>Ga0213868_10000768_pt1 | contig 30927 bp, 20 predicted proteins | sample PICome_9_FD_160087 | JGI IMG/M metagenome (GOLD analysis project Ga0213868, IMG submission 160087) | Coastal seawater microbial communities near Pivers Island, North Carolina, United States - PICO127 | ecosystem: Environmental > Aquatic > Marine > Coastal | place: USA: North Carolina... | reverse complement strand
ATCGTAATAGAAAACGATGCACATGCATGTAGATCGCCGAATTACTTTCCCAACTTACTCTCTAAAGGCTCTATCTATTTTAATTCCTTTACCTTGCTCGTATTAGATACAATATGACGGACGCCTATGTTTGAAAACAACACCTGCCATCTGCCATCTGCCGTTCCCCGGTCGGTGGTTGTTGATATTCATTAGGGCTTATATATTTTCTGTTAGGCCATTTATAGCGCCTTTCTGCTGACGCACTCACTCACACTCTGTGACATGTGACATGTGACACCATCCATTTCAAAAAAAAATGATTGATTCATTCATAAAAACAAACGTTTATGATTTTCGTTATTTTTCTATTGTGAATTTTATGACTTTTAATCAGTACCCCAATACACGTATTGAAAAACGATTATAGCACTCACTCTGGCAGAATAAATTCTTGATGTTTGTTTCCCTATGAATGATAACCTCGACTGCGAAACCTGAGGGTCTGGCTTTTTTAAATAGCGTTGGCACCAATTCGATTCTGTCTATTGAATGATTTCTGTTTATAATTCTTGTCCACAGCTTGAATAACACCAAATGTTGCACCAATTTTCATGAGCTCTGAACCGACTTTCAAAGCAGTCTTGATTGCGTTGGAGACTTTTTTGCCGAAGATATCATCAGTCCGTAGAAGTAACAAATCCAATGGAGACAATCGCATCATCATTCTTGATCGATCGTATTTGTGTAATTTTAGGACCCTATCACCCGCCTTGACTCTTTCGTATAGATATTCATCACTTGTCATCACATGGTCAACTAAGCCAAGAGATTTTGCTTCCTTTCCAAGAAATGTGTCTCCAGACGTAACCTCGTCATAATTTTGTGTGATGGAATCTCCCCTGGCTTTTTTAACCATCGACCTAAATGCTTCGTGCACCTTCATAAGATTTTTCTCGACTATCTGAATACTTTCCTTTGTAACTTTACTGGTAGCAGTCAATGGTACCTTTGCATTCCCTGACTTCAGTAACAATGGACGCACATTATACTTTTCAAGCAAGTCGTGCACGTTTATCGTCTCCCTCAATACTCCAATGCTACCAATGACTGCCCATGGCGCCGCGAGTAATTGACCTTCTGAAGCTTGACAAGCCATCATGTAACCTCCCGATGCTGCGATTTTATCAACACATACCGTAAGTTTCAGATCCCCTCGTTCTTTTCCAGCTTCTTTCAGTCGGGATAATTGATCCGATGCTAGACCAAAGTCATGAACAACGCCTCCTGGGCTTTCAATACAAACGACTACTTCTAAATCACTCCCCATTTCAAGTCGACTTTTATTGTCGTGGTATTGACGAATAATGAAAGATACGGCATCTCTTAGTTCTTCAACAACTGACTCCATATCTTCATCAGTAGTTTGCACATCAAGCACAATTACAGTTCGAGTGTAGGGTGTCACATGCGTAGGAGAGGCACCATTTTCCTTTTCCATGGCAGATAGTTTTTTCTTCATCATTTTCTTTCGTCGATTGCGAATCATATTCCAAATATGCTTATTCAAAGCTCCAGGTGCATGATCTAAGGCTGCTTTCATCGCCATCCCATCTTTTTCATAACGATCGTTAAGACGCTCCAGCATGAAATGTTGAGTTGGATTAGGTGAATAAATGTAGTTATCTCCGTGTCCGAATAAAGAAGAGCCACCAAGTATGGTTAGCACAGCTAACCGTGATATGAGAGGTATGAGCAAAGATACTACTGTTGCGATGGTAGCTTCCTTCGATGACGGGGGTCCGTTCGGTTGTGGTCGCATGGGAGGTTGTCCTGGAATGAGTATGAATGGTGAACTTAATGGTCCACTTGATGACGATGGTGGTCCAAACAAATCCATTGCATTGATCCTTCTAATGGATGATGCGGCATTGGAATCAAGATGATTCACTGAATTAGGAAGAATATCACCCTTTGGTGTTGATTGAACATTATTTGTGTCTGTGGAATTGAGCGTTACACCACTTGTTTTGGGGAGATGACAATAATCAGTCTCGTTCTTTTCAGTCTGGGTATCATCTTGGACTTGACCATTTGATTCATCATCTCTCAAACTATGTTTTGTTATATTGTAGCTTTTAGTTTCTTTCTCAGCTTTTAATTGAGAGGCGATGACAGCGAAGTCATCTGTGTCATACAGAGGGCTACGTCTTTCAGTTTGCTTTTTAGTTGTTGATTTCATGACTTCTTCCTTCGTCTCCTTTCTGGATTGAGGACGATTCTTTTTTTCATTCTTCTCAGTTATGATTGATTTAGAAAAAGTGTCATTGGTGATTGATGTAATTTGTACGTTTGTTTCATTTTGAAACTTTGGCTTGGGACTGAGCTTCTTTTGATCTTCTATCGTTGACCATTTATCCAATGATAGAAATCGCTGTAAAAATCCAGCCTTTTTATCTTCGGCATCCACTTTTACGTATTTATTCTTTCTTTGTGAGAATTTGAACGTTGCGGATCTGTTCAATGCGGGAGTAATCGATTGATTCTTAGCAGCAGTGCTACTACTAACATTTTGGGCACCGCCAACGACCAACAGTGATTGTCGTATTACAGGAGAATTTGCAGATGCTTCATTCCCTCGGAGAAGAACCAAACATATCACAGTAGTCCAGAGATTGAAAATCGACAAAGGAAACATGATCGATTTTTCAATCGTACTTACTATCACAAGTAGATAGTTTATGAGGTGGAAGTGAAACCGTGAACCGTGATGAAGGTTTTGCAAAACTCTTTTATTATTAGGACTGGTTAGTACCGGTCGTTTCGCGATGGGCGATGGGCGATGGCTGATAGTCTGATTACCATTCAATATTCAATGTATGAATGACCATATATATTGTTTTATGCTTTGCTGTTCATCGCGAAATACTCAACATAAGTAGTTACAATACTTTACAATGAAGAGGAAACAGAATTTAGGTCTTAAAGATCACAGAAGGAAACACCCAAGGCCTTCGTACAAGCCGAAGCCAGTTCCAGAGTTTCTTAGTCATACGGATAGCATCACAGCCTCCAAGTTTGCAGCTTGTCGTCTGCCAGAAATGAAATCCCTTTGGCGGACATTTTCATCGAATACTCCACAACACAATGATGACTTGGCGCATTTTCATAGTCGAGGTTGCACAACATCGTCAAGACACTTGCGACGAAGAACGGGTAGTCATTTTCGAAGGAAGCGACATCGCTTTCCAAGGTCAGATGGTGGAGAATCAGAACAGAGGAGTAGAAAAACAAAACGAAAACCAGCAATAATGAAAGATAAATATACACAATGGCATATGATACCATCGAACCATGAGGATATTACAAGTAATCATTCTCAAACGAATATGCAGAAAAAATGGTTGGATACACATCTATGGCATACAAAACGATTTCACATGTCACCACCCATGAAGTGTTTTGATGATTGGTGCATTCCTTTAGGTCATATAAATCGTGGATCTAGAGCAGCTTTGCGACTGGCGCGTACAAAATCCACAATTCAAGATGCTACATATGCCATTAGTGGAAAAAGTTTTATCTTGGAATGTAGTGATGAAGAGGAGCTACATTTGGTTGTGGAATCGATATGTGGTGGCAAACGAGCAGTATCTGCTCCATTTCTACTTGACAAGTCTATTTTATCGGGTTTTAAGGTTGGGTATGGATTAGTATATGATGTGAAACAAACATATCCATCAGGTCTAATAGGTCCATCTACTTTTCTCTTTGGGAAAACTACAAATAACCAATATTTTGTAAGGATTGTAACGGAAGCATCCATTTTCAAGACTGTGGAAGTCTCATTACGACAGATGGCATCTGAGCATCTTCATGATGATTCATGGACTTTAGATGTAGAACCAATTGCATTGTTGAAAATTCGTGGTCGAGAAGCCACAAATGCAATAACGTCGTCTCTGACATTGGTCACCGAATCAAATGAAAATGAGGAACAAAATTCAATATTATGGCAAAACCTTTCAAAATTCCATGATATACACAGTTTTTTTCCTCATGGATGCATCGTTCCTGCTGATTTAGTAGGGATAAATGCAACTGATCGAAACTTAACATCGGTGTGTGAAGATGTTGGTGACAATAATGGTGTTACAAGAATAAATCCCATGGAAGAAATGAAAGGTACAGTGACCGATAGGATAAAAGAAATGATGGATGAAGGACAAAACATGAATCTACCAAGAACGCTCCGAGAAAATAATGTAGTAATTATAGCGCAAGTACCAAATGAAGATACATCAGATGTTGTTGTGAATGGATGGGACATCGTGTGTCATCCACAAAGGACTAACGAAATTTTTTCAGCATTGAGTATGGTAGGAGGTGCTTGTGCTATCGGTTATGTTGAAGCTGCAAGCATTAGCATGCAAGCAAAAACACCTACTCTACTATGGCCTCGGGACTATCCTGATTGTGAAATAGGAAAAGAATACTATTCCAGTGAATCTGATGAATGGCAAGTCTTTAGGTATTGTACCGAGGAGGGAACGTCGGGAGGTAGGATCAAGACTGGATTGAAACGCTTATTGGCCCGATGTAGTGATGCGTCTACAGATCTCGGAACAAAGGTAGATATGAAATCTATTGATTGGTCTCAATTTTACGACCATATAGACTCCGATTCTGTCGTCATTCGGGGAAATTTTATCGCTCCCTTCGAACAAGTTATTTGCAACTTTGATCCTCATTTTTCAAAGAGGATGGAGAACTTCAGAGAAACCAAAGGAGTTCAAAGGAGACCTAGAAGAAAAGTACAGAATAAATTTGGAAGCATCCAGGTACCTATTTTATCACAAGATCGTTTGGAAGCTCAAAGAGAAAGCTGTTCCACATTATTATCTTCCTTATCGTTTCCTGCCTTGCTGCGCTGTTATCTTGTCGTTGAAGGTACAGGGACAATTCCATCTGGATCAATGATTTCATTTGAATCTGAATCTGAATCCGGTAGTATAGAATTAGGATTTGTTATTTCGTCAAGTTTCTCACGGAGATACGGTTATAATCATGGCATCGGGTTTATATCTGCAAAAGGATTTCTGAGTTGTTTGATGCAAGTGAAATCAGAAGATCTCCGAATAAGAAAGGATCCCAATAACAACGACCCTAAAGTGAATCTCGTGGTTGGAGTTCAGGTGGATGATACAAGAGTTACTACAGTCTCTCTTAGTATTTTAAAGTAGTCATATTCATTACTACATTCTACTCAAATAATTTTTCCTGACCAAAGTTGATGTGTTCTCGAAACCAGGGACGTGCATACATTAAGTATAGCATTGGTCTTGTTTTATCTGTGCTTAGATTTTGTGTTCCCCGATGACAAATGCGATAGTCATAAATTAGTGCATCACCGCGTTTCAACGTTGGACCAATAATGTTAGCTTTATACTCCTGTTGATTGAGTATGTGCTGCATGGCCTTTTCCCCCTCTTTAGCCCTATGACTCCCAACGCTAAATTCCGTGGGTCCCATGTCTTCAGTCACATCTGCCAACGGAATGAACACATTTAATGCATAGGCTGGAAGATGGACATCTTCTGGCAGTTCATCTTGAGAAAACAGCATCAGTCCATCTTGGTGCCATGGCTGATCTGAACTACTTGGAAAGGATAAGATTAAACCCGCATAGAGTAAGACTGCATCATTACCTAACAGTGATCTAACCACACTCATCAATATCTTATTGTCGACGACTTCTGTATTACTAAAAGGTTCTTCTGACATTTTATATCTAATGTCAAGCCGACCAAGACAGCGAGAGGCAACTTCGTCGAATTTAAAACTATGTTGTTGTTCTTTTTGTAAATGGTTCTTTGTAGAACATGCATGTATGTCTCGTTTTGCTTCTGTTTCTTCCACGTGGTACACAATGCCCTTTTCATCAAGTTTGTTACATATCTTCTGTTCAATATAACTCGACTGGTTTTGCATGGATGTCATAATTGAAGAGGGTATCAAAGAGGCATCTTTTGTACTATTAAGGATAAGAACGCCCGATGCTTCCATGATGGATTGACATTGCCCAGTAAAAATTTTCAGTAAACCATGGTTCAATTCTTCATCATTGGAATCTAAAGTCAATATCGGTATCGTGATAGAAGATAGAAGCTCCTTCGATTCCTTTCTATTCCTACGACTGCACCGATCTTCGATGATCTGCTCTCTACTTTTTACTTCTGGTTTCATCTTTTTCACTGCCTTCTCATTCAACTTTAGAGCATCTTGATTTTGTTGTTTTCGTTTCTCAGTTGCTTCAATATAGGCATCGGAGGAAGTAAACATGGAATTCTGAGATTCTAGTGGAACCTCTCCAAATATTGACGAGGATAGAGATGCATTTCCCTTTTTATTCGATGACGATGTGAACATGATTTGCTATTGCTTCCTTCCAGTTCAGATTGAACGTCTATTTCAAAGTGTAATATCCTGTTACCTGCGATTATTACAATCGAGAAACCTGCTATCTGCTATCTATCTGCTATCTGAGAGCAGAGCTAACATGCACTTACTGACACAATTTTCAGTCTCACTTTTTCGCTAGCAACAACCAAAAATTTACAATCAACAATCAATAATAATCAAACAATTTACTCTCAGTCCGAGATATCTTATTTGGAAAATCGGGAAGGCTTAGATCATTGAACCATCATGTCATCAAGACCAGAATGGGATAGACTTTTGGCTTGCGCCCAGAAGAACAATGCAAATGAGATTAATCGACTTATCAATGAAGAAGAAGTGGATCCAAGCCATTCAAATGCAGTGGGTCAAAGCGCTCTTCATGTAGCTTGTATTTGGGGACACGTAGAAGGTGAGTACAATCTTTAGTTATAAATAAATAATTGGTACAAGGAATCTTAGCACAATATCTTTTTTCGGAGTAGCGGCGAAGGCTCTTGTATCCAATGGTGCAAATGTCAATTCTCAGAATCAAGTGACTGGAGCAACGCCACTTCATTCATGCGTACAATCAAGTAAAAAGCCAGCTATGAATAGAGTGGCATGTGCCAAGCTGTTAATTGAAGCTGCCGCGGATGTTTACAAGCGTGATATGTTCCAACTTACTCCAGCTCAGGCGTTAGAAGCTGAGAAGGAGAAGAATGCTGTAATTATGGACGAAGAATACTTGCATTACTTCTTTGCAATGATTCAGATATTAAATCCTAAGAATGAACCTAAAAATGTTGTGATGGACTGTATGGATTCCATGGACTTTGAAGGTGCAGTAAATGCCCTCAGTGATGTAGATGATATTGATAAAATCGATCGCAGGTCTGGTACGACAATATTGCTCAAGGCTATGCATCAACTTGAAAACACCTTCCAAAATGAGGAAAACAATCAACATCTATTACCAAATATTTCAAAGTTTATCTTGGAAGCCTTGAAGAATGGGGCCAATCCAAACTTGATTCCTTCCGAAAATAATGGAATCAATGACAGGATGTCACCGTTACTAGAGAATCAGTCCCCCATTGATATTGCATGCGTATTACTCTCGAAATATTATGCAAGTGCAAACAGGACAGAGAAAAACGAGTGGAATCAATCTATACAAGAATCGCTAGAAAATATTGCACGAGCGCTGTATCAAAGTGGAGCAATCTTGTCATCATCTGTCATTCAATTGATGCATTCAGCTGCTATGAAAGGTCATTTAGAAACAGTGAAATTTTGGGTTGAGGAGCTCAACATCGATGCAAATACACCAGGGCGTCAAGGCTTGACTTGTCTACACTTTGCAGCAAGAAGCGGAAAGACGAATGTGGTACATTGGTTGGTTGCAACAAATCAAGTGGATGTTTCATTAACCGACGATAGGGGTAAAACTGCGCTAGATGCTGCTAAAGCAAATGACAAACATGATATTATATCTATACTCCAAAATGTATCTTCGAATGAATGAATCTGTTGAGGATATTTGATACTTTCCAAATGAGAAATAAATGATTCATTCATTCTTGGAGAAAAATAGCTATGAGCAAGTAGTGCTTTGTATTTTTTTTTAAATATAAATTGCATTTTTTAAACTAATACTTTTATCTGATAAGTCAAAGAGCTAGCAATCTCTCTAGAGACAGTCCATAGAAACAAAGGCAATCATTACACTATTGTTCTTTGTATTCTATATCTTACAAGAAATAAGCAAAATGTTTGTACGTACGTGCATTCGTGCGTACGCCTCAGCCTTCTCGCACCAAAGAATCAATCAAAATTCAAGCATAAAACGTTTCAGAAGAATAAACATATCTTATTTGTATCTTTGCCATGTCTCGTAGATCATAATGGATGACTATATTACAATCTGCCCCAGCGGCTTTGAAAAATACGTGATCCATGCTATCAAAGAATCCATACCATGTCACTATAAATGCGAAATTAATATTCTAACGCCCAGACCAGGCAGCTCAGAGATTTCTGAACTGAAAACAAGACTAGCGGGTAAATTGGAAAAGAAAAGGATTCGGAAAGGTGATAGTCATAAACTGCATTCGATTTACGATGAGAAGATATTTGGAACGGTCGACATTGGAGATGGAAAATTAGCTAATCTGGGTTTTGACAAAGATGATGATTGCATTCTCTCCTACCCTGGTGGATTGGAGGGTAAAATCATAGTGCAAATAAAGACAAACGCCCCGCCATGTGTTGTCGCTGACATTCGACCTAACGGGTGTGGAGTAATACTGGCCACCGTTTTAGCAGTCAATCTTCCTCATCCCTCCATACAAGATCTTTGTGCATCAAAAAGAATGTTTATGGATACAATCAACAACATGGGAAAAAAAGAGTATGAACAATGTCTTTTCAAGGCATTGGAATTGTGGGCCAGATATGCACATAATTGGTACCAACCAAAGACAAAGTCCGAATCGCAGTTTCAGAAACGTCCACGAACATTATCTCCGAATGAAGCCGTGATTCCATCACCAATAGAGAGTCTATTAAATGGCACATGTCCATATAAATATAGACTTTCTTGTCTTCGCTATGGGAAAGAATGGCCGTATAAGAGAGAAGAGTTACTTACTGAACTTGCTGATGTCGTGGTGCCGTATGATACTCTGAAAGACGGTAAATCTCCTAGATACACGGTAAATTTGACAGCGTATGACTTTGACCTTGTAATCTTAATTCAAAAGGAAGTTACTGTAATCGGTGTCTCACTGAATCCATACCAACACGTTGGTGCAAAGGGATTTGAACGCAATGCGATGCCTCCCGATATCACAAAACCGTATATAAGTAAAGAAATATTGAAATCAGTTGTGCGATTGCGACCATCCATTGCTAGTTTACTCTATCATGTTAGCGGTGCAAAGAAGGGTGACATAATTGTTGATCCCTGTGCTGGTATGAATACGATTCCAAATGAAGGGGCGTTCCGGGGATGTTTTGCATTAGGAGGTGATATTGCAATGTGTTGCGATAATGGTCTTGATAATATGGCTTCATCATACTGTAAGGATGTGCGAAAATATCAACTTGAGAAAAATTGGAGCGGTGCTGCTGATGTAATGTCTTGGAATGCATCACTGATTCCACTGCGAGATGGTTGCTCTGATCACATAATATCAGATCTCCCATTTGGAGTTCGATGCATGTCTGCTGCGAAACTGAAGTCATTTCTTCCATTACTTTTTTCGGAGTGCGCAAGGATCTTGTGTAAAGGTGGGAAAATGACGATGCTTTGTGGTGCATTCAACGTAATATTGGCAGGTATCAAGGATGCCAATTCTGAAGCAATTTTATTTGATAATCCAACCGCTATCTTTCCTGTGAATATTGGAGGGCTACAAGCTTGGGTTATACAAGTAACGAGATCGTTGGATAATGCACAATCTATTCAAAATCATCGATGTCGCGCGACCAGAATAGCTAAGATTCATGATCGAAGAATGAAGTCTGGTGCCAAAAATGTTCAAAGCTAATCGTTTTATTCTAATACATTCCCATTTCATGTTTATAAAACACCCCAACTTTCCAGCTATCGTTAATTTAAACGAAATTCTCCCTTCATGTCATTTTCCTGTGAATGTAACTCATGCTAAGTGTCCTTGATATGTAGAAAGACAGCTTTTTATTCCTATCGTTCAAGTTGACAAAAATGATGATGCCATTGAAATGGAAATCTGTCACAGAAGAAAAGAAAATAGAACTATGTTGCTCATAACTGGGTATTTCCAAATCTTGATTTTGGAATACAAGTGCATCTATCCCCTTGAAAGCACATCGGTCATATGTTGCAAATTCAGTTAGCTCATGCTGCTTGCGATGTCGCTACATGAATATACATGACCACCTAACAATTCACCTCAATACTACCCCCCGTATTGAGGGAAAATGCAATGCAGTATATTGATGGAGAACAGGTCGATTCTTCGATCGAAATCGGCATGTGATTGAATCTTCCAATATCGGGAAAATGGTCCAGGATGGAACTCCATCTCGATCTTCATCTTGCCTTGGCGTTTCGGGTGAGGTTGCATGACAACCTATCAATACACCTCAATACTACCCCCCGCATTGAGGGAAAATGCAATGCAGTATATTGATGGAGAACAGGTCGATTCTTCGATCGAAATCGGCATGTGATTGAATCTTCCAATATCGGGAAAATGGTCCAGGATGGAACTCCATCTCGATCTTCATCTTGCCTTGGCGTTTCGGGTGAGGTTGCATGACAACCTATCAATACACCTCAATACTACCCCCCGCATTGAGGGAAAATGCAATGCAGTATATTGATGGAGAACAGGTCGATTCTTCGATCGAAATCGGCATGTGATTGAATCTTCCAATATCGGGAAAATGGTCCAGGATGGAACTCCATCTCCATTTTCATTGCGTGTCGATACTTTGAGCTTGCATGAAAGGTGCATTCATACTCCTGACTATTATTATCCATATATAGAGTAAATGTGTGTTTTATCATATTGATGGAGAACAGGTCGATTCTTCACTCAATATCATTCTAAATAACGCCATCCAGCATTGGGAAAACGGTCCAGGATAGATCTACATTTCGACATTTGTTGCGTGTCGATACTTTGAGTGCAAACAAATAGCAATGCCATTTGATATGATACGCTGGGACAAGACGAATTTAAGCGTAGCAACTTCCTTACTATGCATGATCAACATATCTCACTTCTGACATATCTCTCATCACTCATCTCGTATGATGTTTAACCTCGATTACTTGGGGTTTACCGTGACCACCAAAAGTTTCAGTTTTTAGAGATTTTGCCAAGTTTTGTTTTGCTTTCATTTCTCATTTCCTTCCTTGTTGGAGATACATTTGAAGCTTGAAGATGGACGACTTCAATGAAATGCATGAAGCAACACCTTTTGCAGATGTAGTCAGAGGACTGTGTACTCCAGGAAGGGATGAGAATTCAATCAAAACTGCTGCAGTTACATCCGCACTCGTAGAAGTCATACAAGAAAAACTAGGAGCGAATTCTTTTGACGATGTGAAACCTCCAGCTCTATTTGCATCAGCTCTAAACGCACTATCTTCGACAAATACTCCAGATTCTACTGGTTCATCTTCTCCTCAGCTTTCGCTCATGGAGGTAATTTTGCAAGTCGTCCCTTATGTTTCCACATCGAATCCAAATTTGTATGTTCATCAATTTACAACCTTATCACGAGCTCTTCGAGGAGTTGTAGCATCAATACCCTCTTCAACAGGACAAGATCAAAGCAGAATTAGTATAGGCTGGAACTCTCTATTGAGACAGTGTATCAGGACAGCAAGCACTGCCATCAACGGAATTGTTGTGATAAACAATGCAACGAAGATGGAAAAGGAAGTATTGAAATGTTTTCATGCTACCATTCTTCAGCACTTTGATGATCCTAGGGCTAAGGTTCGAAGGCAGGCTCATGCATGTGCACTCGAATTATTGCAGGTATCTAAAAGTCTTCAAGGTGATGGGATGTGTTCTCTTATTCCTAGCCACATGGTTGAATATACACAACAGATCTTATCGGCTTTTCTTAAACAGGACTCCAAAGGAAAGAAGAAAGAAAATGATTTCTCAAAGAAAGAAAAAATTGCAGGGTTGCTTCATTTGCTATCATTTTTGGAATCTGCGCTGCCTCTGATTGAAACGCGCGGACGACTGACTCTTGCTAAAGACTTGATGAGACTATTTGAACACAGCATCGGAACTGATATGGATGATTCTCATAATAATGTAATGGTGGCGAATGGAATATTGGCAGTCTTACTACAAATCTTCGACAATACCAATAGAGAGGAAATATACACAGAAGAAAACACGGGCGATGAGGATGCTTTCTGCGCTCAAGCTTTGGCTATGCTATTGCAATCAAACGCCAAATTTATTAACTGCACAAACAATTCAAATGAAGGGGTTGGAAGTTGCCGCACACACTATGCGCGTTGCATTGTTGCGGCTTCACTGCGCATGTTATCAGAAAATAACAACGAGGCACAAAAGGAAGTAATGAAAAAGCTTGTACCCAAGCTTTTGCCTCTATCTATAACTGCCATTGTCAGTTGTGTAGGAGATGACAGTTCAGTTGATGAAGCTGTTCAAAGCGTTTGTGCTGAGTTAGGTAGACTCATTCGTTCTCAACAGATGCAGCTCCTTATTGCAAACGAGGCAGCTTATGAGGAGGACTGCATCGAAACTTGTATCGCATCTATGCAAAAAGTCCTTCATTTCCGTTTTAGAACAAATTGGTTCGGATTAATGCCTTGTATGGCATCTTTGGTGACAGCCTTAGTCCAAGGAATGATTCCATCGTCAGGAGCAAATGAAGTTGTCATGTCGAAAATGATGACTCGCGTGAAACCATTAGTGTGTGGACTCGTACAACTCCATGTTGATGTCGATGATAAAGCATCGAAGCAGGTAATTGAAAACACTGTTGGTGGAGTTATCGAAGGAATTGGCATCGAAATTTTCCTCGAAATGGTTGATCTTGGTGTCAGTACGAAGGGATCGAACACTCTTCCTGGAGCTGTATCGAATGAGAGAGCTTGGATTTTGGATGTCATCAAATCATCTCTACCTCGCGGTTCGAGCCCTTATCGTCCTCGTCTTGGTTACTTTCAGAGTCACGTTCTTGAATTAGCACGGAAGTGCGATGCCGCTAGTGCTGCTGATAATATAACAGCTCTTGAGGCTTCAATTCAAAAGTCTCGAGTCGTTGATCTTTGGTCTTTATTTCCTTCATTTTGCATTAACACCTCTGATATAGAGCTGACTTTTCCGAGTTTGGCACAGACCTTGGTTAGAGCCATGTCCGATAAGCGTTATCCTCAACTGATGCCTATTCTGTGCACTGGTTTGACAAAACTAGCTGTTGATGTCAAAAACAGAATGGATAATCCCACTGACAACAATGATCAGATAGATTCAGATGCCCGCATTTTATCTGAATGTTCTATCAAGATACTTCCTTCATTATTCAAATTAGTGGAATCATTGCATGGTGTTGGACAGAAGCAAGAATCAAGGGATCCAAGTGAAGATATGGAAGAGGACGATGATGAAGAAAAGAAAAAATCATCTTACGATATTCATCGAGTGGTTAGTGTGACGGATAGTATCAGTGCATTTGCTCTTTTTGCCCCAGAAGAATTTAGGAAGGGACTCTTCAAGAAAATAATTCAAAGACTTCTAGTAGCAACACAATCAGAGCAAGATGAAACGGACAAAATGTGCACTCTGTTAGGTTTAGCAGGTGCATTAGTTAAGTCTGGCACATTGAATGAAGAAAGCATATCATTGCTATATAGGGCTATAAAACCTCTGATTCGTTCGGATGAGCATAATGCAAGAATTCAAAAGAAATCATATAAGGTATTCGCTGAGATATGTCAAGATTATAACGATTTTGTCATAGCTCCAGAGAGACTGAAAGAAATTTTAGATTTGTTGGTGGGCTCAACAATGTCATTGCAAGTATCTGCAAGATACATGCGTTTGAAATGTATTCAATATGTGGTGGAAGGATTTGATAGTGAAAATCCAGACCAGATGAAAATAATACCAAACATCGTTGGCGAAGTCCTTCTTTGCCTGAAAGATGCAAATCACAAAACACGCGAGTCTGCTTACCAGCTTCTAATATCAATGGCACGGATTCGAAATGACACGACTGCATATTTCCATGTTGTTGTCGGCGCTCTTGGAGCTCAAACATCTCATATGAGATCTGCTGCTGTTATGGCTTTGTCACGACTTGTATTTGAATTTGCTCGAGAAGATTTTACTGTCCAATCATTGTTGCCACATGTTCTCCAAACTGTGATTGTATTGTTCGATGAGAACTCTCGAGAGGTCACTAAGAGCGTGGTGGGCTTTGTTCGCGTCAGCGCAGCCGCGCTCAACAAGGATCAACTAGAACCACTTCTTCCAGATGTTGTTGGTGGGATGATGAAATATAATAGAGGTAGGGGTCGTTTCCGTCAAAAAATCAAAATCATTCTCAAACGTCTTGTTCGAACGTTTGGCTATGAAAAAATCACTGCACTTGTTCATGAGACGGATACTCGTCTTTTAACACATATGAGAAAACTTTCAGAGCGAGCCGCGAGACGGAAAGCTGCAAATATTCAAGATGGTCAGACTGCAATTGGAGACTTTGATAATATGATGGAGTCTGATGAGGAAGACTCCGATGATGGACGCACTTTTATGACAGGTGTCACTGGTTTTACGAAGCATACTGATGGAACTCGTAAGAGTGCAAAATCGATGACAGGTGATGGAAAGAGCATCAAGAGCACTAGTAAGTCTATGTTGAGCTCAAAGAGTACATCTACCATGGGGCCAAGACTTGATACCAGTGGAGAAAAAAGTGGAGATATCCTTGATATGCTTGATTCTAATGTGAATAAAAAAGTTCATTTTGCTCAGGGCGATGAAAATGACTTTAGTGACGACGATGATGACGAAGCAATGGAATTCGATGGAAGCGGCAAACTCGTCGTCGGAGGAGACGACCACATTAACTTTTCATCAAACAATAACGACGAGGATGATGAAGCTGAACATGTTGGTAAGAAGCAGAGAGTTAGTAAATTTGAGAGTGCGAAGACTGTGCGTGACAATCTGAACGTGAAAAAGAGCAAAAAGAAGCAACAAGATAAGCGTGATAGTAAGACACTTGGAGCTGCCTACAAATCGACAAAGGCTGGCGGAGATGTACGAAGGAAGAATCAATACGAACCCTATTGTTTTGTTCCTTTGGAGGGCCGTAACTTTAGTAAGAAAAACCGCGGCAAAAGTGTGGAACAAATGAGTTCTGTTGTCAGACAGGGTGGTAAGCGCAAGAGAAAGTAGAAAATTGTAAGAAGACCATCCTTTTAAAAAAATAAATACAATTCTTATCTTTTTTAAAAGTAAGTTTTTTCATTTGCCTCTGAAGGAGAAAATACTGGAAGTTTTGGTATATTACGCGTTGGATCATTTCCGTCAACCGTCTTCTTTTCATTTCGACCTCGTTTTTGTCCCGACGGGGAGATATGCTTTTTCAAATAGTGTTGTAATTGATCTTTCATTCTAGCAGATGGGGGAGGTATAGGACTTTTGAAATCCTTGAGACTGAGATCGTCAAGTGGTAAGGGTGATAGTTGAAATGGTTGTACTCGGTTAGCTGAATGAGACCACGTGTATGCACTTTGCATACCAACAGAAAGAGGAGAGGTAAACGCAGAATTAAGAGAAGGAGTAACAGATGCAGCTTGGTCATTCTCATCTTGAAAATAATCATCTTCAGCAAAGGAATTACCGGATCTAGAAAAGCTATCACCATAAATGTGAGTGGATATAGAAGTAGTAGGAGTCGATGTTTTACCTCTATCACTGACAGGAATGTTTGCTCGATTTACGTTTTGGAATTGCTTCATTGACTGATGAGTAAAACTCATAGGGACACTATTCGGAACAACATTTGTTTGATTCATCGTAACACCTATTGTGGACGATGTCTCCTCCATACTAGCTAGCACATGTGGCCAAGCCATACTTTGATCTTCTTCTTCCGACGTTGTATACCGTGGTGTGACGGAAGTCTGTTTATCATGGCACTTCGATTCCGCGACAGACCATTCATCATCATCTAGATATTGAGTTTCTATTTGAATAATCCCTTCATGATTATCTAAACAATCTGTATTAATTTCAATATATTCTGAGTTTGGATCGGGTGCTCTTAGAATGTGCACTCCGCACCTTGAACAAAATGTATGTCCTGCAACTAGTTCTTGATTGTCCTTGGGGATACTGACGTAATAAACTGATAAATATTGCGCACCTGATGAGAGTTTAAAATTCGATGCGGCCGTGGTATGATGTGGGAAATGCAATTTTCCTTTGTTTGCTACAGCTTTGACAGTGGAGGGTGCACGAAGCTGAGGTTTGAAGAGAGTGAGTGAGTGAGTCAGTCGATTCCTTTTATTATTATTGGTCATGATGACCAAGTCGAAATGAGAAAACTCACCGTAAAGCAAATCGAATTACAGTGACAACTGCCATCTAAAACGGTATAATCACCAATTTGATCACTTGTTCCTACAAATCCTCTTGCATGTTTATCATGACCATTCCTAGTACCTTTCAACGATGAAAACTCTTGCAATCGTTTGGTGAGAGCAGCACCAATCAGAACCCTGACGAAAGTCCAAGCACGCGTTTCATTCAGCTTTCCCTTCACCATGGCGGATACAAAACGATACAGTCCTAAAGTAAGACTTAAACTTGCGATAGTTCCAATGGTCCGATCTATATCCATTTTACTCGATGCTTGTTGTGTCAGATTCAAAATCATTTGAGATGCTGCTGTTGCAGGGTTCTTGTTGCTCATAGTCTCTTGCTTTGAATGTCTCAAACAATTCTTATCATTCGAAATCTTTTCAAAAGTCACCACTTGATTTTCTTTAAGTTGAATCGAATGATGGAATGTAGAGAAATGAATGTAAACAAAAAGAGAAAGGGTATGTTTATGTACGTCGTATGCATGTGGTGCGATACAGATCAGTCGTTGATCCTCTGTGTTTCTTAACGGTCGATTAAAACCGTTAGATTTTTAAATTTTGATTGAAGGAAATAAAGTAAACTAAGTAGTTACGCACGAAGGACGAAAAAAGAAATCACAACATCAACATCCTCGGTAGAACCAAAGAGGAGAATCCTCTTGGAACAATACCTCCAATGCAACAAACATGTTGGAACCAATGAAGCCTCGTATTTCCATCTCATTAGGAATTCTTATTCTTGCTCTTTATTCTGTTGGTGGATTCAACTCTTACATTCCTAGAATATCTGAGGTAGGAATTGCCAAAGACACTAAAACATTTTCCTTTCATCATCATTATCACCATGGGAAACACACTTCCAATAGATATAGATCTACTCAACTTCATATGTCCTGGTTGAGTGAAACATTTAAATCGTTGGGATTGGATTTCCTTTCAGAAAAATTAAACTTTCAACCACAAGTACCAATCCGTCAAAGCGAGGATTCGTCGAGTGCCATTAAAATTGGAAAAGTAGTTCGTGTAGCAACCAAAGGATACGATCCTTTACATTCCACTCCTGCTTCTAGACAATATACAACTAGAAAAGAGTCGCGATCCGAAATCATAGCGAAGATGGATGGAGTAGAAGGCGATTACAATCATTATAGAACAACTGCTTTGAGCAGCACACCTGATAGAGCTATATCCATATTAACTACTGACATTTTGAAGATGCTCAAAGATAATGGGTATCAAGCAGTACAGGATGGGGACTTAGGAGAAAATGTTTATATTGATGATATAGATTATAACTTCTTTGAGATAGGAAAGAGGTATAAATTCTATACCGATGATCGAAATGGTGATAATTTAGGGACTAATAAGGATAGTTTAGAAGGTGTAGTGATAGAAATCACGGAACGCATTGAACCATGTGGAAATTTATGCCGTTTGCCATACATAAATGATGAATCGTTGGAACCGAAGCAGAGATTTGAAAATTGTAAAAGTTTCTTGTTGTGGTTGGACGAAAAGGAAGGTTTACGAGGATGGTATGCCAAAGTGTTGAGCGATGGTAAGATTGCGCTAGGTGATTCAGTGGCACCATTTGCCGTGAATACAGAAACCCAAGCTGCTTTCGCATAGACATTTTTTATCATCCAAGAATGTAGTTATAAATGTACTTAGGTTGATACTGGACACATTACTTTATATTTACATATGTTAAAAAAAACGGAACCACTCCTCCTTCATTATTTATTTAACACATTTCACCGGTCGCTGCTGTGCTCGAGGCTAAGCTCTTCTTTTCCTTTTTCAAGCTAAACCCATGAGGAAGTAGTGATTCATTGTTCAGTCTAGATTCTGATTTTTCCTTTCCTTGATAGATTCTCAGTTTCTCAAAAAATATGTAAGCATTCTTATAAGCAACACTTTGACATTGTTCTTGTTTAGAACTCTTCATGAAGTTGTTGAAGGTGATACCATGAAGATTAAGATTTGAGATGAGCATTTTTTTACATGTAGTATGTTCTTCGATGAAGTTGGAAATCTGTAACGTCACAAGAAAAATATCATTAAGGAATGTCTCTCCATTAGGTAGAAACTGCATAGAAAGAATTGACTCACCTTCGATCGAACCTCGTCGCAGCTATCAAACACCCTCTCATCTTCAAGCGTCACCTGAGCGATTTCATTGAACAAAGAACTCATAACATTTATATTACGCCTATAGGATGTCTTCTTGGAAGATTCTTCATTCGTCACTAGTTCAACTTTGCGTTTCTTGGGCAATTTCGTTACACTACTATTGAACAATAAGTTACGGCCAGTTGTTACTTTGATGGGACTGTATACGTTGCAAGGATCAACCTTTCCGAAATCTTCCTTGTGAACAACATGTGTGTCCAAACCCTTTTCGGTATTTTCAACATCATTTGCATTTTGAGGAATACTGACTGGATAAGGAGCTGACTTCTTGTATCTTTTATCGGTTTGGCGAGACGATTGGCCCAAATTATGCAAGGATTGAAAGACGTTCCTCGCTACTTTCCTGTACGATTTATCATTGTTTGGAATGATAGCAATCTGTTTGATACCGATGCAGTCAAAATCATGGACAGTGCGAATAGTCGATTCATGGAAGACTTCTTCTTTCAGGAGGTCGTTCGTATCTGGAAAGGTATTCATCTGTGTTTCAGGAGTGATGGGTGGGATTTGAAGGCGAACTCAGAAAATTTTATGTCAATGATTGATTGACTTTTTCTTTTTGGCGATTGAGTATAGTAACGGTTTTGGAATGGAATGTCAATCAGTCGCTGAGATAGAAATGTGACAGGTTTGCTTTCTGACAAATGCAAAATGTAGCATAGTTGCAGAGGAAGTTGTCCCTCACATGTTGGAGGATTTGTTCGTTTGGGGTCATCGCTCGGCGAAGTTGAAGTTGAAGTAACGTCAATAACACGACGTTGTTCGTTCTTAGAGCTTTTCTCGCTCTCTCGTTCTATCCTCCCATCTCGTATCCTTGTGTCATCTTCGTTCCTATTAAAATATCATCATCTTACCCACCACGCATTGTTCGTCCAGATTACTTAACTTACCTATTATTTGAATCTGAACGAACCAATACCCCGAAGGTTGATTTCAGGGGCCCCTCTTTGTCCAAAATCCATTATAGTTATTATTTTTGTAGGCCATATCGCGCCTCCGTATCCTTTCCCTGTTTGAAAGTTTATGGCAGATAAGCAGCGTTTGCGTTGCCTTTGAGATTTTAACTTACTGTTTAAATATTGCTTCACGCATCACATCACTCATCCACACCATCAGCTGTATACGCTGATATCGTTCGTTTCCACAACAAGGCGTTCCACAACCTTTCTACAAATCTTAAGATATCAAATGAGGAACATCATTCCACACAATACCTCCGTTTCCAATGAAGAGGTCATGTCTACTCAACTTAAAAATCAGTTCTTAGCTTTGCAACATCTGCATAGCGAACAGGCGTCGCAACGATCTTTACATCACAATACTCCTATTGGATCGAGTACAAGTCTCTCATCACTCAGTGCAAGTAATCATGAGTTCATGGAGGATGAAGATCATAGTGAATCTACTCCTATTTCATCTGCTTCATCTGAAAGAAACATGCTGAATCTTGCCGTGTCCACTGCAATGAAGGCTCAACATGAGATTGATACCCTTATGAGAGGAATCGCCGAGCTTGAACGGATAATGATGTACCAGACGGAGGATTCCAAGAACAATCATGCTGCACATAATAATTCTCAGCTAGGCACAACCAACAAAACTGCTTCTGTTATGAATTTTATAGAACAAGAAGAATATGATTGAGAAGTAAAAATTGGAACGAATCATACGTAGTTTACTTCATGACAATCACATCCCTCGTGTGATGGACTTTAATAATCTTTATCTAAATGCATATTACATTCATTCCAACGAAACCATACATTATTTCTTTAAAAGTTTAGTCCTGGAGGCCGTGGTACTCCAGGCGGCGGCTGAACTGGTCTTTGATTCCACTCTCCACTTGGTGTCATTAAAGAAAGTGCATCATTGTGAATTTGAAAGTCAAATTCACCTTTCATGAGCACAAGGCATATCGAATGTGCAAATGGTGTCATTATACCTGACGTAGTCTGTACGACACCTGTAACCAAAATATGTGCTCCTTTTTTCTCGAATGTGTCTTGTGATACAACACCTCTGACAACAAAGTTACTCCCAGCTAAAGAAGAAAGTTGTAATTTTATATCATCTCGAGTTCCTACAACAGAGTGTGCTCCACCAACACTCACTGATTTTTGTGCATTTGAAGTATAATACAATGCAATTTCATTTGCTAAGCCATGAGAGATATGTGGGTAATAGAAATCAACAAAGGTCTTAGCTGCGACTACGGCCAGAGAAGATTCAGCCGTTAATGGACGATCATGATCTGGTACAACGAGAAACTTTGCATCTGGTAGCAAATTTGTATGTTGAGGGTGGATTTTCGTTTGCTGCGAACTCATCTGCATTTGTTCCGCAAATGTTTCATCACGATCCGAGTTAAGCATGGCAACTATCTTTTGAATCTGATTACTCAACCTAGAAGCATCGTGCACATTATCATCCATTTCCAATTTAGAGAGTTTTGATATCGCTTCCTCTAAAACGTTTTCAATCTTTATTTTGTGTGTCGTTTCTTGAGATTCTTCATGATTTTCTAGTTTGGGACTCGAATGACTTTCACTCTCCAAGGACTGAGCTTGTGCTTTCCGTTCTTTCCTCTTTCTCTGGAACCTACCTGAAGCAGTTTCAGTGTGACTCTTTGGAGTCGCAATCGGAGGAGCATCTTGCGCCGACGATTCATTCATCTTTTGCCCCACTTCAGCTGTGTCTTCTTCATCCGCTTGCCCTTCCAAAGCTTTCCTACTATCATAAAAATCATGTTTATCAATTTGTGTATTATTACCCTTGTTCGAGATGGATTGTGATATATCTATAGTTTGATTCATACCAGTAGACGACACCTTAACTGCTTTCTTTTTGCGTTGTTTCTTTCTCTCTTTGAATAATTCCAAGATTCTTCGTCGTTCATCAGCAGGAAAAGATGGCTTTTAAAAGAGAGAATATTTCAAGTCAAACGTAATGTGTGAGTGAAAAGGGCGATATATACTTCCATGAATCTCTCTCAATGACAATGGCTGTTCCCAAACCCATTGTTCATCATCCAATCGATTTCTTTTTTTTTTAACCCAACGTTCTGTTCAGAGAACGAATATAGAAGAGACAACTCACCATTTTTTCTGCATCTGAAGGCAAACGCCAAACAATTTTCCCCTTCTTTTTTCTTGGAGGCAACGTAGTTTCATTAATCTCAATGGTATCAACTGGCTCATCAACTCCTTCTCTTGTAATATCAACGACCCAAGATGGTTGCGTGCTCGATAATAGTCTAGGTTCAGAAACAGCATGTCGTTCTTCCATGATTTTGAGATTGGTGAACGAAATCGTAGCAGTGGTGGAAATATATTTGTATGTGTTTGGAAGCTGAACAAATAGCAAATAGAATGGAAAAGTGAGTGGACCTTTGAGTTCTCAGATTTGGCGCGAAAACGCCTCTGTGATGGAGTGTACACGGTTGGATGGATCACAAATCACAAATAGCACATAGCACATAGACAATTAAAGTAGTACCTAATTGATAGCCCATCAATCATCATCTTATATTGATTCAAAATGCCGACACCGAAAGATATTGAATTCACTGCACTCATTCTAGCAGCAACGAGTGGAGCCCGCTTGTATCCCCTCACGACAACAAAAAATGATATTCATTCGACAGACACATCCAATGCAATTAGCACCTACATGCCAAAACACATGCTTCCCATTGCTGGTCGACCTATCATTCATCATTTAGTGGAACAATGTCAAAGTTCTGGTTTGTCCTATATTATTATCGCTATTGGTGCAGAGGATGATATAACTCGACAAAGTCTTGTAAGTGATTTAGGTTGCACCCTTCAGAAGAGTGACAACGCGATAATCTATGAACTGAAGTATCGTACGATGGACATTGTCATGGTTAAGATGCAATCCGAGTGCTCTGGTAGTGCCGATGCATTTAGGTTCATTGAGAAACAAGGTGTTGTTCCTGTCAATTCGCATCTTATTCTGTTACCCTCCGATCTTGTGCTTTATGGTCATCTATCATCGTCCAAGTTAAATGGAGCTAATGCTTTGAGTTCCCTTGTTGATATGCATCGAAGAGAATTTAGAGATTCCAGAGATAAGGGAGGCATGCCCTTGGCTATGAGTATGGTCCTTAGTGATGTAGGAGAAGAAGATGAAAATGGAGTACCACTGAAAGAGAGTGCCAAGGTAAGAAGGAGACAAGGAATTATTACATGATTGTTACGTCATTTGTTCCTCTTGTGTACTGTGACTCATGCAATAGCATCTTGATTGTACAGGCGAAAAAGGGTGGTATTGCTAGGGAAGAGGAGGAGATGGAATATATTGGGATAGCAACCATTCGCATTAACAAAAATACTTCATTACCCCCAACACAACGAATTATTCTAAAACAATCAAAGTACAATGTCGAAATGGATGAGCATAATACCGGATCAACACCAAAATTACACATACCAAAGGCTAGATTACACACTCCTATGAATCAGATAATGTTGAAGACAGTTTGGAATGACATGCATCTATTTTGCTTCTCTCCTTGGGCACTAAAACTGCTCACTGTGAAAGAACAAATGAAAGAAATTGGAAAGGAATTTGTCCCATTCTTAGTTGACTGGCAATTTCGAGGTGTCTTAGCGGCCTTTGGAGTAAAAGAAAATGGCGAGAGTCTCAATGAGGATGTCACAGAAGCTATAATTAAAGGCATGGGAGATCTAAATGTGAGCAAAGACATTGGAGCAGGAAGCAATCACGGTCTTGATGATGGATATTATGATTTGATGGATGCTGTAGGAGGAGAAGACAGGCCATTTTTAGTTGCTGCCCATATACTTTCACGAGATGAGTCGAGACTGATGGTGCGGGCTTGTACCATTCCTGCGTACTTGTACATCTCACGTGAGCTAGTTTCCCATGCTATCAGCACATCTAAGTATGAAGAAGAAGAAAACGATTTGCAGCAAAAACATAGATCCAGCACTAAACTTTGTGTTCCTAAGGGCACCACGATCAACGCAAAATTTAACACGATGCATTTACCCGACTCTTCCATCGGAGATAAAGTTCAAGCTAAAGCATGTACGATTGGCCGTGGGGTGAAAATTGGTGGACAAAGTCGATTAAACAACGTCGTCATACACGATAATGTGACGATTGGTGACAACTGCGTATTGCAAAACTCTGTTCTATCTGCTGGGTGTATTGTAGGAAGTAATTCAAATTTGAACGATTGTCAAGTTCGTTGCAACGCCAACCTTCCTAGTGGAACCAAACTCAAAGGCGAAGGATACTAAGTGTACTGTTTTTGACAATTACTAAATGGCACTTATAATTTTTTTATTAAAATAGAAACAAGATCACGACGGTTGTAGCAACTGTTCAGTCTCACTATAGAGGGGGAAACGCATATTTTTTTTAAACAATCTCCCGCCTCCTTGAACTAGAGCGATGACGAGACGACTCGCCGCTTGTCCTACTCTTACTTCGCGATGATTCACCATGAGACCTACTTTTGCTGCGTGAAGATGAGCCACGGCTCTTACTTTTTGATCTAGATGACGAATGATGACCCCCTTGTGACCTGCTCCTAGAGCTTCTTGAACGACGGCTTTTTTCATCAAGTATTGATCTCTCAAGATCTTTCCCTAACCCCGAGAGTTTCCTCAGAAGGGATTTCTTTTTGCGTGATGCATCTTTCCTTCCTCGTCTCTTCTTCTTTCTCATTTTGAATGTATCACGCAAAAAGAATCCGAGGTAACTTTCACCTCTTCTCCTTTTCTTTCTAGCACGCGCTACAAAGAGTGAAAATCCAAGAGTAGATGCCATGAAGGCAACTAGGAACACTGACGCTTGACCAACATGTCCCAAAGAACTCCAAGCCATAGATCGCTTACGAACATGTCTGTTTTTCTTATACCAACACTTATCAAGTTTGTAATTCAAGGGCTCATTACATCCACCCGCATAAGTAGGGGCGGGAGAAACGGTAGGAGCCAACGAAGCACCGTTGTATTCAACCCAAGAGCCACCAAGATCAGGTTTAAACACCTGATACAAATCGTAACGATTTAAAAAGAGTCCAAGACAACCTCCAGAGGAGCAAAAATTTTTCGTTCCGACTGCAACTCCGGTAGGATACATCTGTCGCCAATAGTCTACATACGTGTTGACCATATTCAAGTATGCAGCTGAGTAATCTTGAGACTTGAAACGTACACTGTACGCAATTGTCATTTGAGGACAGAATCCGCCAGTATTAGCATTGTCTGGTCCACACCCATAGGATGCACGATCACCGGCAGCATGCATGGCACAGTTTGTATACACGCCATAATTGTTCTTCGGAGATTTGTAGTTCCAAGATATTCCAAGTTCTTTACATAAGGTATCATAAAGATATCCCAATGAGGAAGATGCGTCAGCTTCAAATTGCAACTTAAGATGACCATTATCATCGATGAAGGCAAATGCTGGTTTGATGTAAAGAGTACCGAACTTGATATTGTTAACAACCTTGATGAGATCAGATAAAGACATTCCTCCCTAAGCGATTCCAGATAAGAGTTATGAGTAAAATAGCTGAAAAAAACGTCAAAAGATTGACTAGTCAAAACAAAAACGCACCATATTTGGATTTGTTGTTCCGGTGTAGAATAAGGGGATATGAGCAGTGTCTTTATCAACGATTGAACCAATGGAATTACCAACAGATTCACCAATTAGCCACCCGTGATTCGTTCCGAAAGACTTAACATAAGTGTAGTTTGAATCAATCATGACGTCAAAGTCGAACTGAGTCTGGAACGTAGAAGAACTCTGTAGCTTTGAACTGGACGATCTCGAGAGAGGAATTCCCAAAAATGTTTCTCCTTCTTGATCGCAGTTGGGGGGAAGCGACCACCCATCAGTCATATCGTGCATGGCAGAAGTTGCCTTCCAAGCATATGGATTATGCTCCCAATCACCTTGGTTGCCAGAACCACCACCATAGTTGACTGTGTAAGAACCCGAATAGAAACTAGACACATCGCCACTGGAATACAAGGTGGCGTAGTATTTTTCGGTGTCCGTCATAGAGCGTTGGGCATTGAAAGCTCTAGTGATGTTAGCGCGATCGAAAAAGAAGTACAAGCTACCATATCCGACATACTGTTTTGATCCCGATTTTCCAGGAGGAAATGAGGCGTAACGGGCAGAACCAATCACAACTCCATTTGGATACATGGCTTGCCAGACAGCAACTTCCAAATTTGCCGCATACTGATATTGGTTTGAGTGGTATGAACTTTTAAATTTGACTCCACGTGCCATGGAAACGTGAGGGTCTGTATCATGATCATCCATACATGGTCCTGCACCAACGTTCTCCATGGCCGAAAACAGATTATTGATAAAGGTGTCATAGTCCGAGTAGTTATTGTTGTCATTGTAAGTCTCAACCACTGACACAACTAAAGTCACGTCCCCAGATGGAGTATCATCGTCATTATTATCTTGAGAGTGATGTCCTCCACCCCCCTTAACATATTCGGGATAGATAGAAAAAGGAGAAAATTGAATACTTGACATTGCTTGATATACTGTCTGAATAGCTGTACCCCTATAGATCCAAAACGAAGAGTCAGTGAGCATTTCTACTCTGACTACTAAAATAATTATGTGACGAAATATAATGGAACTCACCCTTTAGAAGTATCCATACTTCCAATACGAAGCAACTCAGTGTGACTAGAGTCAATGTAGGGCATCTTACCAGAGTAATCAAAACTCTTGTACCCACCGCCTACAAGCCATCCATCTTCGTCCATGCTCATGACATAGTCATAGTTTCTATCGATGATGTTCTCCATCGGAAATTGATCGCATAGTTGATATGAATAAGGATTCCCATTTGCTGTGTTCACAGAAAAAGAGATCCCGATAAAGGAAAGTCCATTTTGGGCGCAATCTCCATCGCCATCATCATGACTTCCCTGTCCTCCATACGCGCAATTCGCACCGTACAAGTCACATAGATCCGATGCATATTTTTTCTTGTAGGTAGAGCAACATCCACTCAATTGTCCTAGCTCACGACCCTCCGTATTCTCAGATCCAATTCTTCCTGAACTCACATCGATATTTAAATCCCTGGCAAACTGCGAAAAGAGCTTTTGGTCGTTTTCAAAATTGTGAACCTTACGAATATCGTCAGCTTCCTGAGCATCGGACCAACGAGTATTGCGGTATTTCGGACCCTCAATTGGACGTCCATTATCACGATAAGGACCACCGCGTGCCTTAACTAGACGAGAGCGATCCGCCAGTTTTGCTTCAGATGGGTATAATAAACATGTCGCTGCTAGTAAAGCCGAGCCTCTCATAGTTGGGTAAAATAAAAAAGTTCCAAGAGCTTCCGAAATGGATTTTTTTCAGATAAGTATATAAAAAATGTTCCTCGTTACGGAAGATATTGTCGTTGAGATGATATGCACAATCAAGACTGATAGTGGTGAATAATGTGTTGAAAATAAGATGGTGCACTCTAGAGTAGATAAGAGACGCACTGGATAAAGTACGCTGTAAGAGAGGGTGTAGGATTCGTTTCGGTCCGTTTCTCTCGTCTCTTTTATGTTCGACGTTCGTCGTGTGAAAGGGCTTCTTTAGCGAGTTAAATACGAGTCCCGTAACTCAAAAATTCCCAACGGAAATTATTAGTGAAAAAAAGACTTTTCCAAGACCAGCCCCCCGCCAAAATCGATGCGTTTGAAAAAAGCAGACTCACTCACTCACTCGGCTAATTTTTCTATTTTGTTTTTGGAAGAAAAAAAAATGGGAGAAGGTAAAAACTAATATCGCGATCGATTTCGTTAAGATTATTAGACGCCTGTACTAACATACATATTCATTTTATCATCTTAGTAAAAGATTCAATTTGGCAACATCAAACGGATCAATTCGTTTCACGTGCAATATCGCACTACTTCCAGTATCAAGTACAAAATGCAACATTCGACTATGCTGGCACACAAAGTGCTGTAAATATTTAATTACATTCTGCAATTCATGACTGGTATATTTTTTGCTGAACAATGTTGATAGAAGATTGTTCTCGTCAGAGGAAAGGCATTGTATAAAAGTTGTGTGAAGGCGAACGGGTATAAACGCCTCCAAGACGCTTATTCCCGAATCAATACAAATCTCCCATGTGAATTCACTCAATGACGAGAGTTTATCAACATGAACAAATGGTGTGATTCCAAATTTCATAATGGTTCCATGAGCGACACAAAGATTAGGAGCCATTTCATTGGACGGAATTCCAATGGAAAGTTGAAGAGATTTTATTTCTATAGTTCGGTGACCTTCTTTGTCAAACCACTGGGTCAAACAATTTTCTCTGTCTCCTTCAGAACTGCATTGAATTGTAGAATCTGTCCATAATCCAACTGCACAATCATCCAGTGGATCGAACGATATAATGCGAACGTTGCGGAAAAAAAGACATGAGCCTCTTTGCGATTCAAGCATATTCTTCTTCCAGAGACGAAAGGTCGAAATGTCTTCAGAATACAACACTCTTTCAAGTCGCACCATACAACCCGATTCATCGCAAAGGTAAATTAGTAATTGGATAGAATCCTCCATCTCGATTTCTTTCACGCGAACGAGACAGCCGCAACAGTCTACTTCAGGGTGAAAAGTTGCCGTGCCTGAAATCTTTTTCGCTTCAAGAAGAACCATATGCAATTTTAAAAACCTTCGATCCTCGTAAGAATACAGTCTTAATTTGCGTTGATTGGGTTGTGGGGTAATCGGGTGCATGTACGTGGTTGGGCGTGAAAACAAATGTTTGTGCCCATCGATGTGATCCGTCTTCACTGAAAGATTTTTGCATCTCACAACAGTGCCTTCCCTGGCGATTGCCAACTGGTCCTCTGTTGGATCCCATAGCGTCAATATTGCAATATTTTGTTTCTTTTGAGCGTATTTCTCTGTAGACACGGCACATGCCTTTACTAATAATCTAATAAAACGAGTACTTTTTCGAGAGAGCTCTGGCTCGCTCTCTATGGCTTTCTTTACCACTTCTTGTACTTTCGTTTGCAATAAAATTCCTCGCTTTTCCTTCCAGACGTCGATTGCTTCTTGTTCATACGTGGGGAGGTTGGAATAATAGTCTTCAGGAGATACTGCAGCACACATTTGTAACCAAGGAAGGGGGGCACTTTCATCTACTTCAACGATGCTTGAGCGTAAGGCCTCTTCTGTGATCCTATCTATGTAGGAGCGTCGTTTGTCATCAAATTCTTTGGCTTTGATGGCATTTTGAGCTTCAGTTAAAGTTCGTTTACTTCCTTCATTTGTTTGAATGCTTTCATTTGAATCTTCAAGGTAAAGTACAGGGTATCGTCTACAAATAAGTAAATCGACCGATGCGATTGGTCCACCTCCAGGTAAAACATGATCAAGTGACTTGGTTTCAAAAACTCCTCCGAGTTCAATAAGCAATTTCGATGGTTTCACAAATCCTAACTTGCAAGACCACTTGCATAGACGGGTAGAGTTAGCAAATAGTTTCAATCTTACGGAGTAATTTCGAAGAACTCCAGGATATTTTCTATCTAATGGATCTATTCCATCATCTGCTCCTTCTAATTGAGAATTGCATGCGATTATCTTTGAACCTACAGATAATTTTCCTTCTAGAACCAGACGCTGAAGCTCTGCATCGAACAATGCAGGAACAGCATACCAACCATCAGTAAGCTGTACTTTTATATCGTTCTTCTTGCCCGAAGTTTCGATCCGAGAAATACACAAAACTACGAGTGTCGCAGAGGAAATATCCCTGTTGAGCAATTTTCTCAAGGGGGGTCGACATGCATTAATGACCTCCGTATCGAAACGATGCTTTAATTGCAATAACACATGATGAAAAGTGAGATACTGGTTCAGCAAAACCCGAGGAAATCTTCTTTCTAACGAAGCGAGCTTCCAGACGATCCATTTATAGTGGTTTGATATCCATGAATCGTCCAGTAAGTTTTCATCGCAGCCAATTTTGATTAACTCGTTTCTCAAATCTAAAGTGCTGCCCTTTTGACCAGAAAATCCACTCGGAAGACCATTTTCATTGAATCTTAGCCTTGCAGAATTGTCAGGATTAATTTTGAGCGAAATATGATCAACGTTGAATTTCATGACTTCTTCGACGTCCGTTGCCATCGGTCCGAAAGTTTCCAAGAAGTCAGGAAGAGAAACTCGTTTACCGCCGATATTAAAGCGAAAAATTGGTCGTTCTATGTAACTCAACATTCTTTGCCTTGTCGGTGAAAACTTGTATCTTTTCGAGTCTTCAATGATTTGATCATAATTTCCTTTGAATGGGATGGGTGTTACTTTTGATAATGTCTTTCGTGAGGAATCTAGCGGCCGTTTTCTAACATAAGGATTCTTGGTGCCAGTTGATCGCGTAATCAAGGCAAGATTTCTTTGAAATGGCGTCTGCTTCGGTGTCAAAGAAGATGAATACTTGTACTTCGAGCAAGTGTTCGGAAGATGTGTATCAATATCCGTAAAACGCCCATCCATTGATGACACAACGTCGGAACAAGTTCCTTCAATATACCTCACACCAGGACTAAAGCAAACAGCTGATGCAGTATGACTAGTCATGTCGGTCCATTCAAATGAATCACGATTGTTTTTATGAATCGTATCAGCGGTGGCCAAGATTTGTGAGCCCGTAACGACATCAGCAGATGATGATGCCGATGGTAACAATGATGATGATGATAACAACGAAGTCGATGCTTGGTCGTCGTTCTTACTGAGCAGTGCACTGGCTTTCTTGATGTCATCGTCTGTCACTCGAATAGGCTTACCAGCAGCAGAGCTAAACATTACCCCAACAGCAGAAACCGGCTTCGAAGTCGCATCAGCAGATGAAGACACATGTGATGATACCGATGGCAATGATGTCGATGATGGCAACGATGATGATGCGTTGTCGTCGTTCTTACTGAGCAGTGTACTGGCTTTCTTGATGTCATCGTCCGACACTCGAATACTAGGCTTACCAGCAGCAGAGCTGAACATTGCTCCACACGCAGCAGAAACCGGCTTCGAAGTCGCATCAGCAGATGAAGACACATATGGTAATGCCGATGGTAATGCCGATGGTAATGGTGGTAATG
>Ga0213868_10000767_pt1 | contig 30963 bp, 27 predicted proteins | sample PICome_9_FD_160087 | JGI IMG/M metagenome (GOLD analysis project Ga0213868, IMG submission 160087) | Coastal seawater microbial communities near Pivers Island, North Carolina, United States - PICO127 | ecosystem: Environmental > Aquatic > Marine > Coastal | place: USA: North Carolina... | reverse complement strand
CTGGGTTTGCCCTTTAAAATCTTGGCGGTGGGTGTCTAGGTACTCAAAGGCAAAATAACTCATAAAGCCATTATTTGAGATATAACTAATGGCCTGATACTCTTGAGTGGTATCTTTACCCACAAACACATCTGGGATAATCCCACCTCCGCCGTATACTACCTTTCCTTTTGGAGTAACAAAACGCAAAGAATCATTAACCACGATACTGTCTAGACTTTGCAGCTCCCCGTTTACATACCTAGACTCATACTCACTGTAATAGGCGTCATTGCCCTTATCGTAGGGTTTTTGGATAGATCTACCTGTTGGGGTGTAATATCTAGCAATGGTAAGACGCACGGCGCTACCATCTCCAAGGGCCATCTCACGCTGTACAAGTCCTTTACCAAAAGAGCGGCGGCCAATAATAACTCCTTTGTCGTTGTCTTGCAGGGCGCCTGCCACAATTTCGCTGGCAGAGGCAGAGTTCTCGTTAATTAAAACATATAGGCTACCGGTTTTAAAGCTGCCTTTATTTGTAGCATAGGTTTTTTCTTGTTTGCCATTTTTGTTTTTGGTGATAAGTATCAGGGTGTTATCCTGTAAAAACTCATCTACAATAGCCTGGGCAGATGAGATATAACCCCCTGGGTTATCTCTTAAATCTAGCACTAATTTGGTGGCGCCTTTATCAATGAGAGCTGTCAGTGCTTTTTTAAACTCACTGTAGGTTGGCTCTGCAAAACGGTTGAGTTTTATATACCCTATGGCGTCGGTAAGAAGGTAGGCTGCATCAAGACTAACTAGCGGTATTTTTTGCCGGGTTACTGTTATGGATAAAAGGCTGTCTTGGTTTTTTCTTTTTATTTTAAGGGAGACTTTACTGTTGCGGGCTCCTTTAAGTTGTGAGACAACATCATACCTGTTTAGACTCTTGCCAAACAAGGGGATGGTATCTGCGTATAGAATTCTGTCTCCAGCTTGGATGCCAGCCTTTTGGGCAGGACCGCCTTCTATGGTGCGTATCACGGCAATGCTATCTTGGTGTTGGTAAAAACTAATGCCAATGCCAATAAAATTTCCGCGCATATCACTTGCAGTATCTTCATAGCTTTTTGAGGGGATATACACAGAGTGTGGATCCAGATTTTCAAGGATGCTGTTTACGGTAATATCTACAATGCTGTCTGTATTTACCTTATCTACATACTCAAAGTCTATAAAGTCTATAAGCCTGTTGAGCTTTTCTTTTTTTGAGTTGGAAGAAAATAGCGTGTCACTTACGGTAGTAAAATTTAGCTTTGCGCCAAGAAAAATCCCGAAGGCAACGGCAACTCCTAGAAGTAAAGGAATGTATTTTTTCTGGACAGGCATAGGGCTACTGGTTTTCTAAAATTGGGATGTGTGTTATACTAACGCCTGCTTTTTCTAAAAATTTTAAACCGCTGGCATCTTTATAGCCTTTGTGGTAGACAACTCTCTTAATACCAGATTGGTGTATGAGTTTGCTACACTCTTTACAGGGAGACATGGTAATATATAGTGTGGCATCTTTGCAAGATTGGGTAGAGCCTGCTACTTTTAATATAGCATTAGCCTCTGCGTGGAGTACATACCAATTGGTGTCTCCTTGGTCATCCTCACAAACATTCTCAAAACCTGTTGGGGTACCGTTGTAACCGTCGCTAATAATCATCTTGTCTTTCACGATAAGAGCCCCTACTTGCTTGCGCTTGCAATAGGAGAGTTTGCTCCACTCTCTGGCCATTTTTAAATAGGCAATATCATAGGTGGTTTGTTTGTCTTGCTTCATGGGTAACTTGTGAGAGGTTAAATGTAGGGTATCCAACCCGGGTAACAAAAATAGTGTTATTTTTTCTGAAATAATTAATACAATACACGCAAGGCATTATAAAATTGTTTTATTTTTGCAGCCTCTTTATGCTCAAGTGGCGGAATTGGTAGACGCGCTGGATTCAAAATCCAGTTCTTTCGGGAGTGTGGGTTCGATTCCCATCTTGAGTACAACATAAATCAACAGCAAGCGAAAAAATTTCGCTTGCTTTTTTGTTTTTGTGGGTTTTTGATTTTCAAAGCGACGCTTTGAGCAAAAACAACCCAAGGGCGTTAATCCCATCTTGAGCACAAATTATCCCCAACAATAACATGTTATTCTTGGGGATAATTTTTTTAAATCCAGTCTTATTTGTGCTGTTGTGGATACGCCAAATTTCTCTATAAATTCTCCGGAAATAAAACCCACAGAACAATTAAACTATTGTCTCCACAAGAACTACATTTTATTTTTCTGTTGTGATATAGGGCTATTAGCCTAACACCCGTTTTTAAGAAACCACTTATAAAAATGTTTTAGTGACAAAAAATAAAAATTAAGGATAATATATTAAAATATTAACTTTTATCAACACAGTAAATAAGGGCTATCATTACACTGAAAAACGCTTTAAATATTTTTGTTTAACAAAAATAAATACCAATGAATAAACTATATATACTTATAGCACTAACTATCAGCTTTACAGTTAGCGCTCAAATATCCACTAGTGGAACCAGTAATAGCGGAGCCACTGCTTCTGCGATTGGACTACAAACAACAGCAAGTGGAGTTGCTTCTACAGCAATGGGCCGAGAAACATTAGCAAGTGGACATTACTCTACAGCTATGGGGTATCTAACAACAGCAGGTGGGGAAACAACAGCAAGTGGAGTTGCTTCTACAGCAATGGGACGTGAGACAGAAGCAACTGCAGACTACTCTACAGCAATTGGATTCCTAACAAAAGCCTATGGAGGTAGCTCTGTAGCAATGGGACGTCAAACATTAGCAAATGCATTATACTCAACAGCTATGGGATGGCAGACAACAGCTAGTGGAAATTCTTCTACAGCAACAGGATATCTGACAACAGCAAGTGGTGAATCATCTACAGCAATGGGACGTGAGACAGAAGCAACTGCAGACTACTCTACAGCAATTGGATTCCTAACAAATGCTTATGGAGGTAGCTCTATAGCAATGGGGCGTCAGACATTAGCAAATGCATTATACTCAACAGCTATGGGATATCTAACAACTGCAAGTGGTGAATCATCTTCATCAATGGGATATCAAACAACAGCCAGTGGAGACTACTCTACCGCACTAGGATACTTAACAGTTGCTAGTGGTGGTTCCTCTTCAGCAATGGGACGTTCTACATCTGCAACAGAATTATATGCAACCGCAATGGGACATGAGACAACAGCAAGTGGTAATTCTTCTACAGCAACAGGATATAAAACAACGGCAAGTGGAGCTTCCTCTACAGCCATGGGTAAAGAGACAACAGCAGGCGGCGATAATTCGATTGCTATGGGTTATCTCACATCAGCATCTGGAGGTAGTTCTATAGCAATGGGACGTTCTACATCTGCGAGTGAGTTGTACGCAACCGCAATGGGTCATGAGACATCAGCAAGTGGAAATTCTTCTACAGCAACAGGATATCAAACAACAGCAAGTGGATCTGCCTCTACAGTAATGGGAAAAGGTACTATAGCAAGTGATTATGGTTCTCTTGTGATTGGTACATACAATTTAAGCGGTTCAACGGTTACTGTTGACGGAACACTACCCAATATTGGAAATACTGCTTTTGTGATCGGAAATGGCACTAATGCTGTAAAATCTGATGCCTTTAAAGTAATGTATAATGGAAACGCTACTGTTAGTAATAATCTAACAGTAAGTGGCGATATTGTAGTTTCATCAGATGCGAGACTTAAAGCAAATATAGTATCGCTAGGGTCTACGCTTGCAAAACTACTGCTAATTGATGGGAAGCGTTACACAATGAAAAAAGACGGCAAACAAAAAATTGGCGTATTGGCACAAGACATACAAAAGGTGTTTCCAGAACTAGTTACAACTGATGATAAAGACATGTTGGCGGTAAACTATCAAGGGCTTGTACCCGTGCTTATTAATGCACTTAAAGAGCAAGACGGAAAAATGAAAGAACAACAATCAGAAATAGACGAATTAAAACAAATGGTTAATCAATTAATTACCAAACAAGAATAATATCATAATGTACTATGAAAAAAATATTTACACTTTTAGCAGTAACTATTGCATGTAGTATCAATGCACAAAACAATACTAATATTGGAACAGAATCTCTGAACTCCATCACTTCAGGTACTGATAATAGTGCATTTGGATATCAATCTCTAAAATCTAATACCACTGGTTCAGATAATACTGCAGTTGGAGCAGAATCTCTAAAATTAAATACTACAGGCTACTGGAACAGCGCATTTGGATATCGATCTCTAAGATCTAATACCTCAGGGGATAATAATTCTGCATTTGGACATCTATCTCTAGAATCCAATTCCGAAGGGGATGATAATTCTGCATTTGGTGACTTAGCTTTAGAAGATAACTCAACAGGGGATTATAATACTGCAGTTGGTTATGGAGTTTTGAAGAATAACTTAACAGGGGGTTCTAATACTGCAGTTGGGAGCCGATCTATGGAAACTAACAATTCGAGTTTCAATACTGCAATTGGGTATCAATCTTTAGCCGGTAACAATTGGGGGATGTCTATTACCAATGCGAATTACAACACCGCACTGGGTTATATAGCATTACAAATAAACGAAGGTAGCAGAAATGTCGCAACTGGGGCTGCTAGTCTAAAATCGAACTCTTCAGGGAACGACAATACTGCAACTGGATATTATTCTTTATATAGTAATACCACAGCGAGTTATAATACTGCATATGGGTCCCAGTCTTTATCCAATAATACAGGTGCTAAAAATACTGCATTTGGTTATAGAGCAAAGGCAAGTACCGATAACGCTACTAATCAAACCATTATTGGATATGAGGCTACTGGGCAAGCAGATAATTCTATAGTTCTTGGAAATGATGATGTAACGGCAGTTTATATGGGAGAAGATTCTGGAGCTAAAGTGTACGCAGGAGAAGGTAGTTTTACTGGAAATATGACAATAGGTGGCGATGTTGTGGTTTCTTCGGATTTGCGACTTAAAGCAAATATTGTATCTCTAGGTTCTACTCTTGCCAAACTACTGCTAATTGATGGGAAGCGTTACACAATGAAAAAAGACGGTAAACAAAAAATTGGCGTATTGGCTCAAGATATTCAAAAAGTATTTCCAGAACTAGTTACAACAGACGATAAAGACATGTTAGCAGTAAACTATCAGGGGCTTGTTCCTGTGCTTATTAATGCATTTAAAGAACAAAACGATAAGATCTCAAGATTAGAAAAATTAGTAGAAAAATTAATTTCTGATAAATAAAAAACTATGAGAAAGTTAACACTATTACTATGTTTTGTCTCCTTTTTGACAAAAGCTCAAAACATCACAGTTGCTTCAGGTAAAAGTTTTACGGTTGAAAAAACCGGTTCTGTGACAATGAGTGGAAATTTCTCAAACAGTGGAGCCTTTACATTAAACTCAGATTCTGATGAGTTTTCATCCATCATAATAGGCGGGTCTGTTTCTGGAAACATTACCTATAATCGTTATGTCAATTCTGTAGGTACCAATGAGTGGGATTTAATTGGATCGCCTGTAGATGGGCTATCAATTAGTGCTTTTGCTTCTGCTAATGTTTCAACCTTAGCCACTAATGGTGCTACAAAGGCTATAGGATACTATAATAATGCAGACAACACTTGGACAAACTACACTACATCCACTATTGGTGGCGCAGGAAACTTTCCTCTTGGAAAAGGCTTTCAAATGGCCACTATTGCTAATGGAACTGGGATTCTATCTTTTACAGGAAGTCCAGCTGCTACAAATAAAACACAGGCAATTATTAATAATGATGCTGCAAATTCAGGGGCAGGTACAAGATGGAATTTAGTAGCTAATCCTTTCCCTTCATACATTAACGGTAATACTGCTGCAGGAGCTACCAACTTTATGGATGTAAATAGCGGCGTTATTGATGCTAACTTTTTAGGGCTCTATGGTTATGATGCAGATGGAATTGGCTCAGGGTATACCGTTTATAATAATACGAGTGCTGCGCGGCGTATTGCGCCAGGACAAGCATTTATGGTAGCTTCTGATAACACTAGCTTTGAGGATATTTCCTTTACAACAGCTATGAGAACCACAGAAGGCGGCGATGATTTTATTGCTGGTAACCCTATCACCTATTTTGAGCTTGTTCTTAAACTTTATGAGGGAGCAACAGAAATAGAAGACACAAAATTTTATTTTAAAAATGGGCTCTCTCTTGGTCTAGACCCAGGGTATGATGCTGGTCATTATAATCAAAGCGCCGCTTTACTATCAAGATTAGTCGCTGGAGATCAGGGGGTAGGACTAGCAGTTAATGCAATGGAAATAGAGAGTATAAATGATGTGGTAATACCTCTTGAAATAAATAGAGAAGCCGGAGAAACCTTTAGAATTACCGTAGATACTTTTGACATTATTGGCGGTGTACAAGTTTATCTAGAAGATAACCAAAATGGCACCATGACTCTTTTAAACCTAGAAGACTTTTTGTTAACACCAGAAATTGCCTTAGGTGGAGTTGGTAGGTTTTTTATACACTTCACGCAAAGTGTTTTATCTACCCAAGAGAATATGAGCACCAGTCATTTAAACGCTTACAAGTTAAATGAACATAACTTTATTACAATAGAAGGTTTGGCAAACCAGGGGAGCCTTACTCATTTAAAATTATATGATGTTCTTGGTAAACAAGTAGCATCTGCAACCCTTGATAATCAGACAAATACCCAGAGAGTCTCAACAGAGGGAATCTCCACTGGTATTTATATCATTACATTAAAATCTGGGAATACCCTGTTAACTAAAAAAATTATCATAAAGTAATAGTATGAAAGAAGATAGTAAAGATTTAACAGAAAAGGCTCCATATGGCATTACCAGAAAGGAAGCATTGCAAAAAATGGGTAAGTATGCCGCCTTTACAGTCATGGGTACTTTTGTGATACTAAACCCAAAAAAAGCGCAAGCGCAGTCTGCAGATCCTGTAGATCCAGACCCAGTAGTTGATGATCCAGGGACTAATGATCCAGGTGGAGCAACCCCACCAACACCTCCAGGTTGGGGAGGATAATTAAAAAATAGTAGTTTTTTAAATGATTGCTCTCGAAGAAAAATTTTTAGTGAATATCCTGTACCGTCCTGAGAGTGAAATCTTGAATGATGTTGATATAAACAACATCAATTTTGAAAAATTAATAACACTAGCCAGTGGCCATTTAATGCTACCTGCACTTTTTTTTAATATCCAAAAAAAGAAAGCATCCTACTTATTTCCTGAAGATTTTATAGCATATGTTAAAAGTATCTATGCTATAAATAAAGCTAGAAATGAGATTTTACTAGATGAGGCAAAAGAGCTGTCTGAGCTTTTGGTTGAACATAATATCAAACATATATTTTTAAAAGGAACCGCGCTTTTACTTAGTAATGTATTTGAAGATATTGGAGAGCGAATGATTGGAGACATCGATTTTATCATTCAGCATAAAGATGAAGAAAAAATTAAAAAGGTATTAGAATATGGCAACAATTGTAAGACGGAGATATTTTTTTTATCGATGATTTTTAAACCTACACACCTACCAAAAAAAGTACGTGAAAATAAAACAATCGCTATAGAGGCTCATTTAGAGTTATTAGAATCTAGACATAGGTGGATTTTTAATTCAAAGGTGTTAAAGAATAATTTTAACGAAGAGTTAAAAACTATTAAAACGCCTAGTACATCTTTTTTATTTGATCATTGTATTTATGCTTTGCAAATAAGGGATAAAGGATTCTTTATTCCTTATCATGGGCATCGAAGTATCTATGATATTTACAAGCTCAATTGTAAAAAAAGTTTAACGATAAGTAACATTAATAAAGACATCTTCAAAAAACATTTTTTTGCAACAATAGAAAAATTTAACATATTTGACTTGCAAACGACATGCTCAGTTTGGAATATATACCATGATAAAATCTCACGGTTTTTAACCATTGCATCATTTAAAATTTTAACTGTTATTGGAAGATATAGTTATAAAATTTTAATACTAATTCAACTACTATGTAACAACGAGCTCAGAAAACGTGCTTTAAATAAAATTAGGATTCACTATCATCATAAAACACTTTTAAACTATACATACAGATGGCTAATAGGATAAAATATATTTAAAAAAGATAATTTATAAAAAATATAATTTTTGTCACAACAAAAAATAAAGTATATAATTGTATCTTAAAATACAAACATGCTTTACTTTAAATTTATTGTAAGTCTCGTTGTTTTAGTTAATAACGGGTTTACTAACGGCTTTACGATCAAAAAAATTTATGATGACAAAATTTTCTACAATTTTGTGTCTTATGAGAGTGACCTGTACGTTAGTAGCAACAAAGGGATCTATAAAGTCATTGCTTCTGGAGATGATATAACACTCCATGACGCCTCTATAGTAGGGCCAATTAATTCCATTTTTCAAAAAAATAATAACTATAAAGTTAAGTTTGTAAAGTCTCCAATAACACAACCAGAGTTCGTAACCAATACAACCACCGATTTTGCGTATCTGGACAATGACCTTTTTCTCATTGCAAGAGGGAAGTTATTAATCTACAACAGTCTCACCTACTCCTTTACACCTTTTGGAAGTGTACGGTCAATTAGTGACAATGCCGTTGGCACCTACAGCGGGGTGTATATTAATGGAAACAAACTAAAGACAATCACCTACACAGATGGGCAAATTAAAGAGTTTGACAGCATCACATTTATATGCTATAATGGGTTATTGACCTATAAAGACAGCATAGAAACAAAATTATATAATAATGACAATTCAATAAGAACAAAAGGGCAGTATGGAAGGATGTCAAACATATATGCTATTGGGAACGGTAATTATTTGACTATTTCTGATAAGGGTATATACAAATACGGGTATGCCTCAAATACTTTTAAATTAATATATCCCGCTCAAAAGGAGATAATACCCATTAGAAACAAAATAAATGAAAGAATTAAAGACCGAGGGGAGTTTCACTTTATAGACAATAAAAGCTATATTTCATTAAATGTAAATAACTTTAAGACGGATGTTATAGATAGTGATATTGCTCATGAGATTAATGATATTGTAGAGAGTGATACAAATGGCAATGATTTTTACGCCATTTCTAAAAATGAAGTATTACTTACTTTTAAAAGAACAAAAGAGGGGCTTCAACTACTAGATAAACTACCCATTAAAAATACAGTTCATACTATTTCAGATTATGACAATTTGGTGTTTTTATCTGGGAATAACGGCATAAGTATCTTCGAAAAAACAAAAAAACAGATCATAGATAATTATATAGTTGATGAATTTAACAAACAAGCAGTTTATAAGAAAAATAGCACAATACGCTTTGGGAGTATTCACGGAGTATACACCATAGATAATCTAGTTGATTTTGAAAAGAATTTAATATTTAAAGATTTTAAAATTAGCAGTCGAGAGCCATATTTATATCTGGGGGCACTACTACTTATAATCATTGTGTTTGTAGTTGTAAAAAAAGTAAGCAAGAAAAATATTTCAGACGAGCAGTTGATATCCAACATTAAGCGATTCATTAACAAAAATCTGAGCCGTGTAACTTTAAAAATGTTGGAGGCAGAATTTAACCTAGACTATAACGACATTAACAGTATACACAAAGACTTTAAGCCTGCTAAATACATAAAACAGGAAAGATTAGAGTTAACCAAAAAAATGCTTTTAAAAGGAAAGATACTTTCAGAAATATCAGATAAAACTGGGTATTCTGAAACATACCTGCTCAAGAATAAGTATAAATTTTTGAAGTAATAATACATACAAGTAAAACATCTTTTATCAAGTATAAGCCCTTTATATAAACAATTTTGAATACCAGTTTCTTAGTTGGGAATTATAGATGTTTATTTTAAAAAAAAGATGTTTTATTAAAAAAAGAACATTTATCTACACATTTAATTAATTGTACTATTGTCTTATACTAATTGAAAAATACTTTTCGTGTTACAGTGTAAAAACAATTTAAGGCTACTTTTTTTATCCGTTTTATTTGTGAGTTGTTCTAGCAACAAGCTGCTATTTAAAAAGATTCCTGAAAATCTAAAAATAGAAAACCCAGAGGCTATAATAGCTAACGGTGATTTGCTAGATATTAATATTTCATCTTTAAATAGTGAGAGTACTGCAATTTTCGAACACACTTCATTGTCTAAAATTGGAACAGTACGAACTACAGAGGCAAGAAAATGGGAAGGGTATCTTGTTGATAAATCAGGACATATAGAATTTCCAATCATTGGGAGTTTAAAGGCATCTGGGTTAACCTGTTTTAAATTCGCAGAGCTTATAAAAAATAAATTAGAGGAATACGTACTAAATCCAAATGTTAGAATAAAAATTTTAAATTTTGAAGTTTCAATACAAGGAGAGGTAAATAGCCCTGGAACGTTTAACGTAATAAATCAAAATATTTCACTTACAGAATTAATTACTAGGGCTGGAGGATTTACAAATAGAGCAAATCCAAGTAACGTTTTAATAATACGCAACACCAATACAGAAATTGAAACTCGGTATATAGACTTAACATCCTATGAGTTTATAACCTCACCCTATTATTTCCTTAAACAAAACGATGAGGTTTATGTAAGGCCAGACACAGCATCCTTGGTATTTGATTTTGGGATTTTAAGAAACAGTAGCTCATTGGCTTTACTGGCATCAATTGTAACAACAATCTTGTTAATTGTAAGGTAATGGAATATACCAATGAACAAGGCGGTGAAGATCAATTGGATCTTTTAAAAATAGTGTTTACTCTTTTATCAAAAAGATGGCTCATTATTTCATCTGTATTGGTCTTCTCAGCTATTGGTATTGTGTACAATTATTACCACCAAGAAAAATTTCAAACAAACACAACCTTACTAATAAGTAAAGACCAGTCAGACCCTTCATCGTTTATTAATAATAATCAATATGATTTTCTTTATGGCAGTAACGAGCTGGGCAGTGAAGACCATGTTTCCGTTTTTAAATCAACATTAATATTAAATAATGTAGTAGAAAAACTAGGCCTTAATTACAGGTATTTTAAAATAAACAAACTCAAAGCCAATACGCTACTAACCAAAGAGTCAGTACCCTTTGAATTTTATTTTAAAAATGAAACTATTCACAACAGCTGTATTGTTAGTTTTAACAATCAGAGCGTAACTGTAGAGGTAAATGACAACATATTTTCATTTTCAAGAAATGAAAGTGAATTTGAAAGTTCGTTATTTACCTATAAAACAAAAATTTCAAACTATGTAGGTCAAGACTCTTATATCATTAATCAATTTAAAAAGAGAGAGACCGTTAATGCAATAAAAGCAAGTTATGCTGTCAATGTAGCTAAAAAAACAAATACCTATGATATCTCCTATACTGGGGCAAACAAGTATTTAAACTCAATGATTTTAAATGGCATTGTGGATGAAATTATAGAAAATAATATTCGTGACAAGAAAAATGTATATCATGCATCCATAAATTTTATTGAATCTAGAATTTTCACCCTACGAGAAAAAATTGACTCACTCAATGCTGTTATTTCTGATTACAAAATCGAAAATGGCGTATACATGCCAGAGAATCAAACAAATTTAGTGCTGGAGAATTTAAATGAAATTGAACAAAAAATGTTTACTAATTCATTGCAGACAGAACTATCTCTCAAATTAATAGATGAGGTAGAAAAACAAATCTCTTTCGAGCTTTTACCTACAGATATTGGTATTGAAAATGAAAATATAAATAACATGGTGTTACAGTTTAACACGATTATTTTAGGAAAAAACACGTTGCTTGTTGAGTCCACGGCAAAAAACCCGCTGCTTATACAGTCTCAAAACCAGCTTATTGATCTAAGATCAAATATTCTAAATAGTTTAAATATCTATATCAACAAATTAAAAATGAAATTAAATAGATATGATGAGTTCAAACAAAAAAACAACAGCCTGGTTGGTATAATCCCCTTGAGAGAATCTGAACTGGGCAACCTAGAGAAAGACCTGTTGCTTTTAAATAATTTATATGCATACCTGTCTCAAAAAATAGAAGAGGCGTTAATTAGTGTGTCTTCTGTAGAATCAAACATTAAGGTAATAAATGAAGTTGATTATATTTTAACATCAAAAACCGATAAACCAAAAATATTTGCAGCTTTTTTGTTTGCTGGATTAGTTCTCCCACTTGGGTTTTGTGTTGGCTTATGTTTTCTCAGAAGCTTTAAGATTGACACAGAATATTTAAAACAAGAGCTTGCCAATATTAATTTTCTGGGTATTGTAAAATTTTCGGGGAAAAAAGAGTCGAAAGACAGCAAAGCAGTACAATACGAGCTTTTTAAGAGAATTTATCATAATATAAATATGGTAATCCCAAAATCCTCCAAAGGGATGTCTATTATGATTACTTCATGTATTAAAAATGAAGGGAAAACTTTTACTGCCTTTAATCTTGCAACATTTTTAGCCAGTAAGGGTAAAAAAGTTGTCTTGATAGGCACAGATTTAGGAAATCCTGATTTATCAAAATTATTTGATCAAAAAACCAAAAATTGTAAAGGGCTAACAAACATTATAGATGACACTACTACTGCTAATTTCGAAGCACTTTTTGAAGAATATAAAATAAGTAACAAACACCTCGATACTGTGTTTGCAGGAACAAAAACAAACACGAAAACTAGTGTTTTTAAAACCAAAAGATTTGATGATTTTATTTCATTTCTCAAAGAAAAATACGACTATATTATTTTTGATAGTGCACCAATCCTTTTTATGGTTGAGTCTTTAGAGTTATTAGAAAAATCAGACTATGTCGTTCATGTTTTTAGAAAAAACTTTTCATCTAAAAAATTAGTAAACTACGTTTTGGACTATAAAGAAAAATACAATAAAAAAAATATAGGGTATGTAATTACCGATGACACAAAACCCGATAAGTTTATTGACAAATATGGCTACGCATATGGATACGGGTATGGATATGGATATGGAGCAAGATAAAGCCCTCTGGAGGGCTTAATAGCAATCAAAGCCCAATATGGCTGCCTAGGTGATCAATAAAAAGAAAACGCCTTGTAATTAAAATTACCTGGCATTAAAATTATTTTTGTACACGCTCTACAGGTGTCTAGTGTACAGAGAGTATACTGTTTGGTTATTTTATAAAATAACAGACAAAAATTGGTATAAAGAAAAGTTTAGTTTTTTGATACCCAAAAAAAAATCTTAACATTTTCTTAATAACTCCGCACAACTTATTTTATCTCTTGCAATGTTTTCTTTTACATTTGTTGTATCAAAAACATGAGCCATGCCAACACCAAAGATATTTGCCTGTAAACAAAGCCAATCGCTAGCCAAAGATATTGCAAATGCCTATGGCCTACCCCTAGGAAATATCATCACCTCAACCTACAGTGATGGAGAGTTTCAGCCAAGTTTTGAAGAATCTGTAAGAGGGTGTCGTTTGTTTTTAATAGGCTCTACCCACCCAAGTAGTGACAACCTTATGGAACTACTGCTAATGTGTGATGCGGCAAAACGCGCAAGTGCTAGACACATTACAGCTGTAATACCTTATTTTGGTTGGGCAAGACAAGACAGAAAAGACAAGCCTCGTGTGCCTATAGCTGCAAAGCTCATCGCAAAAATGTTAGAAACTGCAGGAGCCACCCGTATCATCACCATGGATTTGCACGCAGACCAAATACAAGGGTTTTTCGAAAAACCAGTAGATCATCTATACGCATCTACTATTTTCTTACCTTATTTAAAGAGCTTACAGCTTGACAATTTAACCATTGCATCACCAGATATGGGTGGTAGTAAAAGAGCCTACGCATACTCAAAGGCCCTTTCTAGTGATGTAGTAATTTGCTACAAACAACGCGAGAAAGCAAACGTTATTAGCCACATGGAGCTCATTGGAGACGTAAAAGGTAAAAACGTAGTCTTGGTAGATGATATGGTAGATACCGCAGGAACCCTTACCAAAGCTGCAGATTTAATGATAGCGCGTGGCGCCCTAAGCGTTCGTGCTATTTGCACCCACCCTATTATGTCTGGAAGCGCCTTTGAGCGTCTTGAAAACTCAAAACTACAAGAACTTATTGTTACAGACTCTATTCCTATTGGTCAAGAAAGCCCGAAACTTAAAGTACTTACCTGCGCCACTTTATTTGCAGATGTCATGAAAAGCGTGCATGAAAATGAGTCTATAAGTTCTAAGTTCTTGATGTAACTACAAACCAACTGTGTAAGGCTATTGAAACCTTAAACCCAGCAAAGCACACCTATTTTAAGTCTTTGTGTCAAAATTGTGCCCAAGAGCAACTACTTTACAATATAAAATTTTATCTTTGCAGCCCGAAAATTCGGGAAAACAACATATTATAAATTAAAATTTCAAAATGAAATCAATTACAATCAACGGATCAAAAAGAGAAGTCGTAGGCAAAAAAGCAACTGCAGCCTTACGTAATGCTGGTATGGTTCCTTGCGTAGTATACGGAGGAGACGAGCCAATTCACTTTCAATCACCAGAGCTTTCCTTCAATAAACTAGTATACACACCAGATGTGCATACCGTAGTAATTGAGTTAGACGGTGTTAAAATCAATGCAATTTTACAAGACATTCAATTTCACCCAGTAACAGACAGAATCCTGCACATAGACTTCTATCAAATATTTGATGATAAAGAAGTAATGATGGAAATTCCTGTACGTGTGTCAGGAAATTCTCGTGGTGTTAAAAATGGAGGGGTACTTCGTATTGTAACACGTAAGTTACGTGTGAAGGCAATACCAAAAAATCTTCCAGACTTTATCAACGCAGATATTACAGAGATGAAAATTGGCGCAAAAATGTATATCACTGCTGTTAAAGAAGATACATTCTCTATACTTCATACAGACAACACTGTAATTTGCCAGATTAGAACATCTAGAGTTGCTGTTGAAGATGAAGAAACAGATGAAGAAGAAGCAGAAGGTGCAGAAGGTGCAGAAGGTGCAGAAGGTGCAGAAGGCACTGCTGCTCCGGAGGCCGCTGCTGCTCAGTAAGCACAAGAAAGTTAATTATATACAAAGCATTCCGTTAATTCGGGATGCTTTTTTTATTTTTACAAAACCAACACAAAACAATGCTTTCATTTGTTAGAAAATTGTTGGGTCTTAAAAACCCAGCAACAAACAACGTATCTTTAGAGATAGAGAAACAAACAGCCTACAAACACAAACACTTGCTACAAAGAATAGGAGCTTGGATATGAAAAAATTTTTAATCGCTGGCCTTGGCAACATTGGCCCTGCCTACAAAAATACACGCCATAACATTGGCTTTAGAGTCCTTGATGCCCTGGCAAAACAAGCAGACCTTCCTTGGGAAACCGTAAAACTTGGAGACATCACTACCCACAAAAAAAAGGGGCGCACCCTTATACTTCTTAAACCAAGCACTTTCATGAATCTAAGTGGCAAGGCAGTAAAATACTGGATGGAGAAAGAAAACATCCCCCTTGAAAACCTGCTGGTAGTAACCGATGACCTCAACTTACCCTTTGGAACCTTTAGAATAAAAGGCAAAGGAAGCAGTGGAGGCCACAATGGTCTTAAAGATATCCAGGAGATGCTTGGTACTGGAAAATATCCTCGTTTTAGATTTGGCATTAGTGATGCCTTTTCTAAGGGCAAACAAGTAGATTATGTTTTAGGTGAGTGGACCCCGCAAGAGGAGTCTCATCTTATCACCCAAATCCCAAAGAGCATTGAAGCTATAGAATCTTTTGCCCTTGCAGGGCTAGACAATACCATGAATACCTTTAACGGATAATACTCGATGGAGCAACTCACAACAACCGCTGAATTTAAAAGCAATACCCAAAGCGTGATTACTATTGGCACCTTTGATGGTGTTCATGTTGGCCACCGCGCTATTATGGAGCGCCTTGTTTCGGCAGCAAAAGAGCAGGGGCTTGTATCTACGGTGCTTACTTTTTTTCCTCACCCAAGGATGGTTTTGCAAAAAAACAGCGATATCAAGCTTATAAATACTCTTTCAGAAAAAAAACAACTTCTAGAAGATATTGGCCTAGATTATTTTGTGGTTGAGCCTTTTACCTATGAGTTTTCTAGACTCTCTGCCCTTGAATATGTAAGGGATATTTTGGTGACACAGCTCAAGGCTAAAAAAATTATTATTGGCTATGACCACCGCTTTGGCAGAAATAGAAATGCAGATATCCAAGATTTAAAAAAATATGGGGTAGAGTTTGGTTTTGAAGTAGAAGAAATAAGCGCCCAACAACTAGATGAGGTATCTGTAAGTTCTACCAAAATTAGAAAAGCCCTGGCCCAGGGAGATATCCATACCGCAAATACATACCTAGGCTATGCTTTTACCATAGAAGGCACTGTTACCCAAGGAAAAGCCCTGGGAAGAACCATTGGCTATCCTACCGCCAATTTGCATGTACCACAAACCTATAAGCTTATACCCAAAAATGGAGTATATGTGGTAAAAGCGCAAATAAACAATTCCCTAACCTACGGAATCACAAGCATAGGTACAAACCCTACCGTAGGAGGAACGGCAAAGAGTATAGAAACATTTTTTCTAGACACAAACACAGATCTCTATGGCAAAGAGCTACAACTACAGTTTTTGCAGCACATACGGGAGGAGGCCACTTTTAAAGACTTAGAAAGCTTAAAACAAGCCATCCAAAAAGACGAGGCCTTTGCACGAGACTATATACAACCCCTTGCATAAACTCCTCTTTAAACATATCGACAATTCTGGGCTAGTGCTGTTTAGGGTAGTATTTGGGTTTCTTATTGCCCTTGAAGGTTTTGGAGCCATTGCAACAGGCTGGGTAAAAAAAACCCTTATAGACCCCCAGTTTACATTTAACTTTATTGGTTTTGAGTTGCTGCAACCCTTGGAGGGTAACGGGATGTATATCTATTTTATGTGCCTGGGTATACTAGGGGTTGGAGTAATGCTCGGGTATAAATACAGACTCAGTATGTTTTGCTTTGCTTTGCTGTGGAGCGGGGTATACTTAATGCAAAAAAGTAGTTATAACAACCATTATTATTTAATGCTACTGCTGTCTTGGGGTATGGTTTTTTTACCTGCCAACAAATGGTTTTCTATAGATGCGAGACAAAAACCAAACATAGCATCCAGGTCTATGCCTAGATGGGTTATCTTGGCACTTATTGTGCAAGTTTGGATTGTGTACACCTATGCGGCCATCGCAAAAATATACCCAGCCTGGCTAGATGGAACGGTCACTGGCTTGCTTATGACAGGCAAAAAAGACTATTGGCTCATTGGTCCTTTTTTACAACAACAATGGGTGCATTATGCTATTGCATATGTGGGGATTTTCTTTGACGCACTAATCGTACCATTACTTTTATACAAACGCACTCGCCTTTTAGCATTTTGCTGCTCTATTGTTTTTCATCTTTTTAATGCTGTGGTATTTCAAATAGGTATTTTTCCGTTCATGTCTTTGGCATTTGCCTTTTTCTTTTTTTCCTCCAAAAATTTGCAACAGCGCTTTTTACCAAAAAAAGAACACTATGAGTTGGGAGAGGTCAAAGTGCCACCTAACGGCAAGATAATTAGTAGTATCCTGTGTTTATATTTTATATTACAAATAGCGTTGCCACTAAGGCATTTAGGCATTAAAGATGATGTTTTATGGACAGAAGAAGGGCACCGCCTTAGTTGGCGCATGATGCTAAGAAGTAAAACAGGATACACCACCATGTACACGCTAGATAAAAACACACAAGAAAAAAGCAAGTACAACATCAAGGAAATACTTACCAAAAAACAACAAAGAACCGTAGGCACAAAACCAGATGTTATCTGGCAATTGGCCCAAAGAATAAAGCAAATACAGGCGCAAAAAGGTATTGATGTTGCCGTGTTTGCAGACACAAAAGTGAGTGTAAATGGCGGGCCTTACGCTCGTTTAATAAATGACACCATAGACCTAGGGTCACAAAAATGGACCCCTTTAAAACACCACTTTTGGATTTTGCCTTCTCCAAAAAAATAGCATAGCCGCCCAGAAAAAATAAATAACTATATTTATAAATTAGCTGTAAAACCATAGTATGCTCAACAAAAACTCTAAAAAAGACAAAGCCCGCAACATGCAATCTGTAGTGTTACTGGTTATTTTTATTCTTGTAATTATGGGGTTTTTATTAAAACGTTTTTAGCGATCTCTCCCTTTAAAAAGCAGTACAATGCAATACATCCCTAGCAATAACGTGCTTTAGGCTTTACTTTTGTTGTAAAACAAATCTACTTGCTAATTTCTAGTACAATAAAGCCTTCATTATTACAAATTCCATAACTTTGCCTTATAAAAATTAAGGGAAACATGTTACAAGTTCAGCGCATTAGAGATCACAAAGAAGCCTTCGTCAAAGCCTTGAAAAAAAGAGGTATGGATGCAACACCTGTTATTAATCAAGTTCTAGAGGCAGACGACAACCGTCGTGCTACCCAAGCAAAACTAGATGATCTCCTAGCAGAATCAAACTCCCTTTCTAAAGAAATTGGTATTCTTTTCAAATCTGGAAATGCCGCTGGGGCAAACGCTCTTAAAGAAAAAACAAGCACTTTAAAAGAGACTTCAAAAGCCTTAGATGACCATTTAAAGAGTATTTCAAAAACATTACAAGACCTGCTTTACACCATTCCCAACATACCTCAAGAGTTAGTTCCCTCTGGCCAAGATGAGAATGACAATGAGCAAACCCTTAGAGAAGGTGCTATTCCTGTATTGGAAGAAGGTGCTATGGCTCACTGGGAATTAGCGAAAAAATACAATATTATAGACTTTGAATTGGGTGTTAAAATCACTGGCGCAGGATTTCCTGTCTATAAAGGAAAAGGAGCCCGCCTACAGCGTGCTCTTATTTCTTATTTTCTTGATAAAAATACAGCAGCCGGTTATACAGAGTACCAAGTACCTCATCTGGTAAATGAAGCCTCTGGAATAGCAACAGGACAATTGCCAGACAAAGAAGGACAGATGTATCACGTAGGTGTTGATGATTTGTATCTAATACCAACGGCAGAGGTGCCAGTTACAAACCTGTTTAGAGGTGACCTAGTCCAAGGGGCAGATTTGCCTATATCTTGCACAAGTTACACGCCTTGCTTTAGAAGAGAGGCTGGAAGCTATGGCGCGCATGTAAGGGGCCTAAACAGATTGCACCAGTTTGACAAGGTAGAAATAGTACGTATAGAGCATCCAGATAATAGCACAAAAGCGCTAGAGGACATGGTAGAACACGTTGCCAACATCTTAAGAGCGCTACAACTCCCTTTTAGAATTTTGCGTCTATGTGGTGGAGATCTTAGTTTTGCAGCAGCAATCACCTATGATTTTGAAGTGTTCTCAACAGCCCAAGACAGATGGCTTGAGGTAAGTTCTGTTTCTAATTTTGAAACCTTTCAGGCAAATAGATTAAAGCTTCGTTTTAAAGACACAGATGGTAAAAACAAACTAGCACACACCCTAAACGGTAGCGCTATGGCCCTACCTAGAGTACTGGCTAGTATTTTAGAAAACTACCAAACCCCGCAGGGTATTAAAATCCCGGAGGTACTTGTGCCCTATTGTGGTTTTGACATGATAAACTAACACAACAGTCATAAAAAATAAGTTCAAACCCATAAACCACCAAGCTAATTTAAGCGGTGGTTTTTCTCTTTATAGAGCAGGCTAAAAACACTATCTTTACCCTATGCGGTTATTGTATATCCTTTTATTTTTTCTTGCCAGTAGTTCGGTTTTTTCGCAAAGCGAAATTTTAGCCGAAAACTACTTTGATCGTGGGGAATATCAAAAGGCTATTTCTATTTACGAAAAACTATACGCAAAAACACCCTACAAAAGCCAGTACATGCTCAGACTTGTGGAGGCGCATCAGCAACTAGAAAACTTTCAGGCAGCACAGGCGTTACTGGAAAAACAAGTAAACACGCGCAATGGTCAAAATCAATATTTGGTTGATTTAGGGCACAATTATTCGCTGCAAAAAAAAGACTCTCTCGCTAACAAGTATTACGCCCAAGCTCTTGAATTAGTTGCTCAAAACCCAAATTACGGTTCTGTAATTGCCAAAAAATTCGAAAAGTACAGCTTGCTAGACAGGGCTATAATGGCCTATGAAAAAGCAATGGAGGGTAATCCAGCAGTAAATTACAACATTCAAGTTGCCCGTCTATATGGAGAGCAAGGTGCCCTTGAAAAGATGTTTTTAAAATATATTAATGCTGTAAAACTACAACAGCGTTATAAGCCCTTAGCCCAACGTAATTTTAGTTTGTACATCACACAAGACCCTCAAAACAATGCCAATGTTTTACTGAGAAAAACACTACTGAAAAAATTACAACAAGGACCAGATGTTCTTTATAATGAACTTTTAAGCTGGTTGTTTATACAGCAAAAAGAATTTAATAAAGCGTTTGCCCAAGAAAAAGCCATTTACAAAAGAATGGGAGATCAAGACCTTACGGCTATTGTTGATCTTGCCGTAATTACCTTAGAAGAAAAAGACTATCTCAATGCAGAGCAAATTATTAATTTTTTAATTGATAGATCTGTAACCCCAAGTGCAAAGCTGCAAGGGCATCAATACCTGATGAAAATAAGGCTCGCCACCGCCCAAGAAAAAGACTATAAAAAAATAGCCCAGCAGTTTGAAACCCTGCTAGATCAATACGGGCATGACGGCCAGACCTATTTACTTCAAATAGATTACAATCACTTTTTGGCTTTTACTGCCAAAGAGGTCCCCCTGGCTACTGCCAATCTAAAAAAACTCATTAAAAAACAGCTAAATCCATATCAAGAATCTTTAGTTAAGATGGAACTGGCAGATATATTGGTCTTTGACGAGAAATTTAATAGAGCGCTTATTTATTATTCTCAAATCCAAAACAAAGTTAAAAGTGATGTCTTAGCGCAACAGGCTAGATTTAAAGTAGCAAGAACAAGTTATTTTAAAGGTGATTTTGTTTGGGCTAAAGCCCAGACAGATGTTTTGCGTAAATCTACCACCCAGCTTATTGCCAATGATGCCCTGAAAATGACACTCATGATTCATGACAACACCCTGGAAGATTCTCTGCAAACTGCCTTGAAAAAATATGCTAGGGCAGATTTCTTAGCACTTCAAAATAAAGATGCTCAGGCCATCGAGGTTTTGTCAGAAATTTTGACCACCCACAAAGGTGAAAAAATAGAAGACGAAGCCCTTTTAAAACAAGCAGAACTCTTTGAAAAAACAGGGCAATACAAAAAAGCCGAGGCCAATTACCTCAAAATAATTACTGTCTATAAAGATGAAATCCTAGCAGATGATGCGTATTTCAATCTCGCAAATTTATATGAGCATCAATTACAAGATCCTCAAAAAGCAAAACAGTATTACGAGCAAATTATTTTTGACTTTGCAGACAGTATTTACTTTACCCAGGCTAGAAAGAAATATCGGATGCTGCGAGGAAGATAACATCTAATACCGCTTTTAAAGCCAAAAAAACTATAACCTTGAAATAACCCTATGTATATATATAACGTCACTATTAACGTAGAAAATGCCATACACTTGCAGTGGTTAGACTGGATGAAAAACAGCCACATCCCTGCAATGCTGGCTACCAATAAGTTCAGTAAAGCCCTAATGACCAAAGTAATGGTGGAAGAAGAGATGGGCGGCATCACCTACTCTGTGCAATACACCACAGATAGCAAACAAACCCTAGAGAAGTATTACACACAAGATGCCCCAACACTCAGGGCGCAAGGCAAAGCATTTGAGGGGAACTATATAGCCTTTAGAACAGAACTTGAAGTAATTTGTGAGCAATAACTCGCAAGATACCTCTACAACACACATCATGGCAAAAAAGAAAAAATACAACAAGCATAGCGCGGTTCCTAAGAGAGAATTTAATCCGCAAAACGATTCTGTACGCGCAAAAAAATACCTTGGGCAGCATTTTTTAGTAGACGAGACTATTGCCAACAACATCTCTCAAACCCTGCAGCTTGAAGGCTATAAAAACGTACTGGAAATTGGGCCTGGAACAGGTGTAATGACCAAGTATTTACTAGAGAAAGACATCAATCTAGTAGCCATGGAACTCGATAGCGAATCTGTGGAGTATCTTATCAATAATTACCCCAATGAAAACCTGCAGATTTTAGAGGCAGATTTCTTAAAAGAAGACCTACAAGATTATTTTGGAACAGAGCAGTTTGGTATAACAGGAAACTTTCCTTACAATATATCTACCCAAATTGTATTTAAAATGCTTGAGATTAAACAGCAGGTACCAGAATTTAGTGGGATGTTTCAAAAAGAGGTAGCCATGCGTATTTGTGCAAAAGAAGGTAGTAAAACCTATGGTATACTCTCTGTGCTAACGCAAGCATTTTATGATGCCGAGTATCTTTTCACGGTTCCACCCACGGTGTTTAACCCGCCACCCAAAGTAGAGAGTGGCGTGCTGAGATTGCGCAGAAAAGCCTCCTTAGATATTGATTGTAGTGAGCTCATGCTGTATAAGGTTGTCAAAACTGCCTTCCAACAAAGACGTAAAACCCTAAGAAATAGTTTAAAATCTTTTAATCTTTCAGATAAAATAAAAGAAGATGCTATCTTTGGGCAAAGACCCGAGCAGCTATCTGTAGCGCAATTTATTGCACTAACACAAAAATTGGAAGCCGATGCAATTTCAACTCACCAGTGATTTTATAGAAAACATAGCACAGCTCATTGCCAAAAAAGATGGTAATGCGCTGCGCGAACTCCTGCAAAATTTTCACTTTGCAGACATCGCAGAACTCCTTGAAGAGCTTAATACCGATCAGGCAACCTACTTAATTCAACAATTAGAAAGTGATTTAACATCTGAGGCTCTAATGGAGCTTGATGATGATGTGCGAGAAAAGATTCTTGAGCGCCTTTCTCCTAAAGAAATTGCAGCAGAGCTAGAAGAGCTTGACACAGATGATGCCGCAGATATTATTGCTGAGCTAGATGAAAAAATTCAGCAAAAAGTAATAGATAAAATTGAAGATCAGGAGCATGCCGCAGATATTGTTGAACTGCTTAAATATGATGAGGATACCGCTGGAGCTTTAATGGCTAAAGAATTGGTGCAGGTAAAAGAAACCTGGACTGTAGCAGGCTGTGTTCGTGAAATGCGCCGTCAGGCAGAAAACGTAACTAGAGTACACTCCATTTATGTTACCAACAAAGAAGGAAAACTAACAGGAAGACTTTCTTTAAAAGATTTACTGACCGCAGAAGCAAAAACAAAAATTAGTGATGTTTTTATACCAAAGGTAGATTACGTGACTGTACATACAGAAAACGAAGAGGTGGCACGTATTATGCAGAAGTATGATTTAGAGGCGATCCCTGTTGTTGATGATCATGGCATTTTGGTGGGAAGAATTACCATTGATGATATTGTAGATTTTATAAAAGACGAGGCAGAAAAAGATTACCAAATGGCTGCAGGTATCTCTCAAGATGTAGAGGCAGATGATAGCATTATAGATCTCACCAAAGCGCGCTTGCCTTGGCTAGTGCTTGGCCTCTTAGGAGGTCTTGGGAGTGTGTATATTATGAGAGGTTTTGATGAGGCTCTTGCAACCCATGTAGAGCTGTTTTTCTTCACCCCTCTTATTGCCGCCATGGCTGGAAATGTTGGAGTACAATCTAGTGCTATTATTGTACAGGGTTTGGCCAATGACAATGTAAAGGGAAGTTTATTTAAAAGACTACTCAAAGAAGTAGGCCTTGCCCTTATAAATGGTCTCGCCCTTGGGGTATTGGTTATTTTATTTGGCGCTCTAACACAGATGGACCAACAAGTGGCATTTACCATCGCTATCTCTATGCTTTTGGTAATTATAGTTGCTGCTCTAGTAGGAACCTTTGTGCCAATTATCTTAGATAAAAAAGGTATTGATCCGGCCATTGCAACAGGGCCCTTTATAACTACAAGTAATGATATTTTTGGGATTTTTCTATTCTTCTTTATAGCCAAATTAATTTTAAACTTTTAAGCTTCTTTTAGGCCAGAGTTTCCCGTTTTTTAAATAGTATCGCCATGTTTTTGGTATAAAATATAACCCAATGCACCCAATTAACATCAAAGAAAAATTTAGCAAATTTGATAAAAACTGGCACCCACACCAGATCGCTGTTGTGGATGACATGCAAATACTACTAGCCAAAATTAAAGGAGAATTTGTGTGGCATAAACACCAGGAGCAAGACGAACTATTTTTTGTGCAAAAAGGGGTGCTAGAAATGCATTTTAGAGATAAAATAGAGATTGTCAAAGAGGGTGAAATTATTGTAGTTCCTAAGGGGGTGGAACATTGTCCAAAAAGCCAAACAGATCAAGAGGTACACCTTTTACTTTTTGAAAAACTAGACACCAAACATACCGGTAATGTAGTGCATGAGAAAACACAAAGCTCCTATCCAAAAATTTAACCTTTATATAATCTAAGACAATGTATATCTAAACAAAGACCTAGTATCTTTGTTTTTTTACCGTGTAAAATGAAGATACTGCATCTAGACCAAAACCACCCCTTGCTTATCGAGCAGCTTACCCAAGCTGGGTTTGATTGCCAGGAAGATTACACCTCTTCAAAAAAGGACATAGAGAACCGTATAGCCTCTTATGATGGTATTGTTATTAGAAGCAGGTTTAAGATAGACAAACAGTTTTTAGACGCAGCTACCCATTTAAAATTTATAGCTCGCGTGGGAGCTGGTCTAGAAAGCATTGATGTTTGTTATGCAGCAAGTAAAAACATATCTCTATTTGCAGCGCCCCAGGGAAACAAAAATGCAGTGGGCGAACATGCCCTTGGCATGTTATTATCGCTGTTTAATAAACTAAACCCTGCAGATAGGCAAGTAAAATCTGGGCTCTGGAAAAGAGAGCAAAACAGAGGAGTAGAAATCAAAGGAAAAACCATTGGCCTTATTGGGTACGGAAATATGGGCCGCTCTTTTGCAAAAAAATTAAAAGGTTTTAATTGTACCACCCTTTGTTATGATATACAAAAAGACCTAGGCAATAAAAATGCAACACAAGTATCTTTGCAAACATTACAAGAACAGGCAGATGTAGTAAGCCTGCACACTCCTTGGACTCCACAAACCAACCAAATGGTAGATGCAGCTTTTATAGCCAAGTTTAAAAAACCATTTTGGCTTATCAATACCGCACGAGGAAAAAGCGTGGTGACCAAGGATGTAGTTTACGCATTAAAAAATGGCAAAATACTAGGTGCTGGTCTGGATGTTTTAGAATATGAAAAACTGTCTTTTGAAACATTATTTACAGATAAGATGCCCCTGGAGCTGGAGGAGCTTTTGGCTATGGATAATGTTATTTTAAGCCCCCATGTTGCCGGATGGACTATTGAGAGTAAAGAAAAATTAGCGCAAGTTATTGTAAATAAAATAGTGACAACATATAAACCAGACCCTAAGCTATAAGCCTTACAGTTGAAATAAAGAGAAAATACCCAAATATTAAGCCATGACAACACAAGAATTTTTTAATACCCTAAAAGAACATCCAGGAAAATCGTTGCTGTTTCAATACACTCCAGGGCAACTCGTAGGAGCTAATTATCACATTACAGAAGTAAAACACATCACCGTAGACTCTGTAGATTGCGGCGCTAGAGAAGACTCCTGGAAAGAAACCATCATACAACTATGGGAAAGCCCCTCGGAGATAGAAAAGACAGATTTTATGAGTTGTCATAAAGCCTTAGCTATTTTAAACACCGTAGGAAAAATAAGACCTTATACCAATACAAGCACTGTTCGTTTTGAATATAGTAATGCGCTGTTTCATACCGCCCAATTATTTGTATCGGCAGTAGAGGTAACCAAAGACAGCTTACTGGTGCATCTAGCTACTCAAAAAACTGCCTGTAAGGCCGAAGATATATGCGGAATTCCAGAAATAGAAAACACCCAGCCCCAAGCAAATAGTTGCGCCCCTGGAAGTGGGTGTTGTTAATAGATTTAAAAATAATATAAAAAACATGAAAAACATACTCGTACTTTGTACAGGTAATAGCTGCCGAAGCCAAATGGCCCATGGTTACTTGCATCAAATTCTTGGAGATAAGGCAACTATCTATAGCGCAGGAATAGAAACACACGGTATTAATCCGGGAGCTGCATTAGCCATGAAAAAGGACGGAATTGATATTTCTAATCATACCTCCAACAATGTAAATGAGTACCAAGAAATAGATTGGCATTACATTATTACAGTTTGTGATCATGCCTTTGAAAACTGCCCTTACATTGCGGCGCCTAATGCAGAAAGATTGCATCATAATTTTTATGACCCGTCAAAATTTATTGGCAATGCTCAACAAACCCAAGCTGCATTTATAAAAGCCAGAGAAGAAATAAAAAACTATTGTCTTGAGTTTTCAAACACTCATTTTAATCTTTAATAACAACTTGCACAGTCTCTCTACTTTCCTGTTTTAACAAAACCTCCTTGTTTTGAACAAGAGATTTCACATCATTTAAAGAAGCATGGCGGATGGTATAAAGAGTCACGTCTTCATTCCAACTTACCCTAAAGGTAGAGCGCAGTGAGGTAAGTAACACCTCTAGGTTGTTGTATGCATTATCAATAACCACAGAGAAGCTAATGGCAGAGTTTTGAATCAAGGAAACCTTCATTTTATTTTTATCAAGTAATGTAAATACATCACTTATATTTTTCTCTACTATAAAACTAAAGTCTAGAGAAGATAAGGAGAGTAAAACTTGACTTTTCTTTAAAATAAAACAGGCTGTTTTTGGATCTAAGGTAACGCCCTTCCCCACACAAGTACCTGGGCTTAGTGGGTCATAGAATGACTTCACAAATAAAGGTATTTCTTTTTTCTGGAGGGGCTGTAAGGTTTTAGGATGTATCACAGAAGCGCCATAAAAAGCCAACTCTATGGCTTCTCTATAAGAAATGTGATGCAATAAGGTCGTGGTTTTAAAATACCTAGGGTCTGCATTTAAAACCCCAGGAACATCTTTCCAGATGGTAACACTTGCTGCGTTTAAACAGTAAGCAAGTATTGCGGCGGTGTAATCACTACCCTCTCTACCCAGAGTTGTTGTGAAGTTATTGTTGGCCTCTGCTGCCAAAAAACCTTGTGTTATTGTAATGCCTGTAGTAGAAATATTTTTAACAATATGCTGCTTTGTGGTTTGCCAATCTACAGAGGCATCTCTAAAACTAGCGTCTGTAACAATACAAGTGCGTATATCTACCCAGTTGTTTTTTATGGCCTTTTGGGTTAAATATGCAGATACAATAGTTGTAGAAAGAAGCTCGCCATAGCCCACTACCTGATCATAAACATAGGCCTGGTTGATAGATTTATTGGTCTGTAAAAAAGAAGATAATGTTGTAATTAATGTTTGTATTTGCTTGAAAACTGGAGCGTTACTATCTGTAAATATTTCCTTGGAGACAGACCAGTGATATGCCTTAATATCTTCTATAGCTTGTTTTACTTTTGCAGGTTCTTTGAAATAGCAGGTAACAACACCCTCTAAAGCATTGGTCATTTTACCCATTGCCGAGACTACAATTACAAGATTGGTATGGCCTGTTTGCTCTAAAACAGTAGCTACATTTTTAACCCCCTGAGCATCTTTTACAGAAGCGCCTCCAAATTTAAATACATTCATAGTGTTGCTCACAAAGCTATATTTTAAAGTTAACTACTAGGGCTAATAAAATTAGACAATCCCTCCTGGTCAAATTGAGCTAAATACCAATCTTTTAATATTGTAGCTCCTGTTTTTTCATAGAATTTTATGGCAGGGGTATTCCAACCAAGGACCACCCACTCTACTCTTTTTACATTAAAAGATGCGGCATGCTCCATAACACTTTTATACAAGGCCATACCAACGCCCTGGCCTCGTTTAGACTCTTTCACAATTAAATCTTCTAGATGGACACTGCGCCCCTTCCAGGTGGAGAATCTAAAATAGCATATTGCCATCCCTACAATTTGATCCTCTAAAAGAGAAACAAAACAAGTAAAAAGGGGCTGGCTACCAAAACCTTCAGCAACCAGCGTGTCTACGTTAATCTGCACAGCATTTGGTTGCTTCTCAAACACGGCAAGTTCTTTGATAAGCTCGAGTACCTCAGGCATATCTTCTTTCGTGGCTTTTCTTACAACAACACTCATTAGATCTGGTTTTGATACACAAATATCGGTTCAATTTCTTAAAAAATGCGATATTTGCACTAAATTCCTTGAACAAACCAATATGTCAAATAAAAATAAAACATTAGGAGAATTTATTATAGAAAACCAAACAGAATTTAAATACTCCTCTGGCGAACTTTCAAGACTAATTAATTCTATCCGTTTAGCAGCAAAGGTGGTAAACCATGAAGTGAACAAAGCGGGTTTGGTTGATATTTTGGGAACAGCAGGAGAAACAAATGTGCAAGGAGAGGATCAACAAAAATTGGATATATACGCAAATGATGTGTTCATCAAAACATTGATCAATAGAGAAATTGTATGTGGTATTGCCAGCGAAGAAGAAGATGACTTTATAACCATTGTGGGGAGAAATGAAAAAAATGACAACAAATATATTGTTTTAATAGACCCCTTAGATGGATCTTCTAATATAGATGTAAACGTTTCTGTAGGTACTATTTTTTCTATCTACCGAAGAATCACCCCAGAGGGAACACCTGTAACAATTGACGATTTTTTACAGCCTGGAAACAAACAAGTTGCGGCAGGATATATTGTATATGGTACCTCAACAATGATTGTATACTCTACAGGACATGGGGTAAATGGCTTTACGTTAAACCCGGCTATTGGAACCTATTATTTATCGCATCCTAACATGCAATTTCCAGAAAACGGAAGCATTTACTCTGTAAATGAAGGTAATTATGTGCATTTCCCACAGGGTGTAAAAGATTATATAAAGTATTGCCAAAAAGAAGAAGAGGATAGACCCTACACATCAAGATATATTGGGTCTTTGGTCTCAGATTTTCATAGAAATATGATTAAAGGAGGCATATACATGTACCCAAACACCTCTAAGGATCCAAACGGAAAATTACGTTTATTATATGAGTGCAACCCAATGGCCTATATTGCAGAACAATCTGGAGGTAAAGCCAGTGATGGGTATACAAGAATACTAGATATCAAACCCACAGAGCTTCACCAACGAGTGCCTTTTTTCTGCGGAAGCAAAAATATGGTAACCAAAGCAGAAAGCTTTATGAAGTAACCATCTTAAAATTTAAAGCGCATTTTCTTTAATATCTTTCACTACTTCTGGATTTAATAGGGTAGAAATATCTCCTAAATTATCGGTTTGTTTTTCGGCAATTTTACGCAGTATTCTGCGCATTATCTTTCCGCTTCTAGTTTTAGGCAAGCCCTGCGTGAATTGAATTTTATCAAGTTTTGCAATAGCTCCAATCTCTAGGGCAATCTTTGCATTTATTTCTTTACGCAGTTGGTCTTGATTTGTAACATCGATGGTTTTTAGGGTTACATACCCGTAAAGAGCGGTTCCTTTTATATCATGAGCAAATCCTACAACAGCGCTTTCTGCAACCAAAGGGTGTTGATTTATAGCGTCCTCGATAGGAGCTGTGCCTAAATTATGGCCAGAGACTATAATAACATCATCTACTCTTCCTGTAATTCTATAATTGACTTCAGCATCGCGAAGTGCTCCATCACCCGTGAAATAAACGTTTTTAAAGGCAGAGAAATACGTTTGTTTATACCGCTGATGATTTCCGTAAATAGTGCGCGCCATAGAGGGCCACGGAAAGGTGATACATAGTTTTCCTTGCCCCTGAGGCGTTGTAATTTGTTGCCCTGTGTCATCCATAAGGGCTAGTTTAATACCAGGCAAAGGTAGGGTTGCGTAGGTAGGAATTGTTTTTGTAATTCCTGGCAATGAAGTAATCATAATACCTCCCGTTTCTGTTTGCCACCAGGTATCTACAATAGGGGCTTTATTTTTACCAATATGGTCATCATACCAGTGCCATGCTTCTTCGTTTATAGGTTCTCCAACAGTGCCAAGTACCTTTAAAGAATATAGATCGTGTTTCTCTACTAGAGATAATGATTCTTTAGCCAGGGCTCTAATAGCTGTGGGAGCAGTATAAAACTGAGTGACCTTGTGTTTTGCAACTACCTCCCAAAAGCGTCCTGCATCTGGATAGGTAGGTACTCCTTCAAACATCAAAGAAGTAGCTCCATTGGCCAGAGGGCCATATACAATGTAACTATGGCCTGTTACCCAGCCAATATCAGCGGTACACCAATACACATCTTTCTCTTGATACTGAAATACATTTTTAAATGAATAGGCGCTATACACCATATATCCAGCAGTTGTATGTACCATTCCTTTGGGTTTACCGGTAGATCCAGAGGTGTATAAAATAAATAAAGGATCTTCTGCATCCATAACCTCAGCCTGGCAAACACCAGAAGCGGCATCAAGTAGTGGTTGTATCCAATAATCACGGTTTTTGTGTAGGGTAATTTCGGTTCCTATTCTTTTCACTACCAAAACACTCTGTACTGCCTCACAGTTTATAAGTGCGGTATCAACAATAGATTTTAAATCTATGGTTTTAGCGCCCCTGTAAGACCCATCACTAGTTATAACCATTTT
>Ga0213868_10000766_pt1 | contig 30981 bp, 26 predicted proteins | sample PICome_9_FD_160087 | JGI IMG/M metagenome (GOLD analysis project Ga0213868, IMG submission 160087) | Coastal seawater microbial communities near Pivers Island, North Carolina, United States - PICO127 | ecosystem: Environmental > Aquatic > Marine > Coastal | place: USA: North Carolina... | reverse complement strand
CTTCCGTCGTCGATGTCGGGAAAAGATCATTGTACCACTTACAAAAAGCATCTGAATTAGGAAATTCAGAGGCACAAAATATCATGGCAAATATGCTAGCATCAGGAATCCTACCATTTGATGATGATCCAAGCTTACGAGATGATTTATTTGTACAAAAAGACTTTTCCGAGGGTGGTCGCCAACTTGCAAGGGCATTGATGCTTTGGCATTTAAGTGCAATGGATGGAAATATTGAAGCAGCCATGTCTTTGGGATATCGTCACTACGTATCTGCCACAACTGGATCGGATAGAAAGACTATGGTTGAAGAGAATAGCTTGAAACCTGGACATTTGTCACAATCATCGAAATATGGTAACACTGCAAAGCTAATGACGCACAGTACGTCGGGTAAACATCATTACGGTATTCTTGGAACATGTGAGAGTACAATGCGTTATTATGAGGCGGCAGCAAATGCAGTCATGGACGAATTAGAATCTAGTCCGTTGAGAGGAAAGGTGGCACCTGCACAAGACAATCATCGCTTGGCCGAAATTCATCAAAGAGGCACATCATCTGCTCTCTCTGCGCAAAATAAACCAGATGAGCTTGAAGAAGCGATTAAGTATTACAAAATGCGTGCGCAGAAGGCACATGATCCTGATATTCATGCAGCTTACAAGGTTGCTAATATGTATCATTATGGACTTCGAGGTGTGAAACAAGACATGAAACAAGCCCTGAAGTATTACGAAATTGCCGCTGACGCTAATAGTTGGGAAGCTGCAGGTCAGGCCGGAAAGTTTCATTTTTGGAGTATGGGATTAGATGCTAATGAACGGAATCTGAAGAAAGCTCGTAACTATTTCGAGAGTGGTTCTCCAGGGGGAGTAGATGGTTGTAAGCGACGCTTTGAACGAAAGTTGGCATTGAATAGCAAACGGAATTCAAATATGGGTATTGAGGAGATAATTGACAATTTAATAGAAGGATCTGTAACTACATGCGATCATCCATGTGTCAATGGAATGGGTCTTATAAATCTGTTCGGTGTGCCTATGTTGGTGAGTTATATTTTATCGATACAACATTTTTCTACGATATTTTTGCTTACAGTTTTTATGTGTTTTCATAGTCTCCGGTTAATCTTACTTTAGCCGTGAATTATTTCGAGCTTGCAAAAAATATGGGAAATATGGATGCTTATTTCAACCTTGCTATGATGAGACTTGGATGGATGAACCCATACTATGGTGAAACATTTATGTTTCAGAATCATGCAAAAAAATCTGACTCAAATGAGAAGTCCGGACCCTCGAGAAAAGATTACATCGAATCGAGTCTTCTTTTGAAACGAGCACATGAAATGGGACATGTTCAGGCAAAGCATAGGTTAGCCATGTTGTATGCTTCTGGAGTTGAGCTCGATGGAGCGATCGTGATTAAAAAAGATTGTGCCAAAGCAACAGCCCTATATAAGGAAGTAGCAACTACGCTAGGAACTTCGCTCTCAAAAAGAATGAGGACAGCGTATAAACAGTTCACTACTGGAGATTACGAATCTAGTTCACGAAACTATCTTGCTGCAGCAGAGACGGGCAGTATCGTCGCTCAAGTCAACGCTGCCTTCCTGTTAGAACGAGGTCATTGTTTAGGAATGAATAGGCTCAATTGCATGAAAGCAAGTGTACGATTATGGAGAGCTGCTGCTCAACAAGGTGACGAAGAAGCGTGTCTACGAGTAGGTGATTTTTATTATTATGGTCGACTACGTGAAGATGCCAACTCAAATAGAATCATTGATGTGACCACTCAACGCGACGCTGATTTCTCAGTTTCGCCCATACCATGGGTCCGTTACATCTTATACCCAGAGGATTTGATCTTGAAACTTGGAACTTTTATAATCTCAAGTATTCGATGGATGTATGACAAATTACAGAGCGATAGATACAGTATGACGTTAAACAGGTTGAGAGAGGATGGGTTCTGTGAAGAAAGCGATGGATCTTGCTCTCGCAATGAATTTCAGTCTTTGAACAGCCTTTCTGAACACTTTGAAACAGCAATCCAATACTATCGGAAGGCAGCAGATGATCATGAAAGTCCCCGTGCCTATTTTAATCTAGCATTTATGCATGAGTGGGGACTGGGTGTGTCTCAAGATTTTACACTTGCTAAGAGATATTATGAACTGGCTGCCAAAAACAAAGAAGCCGAGGGCGAACTTGCGGTCCAAATAGCATCTATATGTTTATCAATACATGAATTTATTGTAAAACTTCAGCCGATGGTTACAAAGTGGAGCACAGAGCGTTATTCTATGAAAATCTCTAGTAGCAGCACTATTCCTGATGTCACCTTGGATGGACACATATCAGTGAAGGATGTTCTCCTGTACCATGCACTAAATTTTGATTCGGCTCTACTATTATTTTTAATAGGGATTTTGATTATAATAATAAGAGATGTTCATCATAGGAGGCAAGGGCGGTGACATAACACTAAATATAATTCATGTTGTTTACATCGAATGGATTATAGTTTCTTTTTAGTATATTGATCTCGTGAGACTGCTGCCTTCATTTTTAATACGAGTGTTTGTGGTCGGTCTAATGCTTTCGATTCTTCTTCGCATTTGTATTCCTCTAAGAAACACTCATCAAGGGTATGAGTGATTATACAAAGAAATGGATAGCAATGCCACAAATTGTGGAAAAATACAAAACTCTCTTTGTCTTGACACTCCTGAGCATCTTGTGAAAACATAAAGCAGACTATAGCAAACGTCAATGACGTGATCTCACTGAAGAATCTACTGGGTCGCGAATACTTGTAAAACATTGAAATCTTCCAAAATGTCATTCCTAAGTTGAACAGAGCTAGAAATCTATCGATAGCGTGCCAATGACTATCATTGCTCATGTTCTTATAATCAGCAAGGAAACTGAGAGGTCCTTGTACAATCGTCAACAACAGCCCATTGAAAACCCATGGAAAACTGCTGACTTTGTACCATTTGGGCCTCATTAGCAGCATAGATAATCCTCCCAAGGAATAACTAAAGCAAAGAAACGCAAAGACCGGTCCCATGTGTTGACCTAAATCTACACCATGGAATTCCGTTTTTGTTTTGAAGAACCAGTTATTCAAACACGATAAAACCTCCTCATCAAACCTACTTGATTCCGAAAAGAGGTCTATACATTCGGTGAGATGCATTTTTTAATGATTTTGTTTTTGTTCTTTTCCTTTCCGAAAAATAAACAAGATTCATTCAGATTCTTGCAAATAAAAATAAATGCCTTGATAATTTGGGAGGAAAGAGAGAACAAAAAGGGAGGGATTGATTCAAACACAAAAAGGGACACAGGGGCTGATTTAAAAACTAAAATCGTCAGGCTAAATTAACGCGGGACTGAGCTTGTTCAGCGATGTTTCACATTTCTCTCAGAAACAAGATAGTGCTTCAAATACAAGGTTTGATGCTTGCCGTTTTTTTAATTCATAGAGAGTGAATTATTCAATATGTCTATGATACTTTTTGAAGATTTTGGATCGGATGATCCTTCCGATGAGGAGATTTGTTCGAGTGGATCTACGACAGACTCTGAAAACGATGATGAAAGTTATATGTCGGAGCAAACTCAACTGACCGCTGCTGTTTCAGCATCGTACGAACAAAAAAAACAAGATGATAATTTGACAGTGGTTGATCTTTTGAACTCAATTGATGATGTTGTTGAAGCGGTATTAGATATCTTTGTTCCTGGAGAAACGACCAATCCGATTACTGACGAGGAAACAAAAACTCATCGAAAATTCATTCCGTTGAAAAAACCTTCTCAGAAACAGCTTGAGACATCAGTAAAAACAGTGAAGCAGCAGTCAAATCGTTCCATTTGTACTGAGGTGGACAACACTCCACCTCAAACGGTGACATCCCCCTTGATGTATGCTCAACAGCTTGGAAATCATACTGCAAATTGGATCTCAAGTAAGGGAAGTCAAATCGAGGCAGAGGCCGGAAAAATTAATTGGCCGGTACCAGTATTTGGGATCAATTCTCAAACTAATCAGTCACCATCTAAAGTGAGTGGTAAGCAAGACAATTCGAGCATTAAGAAAGAAGAAAAACCCAAGTTCGAAAAGGCTTCTTGGCCAGTATCTTCTTTTGGGCTTGGATCTTCTCCGCAGGAGGAAGTCCAAGTAAATAACGAGAGGAAGAAACGCTGGTTTCAACGTAGGAAGGCATCCTCGGCAAAGAACTATCGCGATAACGCAGGAATTGACGATGATAAAAGTGAAACTGACTTTTGGGATACTGTTCTTGACATCGTTTCTCCGGAGAGTAAAGAAGCTGAAGAAGAATTGAAAATTGAGAAAAAGAAGAGTAAAGTGTTCCGCCGTTCAAAGAGGAAGAATGGTAAAAGCAATGACCATACGATCTCAGACGATCGTGATGACATTTCAAATGAGAGACTCTCGATGAAATCTTTATTTGGAGGAACAAGAGTATAAAACATTCACAGGAACTATTTTTATTGGGAATGAAAAAAATAACATTTATTTAGAGAATACACACACAAAGGAGAGCTACTTGAACCAAATCAGTACACCATTCGTCATTTGTTGTTCGTTGTTTCCTCGTCTTCTCTCTTCATAGAAAAATGACAGGTGTTCACGAGGGCTTAAGTAAGAGTGCTTCCCGCGGAATTTTCCACTTTCGGCTTTCGGCTCCAACCAAATTTGTTGTGATTTTTTACACATATGGACGAGCATTGTTTGAACAAATTAACGAGATGAAATACGTAGTAGTATCAGGAGGAGTCGTTTCAGGATTGGGTAAAGGAGTTACAATCTCAAGTCTTGGTCGCATGCTGCGTGGATGTGGCCTTCGCGTCACAAGCATTAAAATCGATCCTTATCTTAATGTTGATGCAGGAACCATGAGTCCTTTCGAGCATGGAGAGGTGAGCTTTTTATATGTTCTCCTGCTTTTTTAAGTTTATGAATCGCTAATGTTTCTTCAATATCAGGTGTTTGTTCTTGGAGATGGAGGTGAAGCCGATTTAGATCTTGGAAACTATGAAAGATTTCTTGACATCAGTCTAACATCTGATCATAATATTACTACCGGAAAGGTTTACCGTGAAGTAATATCGCGAGAACGTCGCGGGGATTATCTCGGTAAGACCGTTCAAGTCGTCCCTCATATTACAAATGAGATCCAGGACTGGATTGAGCGTGTCGCCCAGATTCCTGTCGACGAGTCAGGAGAACCAGCCGATGTTTGTCTTATTGAGGTTGGGGGGACTGTTGGTGACATTGAATCGAGTGTCTTCTTTGAGGCTCTTCGACAGTTCCAATTTCGTGTAGGGGATGATAATTTCTGTCTTATGTTTGTGAGTCTAGTTCCTATTTTAAGCGACGAACAAAAGACTAAACCAACTCAGCATGGAGTTAGAGATTTAAGGTCTTTGGGGTTGTCCCCCAAAGTTATCTTTTGCAGATGCCCCATTCCATTGGAAGATCCATGTAAGAACAAAATTTCTGCATTTTGCCACGTCAGTCCAAATAATGTGATCAGCGTTCATGATGTCAAGAATGTGTATCATGTGCCGTTGCTCTTACTAGAACAGAATCTGCATCGAATCATAGCGAAAGAGTTGAAATTGGAATCATGTATGAATCTTGAACATCCAGATATGAAGAAGTGGAGTGATATGGCACATGCTGTAGACAAATTTTCTGAAAGTGTTCAGATTGCTTTGATTGGAAAGTATAATGGACTTCAAGATTCTTATTTGAGTGTCATAAAAAGTTTGAAGGTTAGTCAGACTGATCTCTACCTATTCATTATTTTTCGCAATAACTAACACAGTGTTCTTATATCAGCATGCTTCTATTGCATGTGAGAGGAAACTGGATCTTGTATGGGTTGAAGCCTCTCAACTTGAAGACAAAGACTCTGAAGAATACGAAGCGGCTTGGGAAATAGTAAGAGCTGCCGATGGTATTGTCGTGCCCGGAGGTTTTGGAAATAGGTGCGTCTTAAAAAACCATTTTCTTTGCCATTCTTTGCAATTCTATTCGTTCTGACGTTTCTCTTTCCTTATTTATTCTAGAGGATTTGAAGGGAAGTGTCTTGCAGCAGAGTATTGTCGCAAAAATAAGAAACCGTATCTTGGAATTTGTCTTGGTTTCCAAGCCATGGTGGTGGAATATGCTCGTAATGTCATCGGTTGGGACGATGCCAATTCAGCAGAGTTTGACGATAAAACTGCACATCCTGTTGTAATTTTTATGCCTGAGATTGACACTGAGACCATGGGTGGAAATATGCGACTTGGTGCTAGAAATACCAAGTTTACTCACAAGCATGAAGATGGGTCTATTTCGACCACACAAATTCTTTACGGTGGAGCTGAAGTTGTTAGCGAGCGCCATAGGCACAGATACGAGGTCAATCCTAATGTGGTGGATGAAGTTCATAGTGCTGGGCTTAAGTTTGTTGGTAGAGATGATACCGGTGAACGAATGGAGGTTGCTGAGCTACCAAGGTCTGTACATCCATATTTTGTCGGTTGTCAGTACCATCCAGAATTCAAGAGTAGACCTCTGAAACCTAGTCCTCCATTTTATGGTTTAATAATGTCGGCAGCGGGTCAGTTAAATGACTTTTTGGGTCAGAATTCTTAAAAGAAGGATCGGGTTTCTCATACATTGATGATTTGAATTGAAGAAGGCGGGGATGATTGCTTACATAGTTAAATGATAGTATACAGAAAATCCTGTCTACGCGTTTATTTTCATCATTTTAGTACCTTTCTGACATACGTTTTGCCACATTTCTCATATTGTTGTATACTTTTCCAGGCGGTGCACCCAAAATTAGATCACATATAGCATTTCTCGCAATTCTGATATTGGCATAACTACCGAGCATATGTATCCTTGTATCTGCGACTACAATTCTGCACCGTGTTGCGTTTTCAATAGCAAACCTTGTTTTACCATCTTGACCCGCAATTCTACCGACAGCGCGACTGTTCCAAGATGAAGGATGTATCAGAGTCAATTCCACCTCAAATACATAGTTGGATGTTGTTGTAACTTACCTAAGATGATCTCCTTTGAGCATTTTAACATCTGTGACTTGAAATGATTCTACAAATAGGTCATCCAATCGAAGAAGTGCAACTGCGTCTTGGACTTCAAAACCAAGCATGTACGCGGAACAAAAATCAGCTCCTTTTTGCAGCGCGCCAGAGTCTATTGTGTGGGGAGATGTTTTCATTTCAATAGATCTATTTTTTGTGTTGAAACGCACCTTTATTTTCCAAAAACCTCTTGTTAAAAAGAAATCCTTACAGATATAAAAAAACATAACATATAGAACACTGACGCACCTGCAATTTCAGGAAATGAACCAAAGGCATGAGAATTTGCTCCCAATCTTCCCTTAATGGAGTGTAACGATGTTTAGGGCAACGGACTCTTCGGTATTCCACCTTTCCGCCTCTGTCAGCCATTGCGTCTAATTTGGCAAACACGGGTTGATCTATCTCTTTATCGTCCATTTCATCATCACTATCATCTTGAGCTCCAGCTTGAGCCAATGAAGATGACTGCAAGATGCGGCTCTGAATGACTGAGGGATCAATAGTTGTACCCACAGTAGTCATGGTAATGTTATGATTCTCCTGATCTATTTCTGTGCTCATTTCGGTATCCATGGTATATTTACAGTGTGTTTGTAAGAGAGAAATAACTGTGCAATAGCCGCGAAGTTGTGCACATAGAAAATGGAACATTGGTTTTTGCTCGGATTGATTCATTCGTCCTTGGCGCGAAAATTTGATTGGTTCTCAAGAAGGCTTCTCATGACCTTGACCACAAGAGCATATCATATACACCATTCTTTATTTGGACGTAATCATTCCTCGACTAAGTGTTGATATGAATGATGATCTAGACATTTCCCACCTTGTGGATAAACTTTCTGCTGACCCAGATAGTTGGGTATCTCAGCCTATCATATCTGTGACTCAAATTACACCCTCAGGCCTGAATCTTCTATATGAAACCGCCGATTCAATGCGTACTCTTGTGAAAACGAAAGGAGGTGATTCCCGTCTAGCTCACAAAGTTTTAGCCACTATATTTTATGAGGCATCAACAAGAACGTCATGTTCTTTTCAGGTTGCTATGATGCGACTTGGCGGTCAGGTTATGATGGTAGATGCTAGTCCTTCGGGAAACACTTCGTCCAAGAAAGGGGAAACTGTGACAGACACTGTAAAATGCTTACAATGCTACACAGATGTTACGGTCATGAGACACCCTACAAAAGGCACTGTAGCAAGGGCAATTTTAAAAGAGAAGTTGAATAAGCCTCTCATAAATGCCGGAGATGGTACGGGTGAACATCCGACCCAAGCACTATTGGATCTATTTACTATTGTCGATGAGTTAGATTTGTTGGGGGAAAATGCTGACAAATGTGACCCTCTAGTAATAGTATTATTGGGAGATCTTAAGCATGGTAGGACTGTTCATTCCCTTGCAAAATTGATGGCGAGGTGTCAGGCAGAATTCTTAAAAAGACCATTGATCCTAAGATACTGCTCTCCCACTTCTCTACAAATGCCTTCTTACATCAAAGATTATGTAGGTCAGTATAGCATGAAAGACGGTTTCAATATTGTTCAGGAAGAAGTCGGGACTATTGATGAAGCACTGCAAGGAGCGCATGTTCTTTACGTAACACGAGTTCAAAAGGAGAGGTTTGCTTCAGAAGACGATTACCTTGCTGTCAAAGGACAATACATTATTGATGAAGAAGTAATGAATAGAGCTCCTTCAAAGATGATTGTTATGCACCCACTCCCTAGAGTTGATGAGATTTCTCCTGATGTCGATGATGATCCTAGAGCTGCATATTTTAGACAGATGGAAAATGGACTGTTTGTGCGCATGTCGATTCTAGCTCTAGTCTTAGGAAAAAGTAAGGCTTGATATTTCCGCTTAAACTGCAATTGCAAATGATTAAAAAACATCCTACTATAATGCCATGAGAGAAAGAAATAAACTAAGTAATTTTGTATTACATGATACCATTTTCATTTGTTTTTGATTTTGATGCTTTTCTCTTACCCGTGTCCAGAAGGTGGATGAGGAAGAACCTTCCTGACGACTGACGACCGGACAAAAAAAGAAAAAGGAGAAAAAACAGTTACCTTCTATACAAATAAGCTATTTAGGAATCAAGTAAATCATGTCGGAAATAAAACCCGTAAACATCAAGCTAGAAATGTTAGGAGGTGCATCAGCTGGTGTAGTTGGAACTGTGATCGGTTATCCTCTGGACCTCGTTAAAACGCGAATGCAGACCAGTTTGATTTCAAACCAAGGGAGCTTTATTCGTGTAGGATACAGTATAGCTCGTAAAGAAGGTATCACCGCTCTCTATAAAGGCATGATCCCTCCACTGATATCCTTGTCTATTCTAAATGTAAGTTCTTTTCTTTTGTGTCACGGCCAAAATTTTTAGAAAAATGTCATTAATTTTTGTTATTAGACGGGTAACTTTGCATGCTACAATTACTTCAGAAACTTTTATCAGGCAGACCGAGGATGGGATGTTCGAAACTTTGTTGCAGGCATGTCAGGAGCTCCTTTAGGGTCTATTGTATCAACTGTTGAGAACATGATCAAAACACAAATGCAACTTGATAATATTTCCGATAAACGATTTAAAGGGTCATGGGATTGTACAAAGACTTTAGTGCTAGAAAGAGGATATAGAATCATTTATACGGGGTATAGTATTAATACGGTTAGAGAAGCGGCATTCTTGGGAACATACTTTTACACGTATGAGGGTTTCAGAGTGGTTCTTGATTGTATGAACAACAAAGGAAAAGAGGATAACGTATCTGTATGGACCATTCCAGTTGCCGGAGGGATTTCGGGTGCATTATCGTGGTTTTTGACTTTTCCACTAGACTGCATTAGAGCAGGAATTCAAGGACAGCGCTTAAGTAAAATTGAGCCAACTATGAACTCTGGGGGGAATGTTATTTACAGTGCTGTTTCTGACAAGAAGATCAGCTCAATTGGTGTTTTTAAAGAGATAATTAAAACGAAAGGATTCGTGGGACTATACGCGGGTGTAACTCCTACATTAGCAAGAGCATTTATTGTGAGTGCTAGCCGGTTTAGTGCATACGAATTGGCAGTAAAAATTTTTGGGTCGATTTGAAATCGTAATCTTTGTCAGGTCGGTAGTTTGCAACGTCATCATGAACACTTCTTTCAAGTAACCAAAAAGTGAGATACATCATACATCTCATATCTACTACTCACGTGTTGTTACTCTGGCAATTCTTTCTGGCTTGAGTGTAGCGTCAGGCTACTCAACTGCGGGTGCATCCCGACGTGAAATTCTATCATCCGTTGCCAAATCTGCTGCATTCGGACTAGGAGCGGCTTCGTTTGTATCAGTATCAGATGCACAGGCTCTTGAAATGTGCCCTCCAAAGGCGAACAGCTGTGTTCGCACAACATGGACTCCGCCGTCTGGAACATCAAATTCTGATATTGCCGCAGCTTTACGCGACGCTATCCAGGCTTATCCCCAAGAAGGACAAGGAGATGTCGATGGTGGTGGATGGACTATTGCATCTGATGATTTGTCAGGTTCAGGATCAGCAAGAGTCGAATTCAAATCTTCTGGTAAAGGGACATTCGCGAAGATTTTTAATGGTGGAAAGCCATTCGTGGATGATTTGAAGCTTGAAATCAATGATGGGAAGGTCGAAGTGAAATCCCAATCAAGAGTCGGAGACTCAGATTTTGGCGTGAATAAAAAGCGTGTCGATTATTTGGCTGCTTTACTTTCTGCCAAGGGATGGAGTGTTTAAAAGAATATGCTAAACGTGGCAAGTTTGTAATTTCAATACTCGTTTTCCAATTTTTACGGTTGCGTTATTATTTAGCTTTTTTAAAATGTATCAAGCCTTAACTCAAAAATGGCCGCTACATTTTTCTATGCTGATTCTAAGATATTAATTAAAATGCAAATATTCTGTCTTTGTTGTGACCAAGTTCGACAAGGTTCGGTGTCACTCCTTTTTCAAGCATAATAGGAGGTCCACACATGAGATTGTGCACGTCGTCTGCCGCAGGGTACAATTCGTTATGAAATAGCTCTTTGTTCACAAAACCAGTGGAGTACTTCCATCCAGTCGGAGCCGTTTCCGAAAGAATATAATGCACTCTGAACTTATCAGGAAATTTAACGGCCCATTCGTCAAGTGTAGATCTCATCAGGAGATCATTTTCCTCACGACATGCGAAGACTAAAGAAATCTGGGTCTTATCTTCGGGGTGACGAAGAATTTCGGAGGCGATCTGCATAACAGGTGTTATACCAGTTCCTCCGGCAATCATATTAAACTTAGAAGAAAAGAATTCATGTCCATCGATCAAGTATTTGCCACTCGCGATGTATTCAAATTCTCCTACAGGTCCGCGGAAATCGACTGTATCACCGATCTGAAGAGAATCCAGATGTTGAGAGAATTTTCCTCCAGCAGGAAACCTTTCACATGGTCTGTATGCCTTGATAACGAACTTCACACAGCCAATATCATAATTTGAAGAGATTGGAGTGTATCTACGCATCACAGTCTCTCCGCCAATGGCATTAGATAGAAACATGTGCTTTCCAGTATCGAGACCAAGGACATGCTCTGGTGTTGGAAGAGCGAAATCAAGCATGAACGAATCGTGCGATAATACAGTCTTTGCCTGCAACTTGAAAGCCCTCTTTTTCTTTGGGTTAAGAGCGATAGGACGGCCAGTTTTACTGCAGATGTCATCCTTGTCTTCGATGACTTTCTGCACTGATGACTTATCAAGGTCACCAATATAGAACTTCTCAAGCATCTTGGCAGCTTTGCTGGAGTGGATAGCCAAAAAGTCTTCAGTACTATCACTTCCGGCATTGATCATAATAGAATCGACTCCTCCTGGATGTAACTCGAGATATTCAGTGCAGTTGTAGACTTTATCCTTCACGATAATCCACACGTCGTCTTCTTTATTGTGCTTGGCAACTTCCTCCGCAGTGTACAATTTCTTTTCGTCTTTGATGTCCTTGGGAGGGGCAACAGGTCCATCATCATTCGAGTCTCCTTGAACTTCCAGAAGACGACCGAAACCAGCAGACTCAGGTTTGCCTGCAGGAGTTGTCATCCATCCTCCTGACTGTTGTCCAGGTTGAGTTGGGTGCTCAAACCTGAATACGTGTTCGCCTTCGGAAGTTTTACACACATGAACCTTCACACGGAATGCATGATTGTTCCCCATGCCCATCAGATTCCAGGTAGGGTTGATAGGTTGAACATTGTTAGAATCATCCCACGCGCGGCACCAAATTTCCTTGCATCCGACTAAATCGGATACCTTTAGCTTGAAAGTCCACCAAATCCAGCACCAGTACATGCCGTAGTCGTTGGGCTTTTCCTTTCGGTGAATCTCAGCAAGTTCCCAGTGAGATCCTCCATCTGTTGATATCTCAATTCGGGTAACAGCGCGTCCGCCTCCAGTGTAAGAGTACCCTTCTAGTGTATACTCTTTTCCAATATTCTTTGCGATGGAAAGAGTCTCATTGTGGTCAGGCTTGCTGATAGCGGAGTTGATATTTAGCTCATTGAAAATGTATTCGGGCTTATACCACCACCCATCCTTAATACTTTCTTCTGCTGTGATATGAGGAGGAAGGATACGATTATCATGGTAATGGTAATGATTCTTGGTCTCATGCTCGATAACATTGATCTGAGCAAGCCACTTGATCATGCGACCGCCGATGTATCCCGGGATGATGAGGCGCACAGGATATCCATGGTCAGGCTGAAGAGGAGCACCATTTGCTTCATAGGCAACAATGACATCAAAGGCAGGATTCATAGCTCTACCCAGCGGGATAGAAGTTCCATACTTGACAAGTTTTCCCCATGGCTCATCTTTGAAAGGTCCAGGGCCCACCTTGTTCGGCAAATCTTCAACTCCAATGAACTCAACGTGCTTACCTCCGAGATTGTTTTCACTTACTCCTGCTTTTAGGAGGATATCACGGAGGAGAACTCCTTTCCAGACATTTGTTGAGACTCCACTTGGGCCCCAATTGAATCCAATGGTCTGGCGTATCATGTTCTGTTCTTTACGTCTGTTTCCTGCGCAAACTAATGTTACAGGCAGCTCTCGCGTAGGCATCGCAGCGATTTCATCCATCGAAAGCTCTATTGGGTTTGGTACAAGGGGACCACCAATAGAAATTCTATGTTCGTCCCACTTGAGTTTCGGACAAGCGCCGTGGTTCCTAACGTAATGCAAGGAAGATGGTGTGATAAACTTGAATTCATTGAGCACTGAGAGCGGGGGTTCTACATTGAAAGGATGCCTTCCAGTGAGTCTGACTAGTCTTCCATCTCTTGGAATCCATTCATCGGGAGTACCTGCATCTCTATAATCGGGTGTGTCTTTCAGATCCCACAATGTCTTTGCAGAGGCTATAATATCACTCGAAGGAGTATCTTCATTGTTGCTAATGAACGGAATAGGAATAGCTCTCGGGTAAGGTCCATATAGTTTCTCGCAATCTGAGGTCTCCGTACTCATTTTGTTTTAAAATGTATCAGTAAGAAATTGTGAGCAAAAAGTTTGGAAGCGTAGCACTGATGAAAGGCAGAAAAGTTTGGAATTTTTATGAAGTTCCGGCAGTTCTTTTATCCATGAAGGTAAAAGAAATGACCTACTTTAAAAAAAAGGCCATTTTTGTGAGCATTTTTGTGACAACTTCTCAACTCTTCGTACACGAGAGACGAGACACGAGACGACCAACAACCAGCAACAAGCAATCGGAAAATACGGCACAAGAAAAGTCACGTACTAGACGTTTCAACTCAAATCGATATTCTTGAATGAGCATAACGAATATAGAGAAGCTGGACTTGAGTAACTACTCCAGGCCATATGTGACCAACTGCGACGACATAGCACGACAATACTTTGATCAAGGACTAAGATTGTTACTATCTTACCAACACGAATGGGCGGCAAAATGTTTTCTAAAGTGCATTCATTTATCTCCTGATTGCGCACTAGCAAGTGCGCTGCTTGCATTTTCACATGGTCCCAATTACAATTTTAGAGGTGCTGCATATTACGAATTATCTTATCCTGTTGAGGTGCAAGCTGACAAGGATGATTATCTTTCTCATCCATTTCCAAGCCAACTAGTGGCAGATAAATATTCTCGAAATGCCATCGAAAAGGTGCAACAACTAAAGCGATTGAGTGCTAGAGAAGGATTGATGTATGGACGGCCGCAGGCTGTCACAGAAGTCGAGGAGTCGTTGATACATGCATTTCGAATTTTAGCTAGCAATCCAGGCATGGATGCTGCTGAAGCTGAAGAAAAAAAAGATAAGCCATTTGCATCTTTCATGCGACAAATATACCATAAACATAGGGAAGATCCAGAAGTTGCTTATGTTTATATCTCCGCTATGATGACCATTCACGCCTGGAACCTTTTCGAATATCCGACTGGAAAGCCACAATCAAGTGATATTCCAGAGATATTGCAAGCTCTTGAAAATTCTCTTAAGATATTTCCAAATCATGTAGGTCTTTGTCATATGTATGTTCATATTTGCGAAATGTCATCTTTTCCAGAACGATCCCTAAGGGCATGTGAGGTGCTTCGATCGACATTCAAAGAAGCTGGCCACTTGGTTCACATGCCTTCTCATATCGACGTTTTGATTGGAGACTATGAATCATGCGTAAAGGTAAATATTTTGGGGATATTTGCAGATAAAAAGGCGATTAAATTGTCTCCAGAAACTGCAGGCACCACGTCGTTTTATTTTGGTTATATGGTCCACAATTATCATATGCTCGTATACGGTTCCATACTAGGTGGCTTCGAGAAAATTGCGATGGAATATTCGATGGAACTCAATAGTTATGTGAATGAGAAACTCTTAACTGATAGGCCTGATCTTGCCGTATATCTTGAATCTTATGGTGCTATGGATGTTCATGTTTTGGTTCGGTTTGGCAGATGGAAAGAGATTCTGCAGTTGAAATTCCCAAAGAACAAGGAACTGATGTTATACCGTTCCTCTTCACTGTACTTTGCACGAGCATTGGCATATGCTAATCTCAATAATATACAAGCTGCGAAACAGGAGGCGAAATACTATGAGATTTTGAGGGCACACCCAGATGCCAAAAATCGAGTTTTACATAATAATACCGTGTATGATCTTTTGGAAGTTGATTCCGCCATGATAAATGGTGAAATAGCATATTTTGAGAGAAAATACGAGACAGCTTTCGGGTACTTACGTCAAGCTGTGGATCTACAGGATGCACTGAATTATGATGAACCTTGGGGTAAGATGCAACCAATTAGACACGCATTGGGTGGACTTTTGTTTGAACAGGGTCACTTAGAGGAGGCCGAAAAAGTCTTCCGGGAGGATCTCAAAAGACATCCTAGAAATCCTTGGGCTCTAAATGGACTCATAAGTTGCCTTGAAACTGATCGTCATCATGACAGTGCCAATTGCTGTTTCTCGCTTTCAAAGGAACGCAGTAAATTGATGAAAAATGTCGTGGTGCTAACACGGAAGAAATCTGAAATTGATTCTCTCCGAAAGCAGCTGAGTGAGCAACGCAAAGGCCAATGGGCTGACTACACAATTGCAAGGCCATGCGCGTGCTGTAAGGTTTAATGATAGTATCATGCAGCAAGAGATCAAAGTAAGTAGGTAGATAATGTCCGATGGTGCCAAGAACGGAGGATATTGATAGCATGAAATAAAGTAAATTACTGCCTTACGAAAAACACATCACCGCGCAATCGATAATCGATCTAATCATAAAATACAATACACAATACCACATGTATTCAAACAGCATGGCATCTACTCCGGAACGTGATGGTGACTTAAAGACTTGTAGCGCGGATGAAACTGATTCCCTGCTTGTCCCTCCTTTTCTGATTGGTGCCACTGAATACCAAGCGGTCAGTCCGTTAGGGGCAGAAGCGTCAATGAGAACACTCGATAGACAGATTGCAGATTTCAATGCGAAGATCGATCATCCACTAAACCAAGGATTGATTCTGCTTAAACCTCATATTAACAACTCGCAAATTAGAGATTTTGTGCGCACATCGCTACTGGAAAGTATTGATCACAATAATGACGGTGGGAGAATACTAGGAGAACAGAATATTACGTCTGATTTCATTGACAAAGGAAAACTCGTAGATGTTCATTATAGGTCTTTTGCTAGGTATGCAATTCATTTAACAGGTGGTTCTGATATCGATCCCAAAGAATTTGGGATCTTGTTTGCCGAAAATCTGAATACTGTGAAAAAAGAAGGACGCATATTTAATTGTCTCGAAGCTTTATCAGGACTAGGTTTAACTCCCGCTAGACTTGGAGAAATATGGAACGATGCACCGTATACTAAGATGAAAAAGATTAAAGATGGTTTATATTGTGCTAACTTACTGATCCATGGTAAAAACGTTTACGTCGTCAATGGATTTTACATGGCGATGAGGAGTAGTTATTTAGAGAATAACGTTGCTGTTTACGTATTCCTCATTGAATGGGATCCACATGTTATATCATGGAAAAGTTTAAGGTCAAAGTTGACAGGACTGTCGCTTAATACTCAAATCTTTGATGAGGATTCAATTCAGTACAAAGTATTCGAACAATATGAAAAGAAATATGTAGATGAGAAACCAGATTTCGTCAATAATGGGATACATATGTCGGCTAGTCCGCTTGAAACACTATCCGAGCGAATTAATTGGTGTTCTTTCTCGAATCACGATGTTAGTCATGATAAATATGGCAGAATGCTACTCGGTAGAGGCATCCCAGAGGGAACAATACTCGATTGGTGTTCCAATGCAAAAGTGAAAGTGCCCTGCCCTGACAATATTGTCGGTCATAAAAACCAATTCGTATTCGATACCGTCAATGGTATGGATGCTAAGGAATGCACTGATAAGTTGATTGACATCTATGACTATGAGTTGTTGAAGACTGAACTTTCTCGTAAGAACTGCCTTTCCGGTTGTGTATGTGTCATCACTTAACGTTTTCTTTTTAGAAATTCTTTCAAAAAGTTTTCCTTTTAAAATGATTGTTGTTGATGAAGATCGTGATAATGAGTAATGAAGTGTTGTCTCTATGTAACTTCACCTGTGTATGTGAATTGTTTTCGTGTTTTAGAATTGTGATGATGTGGACCCGCGCCCAAATTTATCAATTTTTTTGTAGAAATTTTAGCTGTAACATAAAACGGAATTACGTTTTTTACATTACCTCTTTTAATAGTAGCCTCACTAGATCAAAAACATGGGGATCAACGGATTGCTACGCACACTTTCTCCTCTCCTCATACCGGAAGATCAAGTGGCGACTGGTGGTTCGAAGCCTTCTCCTGTTTACAATATTCGACAATTTAGGGGCAAAGTTCTAGCTGTTGACGCCTCATGCTGGCTTCATAGAGCTTGTTACAAATGCGTTGAGCGTCTGGTCAAGGCTTCTGAGGATGGAAGAATAGATAAATATTGCGAGACAACTATTGCTAATTACATGGTCAGTAGGTGTGAAGAACTTCTTAAACATGGAGGTATTAAAAAAATATATCTTGTTTTTGATGGCAAGAGGTGTCCATTGAAAGCTGTAACAAATAAAGATCGTGAACAGAAGAGACAGAAGAATTTAAAAGAAGCAAAATATTTTGAAAAGATAGGAAGAAAGGACCTGGCTCTTGAAAAATATAGGTCATGTGTTAAAATTGAAAATTGGATGGCCTTCGGCGTTGCGAAAAAGGTGAAAGAAGTATGGAATGGTCAAAATGGTTCGGCAGTTGAGTGCGTTTTCTCACCTTATGAGGCTGATGCTCAATTAGCAAAGCTGTGTATTGATGGATTGGCAGATGCAGTAATCACTGAAGATTCTGATGTTCTTGTATACTCAGCTGCTTGTGGAGTGCCCTTCCCTATCATATTCAAATTAGAGCGAGATGGCAATAATGGTGGCAGTTGTGATGTTATATCCATGGATTGGTTATTATCTCCTGATGATTCCCAGCTCTCAAACTATCCCAAAGATGACTATTCTTCCCTTCGACGTGTACTCCTTACACCGCCCACCACTACCGATGAAAACGGTAAAATCATTTCTTTTCCAGGAAGAGTCACGTTAAGTCATTTACAGGCATTAGTTTCCAGAGAGAAACGAGTAAAAGGGAGTGGAGCACGTATGTTTGTACAAGCATGTGTCTTTGCTGGTTGTGACTATGCGCCTAGCTATGTCAACGGCGTCGGATTGACAACTGCTTTTAAACATGTCAAAGAAAATGCTCATAGAAAACCCGAGTCAAGATTCTCATTCATCCTCAAGTCGATAAATACTGATAAATTCATCATCCCAGATGAGAATGGCATTCAACAAAAATCAAACAAAGGCGTTATCGAACTAATCAATGAATACGAAGTTCTGCTTTCCAAAAGTGAATGCGTATTTTATTTTCATCGTGTGAGAGATCTGATAACGAATGATAATATGCCATTGTTATCTTCCCATGATGATGTTTCATCAGTCAGCGTCAGGCCAAGTACGAAACGATTTGAAGATGAATCTTTTATTGGAGATCTGAATAACGCCTCGAGTAATGATACTATTTCAAATCAAATTACGTGTGATAAACCGAGGACTATTATTGTTCATGACCAAAACCATTCAGCGCATCAGAAGAAAAGGCCAATCACTACATTGTGGAACGATTCTAAAACCAAGAAAGCCAAAATTGAACCTCTGGGTGACGCTCTACTTGATGATGTAGATGAAGTTTTCACTCGGACGCAGTCTCAAAGCAAATATTTTCCTTCTAAAACCTCGCTGCCTCCAATATCTTCTTTTTCTGCCAATCAAGACTTGGAACCAGAAAACGTAATTACACCAACTAACTCCGTATCGAGCTCACAAGTTGATGCCATCATTGACCTGTGTGATTCTGATGATGATTTTATAGAAGATAAACATGTCTGTTTGTCATTGCCCGAACGAAACAGTTCAGACAACCTCAAACCTATTCGCTCTTCATTTGTTCACGCGCAAAATGAGCGGAATAAGTTTGCCTCGTCGCGCAGGAATTTTAAGACAAGTAAACCATTGAAGAAAACTATGTCAAACTCTGCAGGTTTAGGAAAACCTGTTCGGACCAAGGTTCGAACAACTCGGCTCACTGACTTTTGGAAGAGTGGTTGATGGCACAATAAGAATATTTAAACTCTCTTATCAACTCATGTGAAAACATAATAATCTACTTTCTTCTGTGATATTAACTGTATATATAATTTAAATTGCATATTCATAAGTTATAAACTATGTTAAACATTAAACCTTGGTATCGTGTGAATAAAAAAACTGAAAAGATCGGTTTGAAGATAAAACGTGAAGGGTTAGAGAGAAGTAAATTCTTTTAGTAGGGTACTACTATTTTGCCTCGATTGTCAAGAATTTATTAACAAAAACCAACCATGCATAAAGCAAACGTAGAACATGTATATTGAGAGTGCAAGTCAAGTCGATCCTTTGATCGGAATCAGCATTTGCATCTCGTCCGATATTGAGAAAAATGGTCCAGGATGGAACTCGAACTCGTCTTCTTCATTCTTCTCGATCTTGACGGATGACTCTGTGGGCATCATCGGTATAACTCGAACCTACAGCCAATGCATAAAGCAAACGTAGAACATGTATATTGAGAGTGCAAGTCAAGTCGATCCTTTGATCGGAATGAATCAGCATTTGCATCTCTTCCGATATTGAGAAAAATGGTCCAGGATGGAACTCGAACTCGTCTTCTTCATTCTTCTCGATCTTGACGGATGACTCTGTAGGCATCATCGGTATAACTCGAACCTACGCCAATACATAGAACACACGTAGAGCATGTATAATGAGAGTGCAAGTCAAGTCGATCCTTTGATCGGACTCAACATGTGCCATATTTATGCTGATGTAGCTAATGATTGTCTCGTGACGAAGCCACTCGCACTCTGAAAGTTCACATTGATTTTTTCACAGAATCATAATTGCAGATATTTGACATGACTATCACACATTTTCGCAAATCATATTCATATAATAATACACCGCTGTTTAAAAAAAAATATGACTCATTTGCAGGAAAATTGAGATATATCTATTGTCACATTTCATTCGCAGCAAATATTTTAGAATCTACAAAGAAATAGAATTCCTTAAACTTAACGAAACACTGTGTTCATACTCTTTGTGTTAAAACAGATACTTTTGGTTGCATTAAACATATTTGCATACCACATTCAAAAAAATGACAGAAGCCTCCTGACGGGGCTGGCTGCTACTTAGTATCAGTCCTTGAAGGAATACAAGGTCCATCATTTTCCCCAAGAAAGAAGTGTAGTGTCATCATTCTCTTAATATCTTCCAGTCTAGTTTACCAACTACTTAGCTTCGAATGCTTCAAAGTATGTTACAAACTATACATATCTTCTTCCTTGGTTCGCACGTTTTTCGAGCTTCGCTACTAGTACCCTAAATAAACTAAATGCCACTCAACGGACAAAAAGAAGAGTTCAAGGGTTCAAGGTTCACCAGAATCAAGAACAAACAAGAAGTTTATCTTCTTGGCTTTACATGGGATACAATCATGTCCGCTATTGCAAAACAGCAGAAAGAAAAAGGAGAATCTTTTGTTTCGGAAGCCAAGGCTACTTTGGCCAAGAAAACTTGGTTCTCCTCTGGAACGGAACAAAAAAATGAAGACGCTGCCGAGCTTTATCAGAAGGCGGCTAATGCATTTAAAGTTGGATCCTATTTCACTGAGGCGGGGGATGCTTATGCTCAAGCTGCTGCTATTTACAAGGGGGCGTTAAAGAATGGCATCGAAGCTAGCAAATGTATGACCGAATCAGGTAGGTGCCACCATATTTTTTCATATTTGACGACCTTAGTTTAGAAGCTGGATTTACAAACCAAACTCGTATTATTTCTAAACAGGACATTGTTATAAAAAAGTTGACCCTCAAAAGGCAATCAATACCTTCCGTGAATCCATTACCATGCTTTGTGACGCTGGGCGTCTCACACAAGCTGCGCGACTTTCCAAGGAAGTTGGCGAACTCTTTGAGAATGATGATTCTAGTGAAGAAAATGTACAACTGGCAATTGATTCATATCAACAGGCTGCAGAATTGTATGAGATGGAGCAACAGAAATCTCAAGCGAGTCAGTGCCTTGTCAAGGTCGCGGAACTGAGTAGTGCCGCATTGAACCCTCCAAACTTCCTTCGCTCCGCTGAACTGTATGAGAAGTTGGGCAAGGATTGTTTAGAATCTAATTTGCTCAAATATAACGCAAAGGGATATTTTTTACAAAGTGTAATTTGTCACCTTGCAAATCAGGACAGCATCGGGGCATCTCAAGCGATGAATAGGTTTTCTTCCCTCGATTATACTTTAAGAGATAGCCGCGAAGGAAAGTTTGCAGAATCTTTGATTCAATGTGTAGAAGGATTCGATGCAGAGGGCTTTGCAACTGCTTGTTTCGAGTATGATCGTATCTCAAAACTAGATCCTTGGAAAACAACCATGCTATTATCAGTGAGAAAAGCTATCGATGGAGGAGGAGGTGGTGATTTGGCAGATGACGACATCGATCTCACTTAGAAGGAGCATTCTTCAAATCAAGTAATATTTCATTTTTATTTATATAGTATATCCTCTCTAGGCTATATCACATCGGTGTACAGCCAAAGATACGTTTTTCCCGATCATATCCACCGCGCCTCCTTTCTTCAAATAATCCCTCTTCTGAATCGTGTACGAATAGGCGCCCCTGACTTTCTTTCGAACATTTTTTTCGTCTTTCAAAGTTGCAGATGCGGATAAGATCGATCGCCTCTCTTTCAATCCCATTTGCTTTCTTACGCTCTCTGGTAATGCAGTCTTACTTTTGGGTGGCCTTGGAATGTGAAGATCGAAGTCTTATTGTGTCCAGTAAAAGTAAAAAACATAAAATAAGAATCATTTGTGAAGAACCAATAACAAACTTATTCACATCTGACCTTACCAGACCCCCAACGAGCTTGAAGACCCGTTTTTGTTGATCCAAATATTCCACCGCATGGTACTGTCATTTTACTGTTGGGTTCTTACTAAAAAGAAATGAGCTTGATTACTGGTCATTGTTCGTTTTTCCAAAACCTTCATTTCTGCGCTTTTCATAAAGTTTTATAACCCATCGCCATTGCTTTTGAAAATGCGATTTGACAATGACAAAAGTCGAAATGAAGAAATTTATGGCGACGAAAGTGGAGAAAGTACAGTGAGTAAATATTTTTGAAATTGATTTTACTTTTCACGAGAAAGCAACCAATTCTCTAGAGTAACATAACCATTTTTCTGTGTCAAACCCAATGTCTCGTTAGGGCCTTACGGATAACCAAAATCGTCTTCTGTATTTGATTGATCTGCATAGCAAGAAGGCTAATAATCGAGGCGATAAAGATATATGGATTCGCAAACAAGCATTGTCTGTAATTGTATACGAAGGCATTTTGGCCGACGTTTTTGATTATGACTACGCTCCACAGTCTACCTTGATTGAAAATAGACGTGTTTGGTGTAATCTTTCTCAGGAGGGTCAGTCTGACATTGAATTTTTACGGGAGGAGGGGTTGATAAATGCCTTACTATTGTCTTCGAAGTCGTATAAAGCGGGGGTGTGCTATCAGATATCAGAGAAGGGAGTAGAACTCATAAAGTATATATCAAGAAGAGAAAAGGAAATCGTAAACGAGTTCGCTCACAAAGAAGCAACAAGAGAGCTTCTAAAACCATACTGGGATGGCGAGACTTACTGGATGCGCTCACCTTCCGGCTTTCAACGAAAATCAACAGTAACAGAGACCGAAGCAGTTTCATACGTTTCTTCGGCGTACATTCCTCAATGCCTACGGTATGGAGGACGACCAACAATGTCCAATGCTCATCGAGCTCATTCTTCTGGTTTCGGTGCCATAGATACTATCAGAGACCAAGAGCTTGATGAAATTATTACACTGAATTCTGTTTCATTAATAGTGGCTGAGTATGTCCCATTTGGATCAAACCAAGTCGTGCAACTGAACAATACGATAGGCTCTACGGAAAGAGTTCAAGGTGGATTTGTGTCATCTCAACTTGATGAGAGATCATGCGAAACTACTGCAGAAATGAATGCTGAGTTGACCTCTGTTGATATTCTGGATTACACACTTACAAATCATATAAATTTTGAGGCCGAAATTAGATTCCCCGAAGATCCTGGAGTAGTTCAGGTTGAGACATTTGGAATTTCATTGAATGCAGAAGGAACTTGCTTTTATGGAATGCAAATCGAAGCTGTAATGGATAGAATAAAGGACAAAATATCACTCGACCACTTATCGCGTATCCTTGTTGATGTTCAGCAAGATTCCACCAAAATTGTTGACTCCGTTATATCACAGAGACAGAGAGAACTGCTGAATCTTATATTTTACGGCGATGCTGCCAACAGAAACAAAATTAACCTAATAGTAGCCAATGAAATAAATCCACACCTCACAGCAGAAGAATACATGGATAAGGGAGACTTTGAAAATGAACTGAAGCAAATTATTGGGGATACCAAGGCTGCCTATGACATTAGTGAAAAAGATACATTAATTTTCGGAGGACATGGTCTTCTCGTTTGTGGGCCTCATGCAAGAGCGCACGAGCCTTTGTTATGTGCATATATGCAATTTGTTACCCTAGATATATTTCTTCAAAATTTCTATACTCGAATGTGGATTCTCAAGGAAGAGTTGGACAAGACCAGAGGAATTATTGAATGCATTGCGGTCGACCCTGGAGCACTAGATAAATCTCGCTCTAGATTATCCCATTCGGAGCAAGAGCTCGTTGACATGGAGGAAATTCTTGGATATATATTAGAGGCTCTTCAAATTATGGAAATCCCTCCGGAACCGCAAGAGCAAGCTGGAAGATCTCTATACAAAAGACTCGAAATCCACAGCATGCGAAGCCAACTCATTAGAAGAGCCACGGATGTGAAGAAGATTGTTGATAGTACTAAGAAGTTTCTGTTTATTTTAGAAAAGAAGCAAGGTGCCTCTCTTGAATCAAAAATTGGGCATCTATACGATGGGCTAGAAAGAAATATAAATGCAATCAATATACTACAGAGCTGTCAAGACGAGAGCACAAATATTTTAAGAATGATGTTGTCAATTTTCGTAGGAGTGGTTTCATTTTACATACTTGACAGGGTGACTGGAGACTGGACACTAAGTAATATCAAATGGATGCAAAACTTTATCGACAACGTGGTTGAAAAACAATCTTTTCTTTGGTTCTCCATAACAGTTTCAGTGTGGATTGTTGCAACTACTTTGGTCCGAAGAGCGGTGAGTAGCACCTCATGGAAAAATAAAGGATTTATAGAGCTTGAGTGGATTTCGAACGAAAAGATTCGATCAGATAAGATTCGATTTCTCTTGGAGATGAAATCGAACGTGACAGAAAAGCGACAATATGAACAAGATCGAGAAATCACCATCGTAAGTTATGATGAACCAGATCGTAAGTTATGGGGAGGTAGTGCACCAAATATATCTCTAGAGTACGATGAAAAAAATCAATTCTTGTTGAAGGTGAAAGTGAAATATAACATTCGTAAAGGAACCAAAGAAAGCCTTAGTGGAGAGGATTTGAAGCACAAAGTTCTGGCAGATTTGAATCATCAAATGATATTTAAGAGCACCAAGTAAAGCATTCCGATATTATTACCTATTATTTGAGATGATATAGCTGTTAAACTAAATTACATATCAGATATATCTAAGTAGCAATCAATGCCTTCTTTGAAGTAGCAACCCCCCGCTTTTAATACCAGCAAGTCTAGGGCGATTCCGGGCCCTCATCATTTCCTTGTCTTTTTCTTGCACTACTCTTTCTTCTTCAGCTCCAAATAGCTCGGTCTTACAGTCTTCAGAGTCAATTTCATCTTCTTTTGCAAGCGGATAGTTTCCTGGATTTTTGTAATGCATCAATCGGCGTCTCCTACTTTCCGCGACTTTGATCATAATTTGAAGCATTTCAGGGAAATCCTTCAACACTGAAAACAACCTGTCTTTGCTTATCTTGAACAACATACATTGAGTCTTCGTTCGAGCAGAAGCGGTTCTTTTCATATTCAAAAGTAGAGACACTTCCCCAAAGAAACATCCGTCCCCGATTGCAACATATGATGCACTCTTAGACCCAGGCAAAAATATCTCAATAACGCCGCTACTTATGAAGTACATTTCATGTCCTGTCGTGTTTTCTCTGATTATAACCTCGTTAGGAAATGAAATGATTGGATCAATCGCGGTACTCATTTCTTCTGCAAAACTTTTGTTCGTGACAGTTGAAAGAAGTGGGACTTTTGTCGTCAAGTCTCTTCCGGTGAATAGCTTGATCTCTCTACGAAGAATGGGTGACAACATATCAAGAATTTCGTTTTCGTTGAACATTTTTCCATTAGAATGCTGTAGATGAAAACTGTCTTTCACTTTTTCTCGCATCGATGATGGGAGCTTTTTGCTTCTCATGTAATCATCGATTTGAGTGAGCTTTTCTTCAAAATGCCTACTTGCAAGACTTGCAGTTTGTAATATGGACGAAATAGATGATATAAGTAGCGAATAAAAGACGGCGCCTATATATAGACAACCCAGAGTTATCCAGTGTTCGATACCGCACCAATGTGAAGTAGTATCGCACGAAGCATTTGTAAAAGGAGGAGTCTCGAATCCAATCATGATCATCTGCGCTAGAGCCTTGAAAAACGACCAATTCCATTGGGTATACGGATCTTTATCATCGAGCTCAGCATAAACTACCCAGCTGTCTTCAGGAAAGTCATATAGACGAACAAGCATGAAATTGAAGCATCCTATCCAATGCCCCAAGACTAAAGCTCCAACCATCAGTCGAATCATCTTCATAAACCCATCTGATATGTGAATTTTCAGCGTTTCTTCAATCCAGATAAAGAAGTTTTTAACATGATTCGCCAGCCGAGTAACCCTGAAAAGGCGCAATAGCTTTGCCATTCTTAATAGTCTTAGCATTCGAAGTGAGTTCTTTGTCCCCGTTACAGCGCCTCCGGTTGATACAACATCATCCGCCCCTGCGAGACGGAAAATAAGATCCAAAGGAATACTGCTGCAAAAATCTATGATAAAGAATCCCATCAAATACTGACGCCGAACAATGCGATGGTCCATGATTACTGTATCATTCTCGTCTACTATTCCAGTGAAAAAGTTTTTTACGATGTCAAGAAGAAAGATCAAATCAACTGTGAGATTAAGTCCGAAAAAATCCCGATTTAACTCATCCCAGCCAATTGAGAGTGGCATCGTTATAACTGTCAGAACGATTAGTAGTGATACCACGATATCCCATGATAAATGAAAGTTGCTGAATGGATGAATCATCCAAAGGTCTTTTCCTATTATGCTGTTTTCAATCTTTTTCTGATGTGCTAATAGAACATTTCTAGCAAGTTGAGACATGCGATGGTTGTAGGAGAGGAATGCATTTGTATTACCACTTGTCTCCGAGGTTACGTTTCTCTTCATCATGTCCACAAACTCATCGATATCTATCAATCCATCTCCATCAATATCCACATCTTTCATCATGTTTTCAGCAATTTCTTCGGGGGATAAACTGGATGAGTCAATGAAAGTCATTCCATTCTCTTCCATTGTCTTGATAGCTGCAATGACCTCTTCTTTTTGAAGAAATCCATCTCCATTATCATCAATCAGCCGAAAAGCATCAATAGCGGCCTATCGATTTCAAAGAGGTGTGAGCTTCATCTTGTCAGCCATGATTTGACCATCATATACAGTTTTTGAGCTTACCTGCTTCCAGTTGTCACCACCAGGGAAAAATTCATCATCATGCGACAAACCAGTTGGTGCTTGATGTGAATGCATACTGATTCGCGCCTGTTGCGGGTGAATGGAAGCCGAACGTCCCCCTTTCCTTTTGAAAGGGTTGAAGAAGATTTCCTTTGAATTTGAATTAATCGATTCGTTATTATTCATGGTCCCCTTCTCTTGTATTGGTTGTAGAGACGGTTGTGACAATCGCCGATGAACTTGATGTGAATTGATTGAGTCAGTTGTGCTTCCAACCAATTCATCCTGGGTATATTTTACGTCTTTCGATAATATTTTGACATTATTGATATCTAAAGATTCATCGAAACGAGACGGAGATTTTTGTATCGAATTATTTAGAGTTTCTTGTGAAGTTGAGATTGATTTTGACAAAACTGCATGTCTTTTATTTGCATTTCCCATGGATTCTAGCCTTTCTTTCAGTCTCATTATTATGGACATGGCAGAGTATAATTCTTCCTGTGTCACAGTCGTCGCTTTTTCATCACACACATTTTCGATTAATTTCACTGTAGCCTCCAGTAATTCACTAGGAAATGTCATGATAATGACTTTCTTTCATGTCTCTTCCCTGTCAATGGTTTTATTCAATCAATTTTGGCTGATTGAGGTGTCAAAACGACTTGGATAAAAAATAAACGAAACGATAAGGTTCATTCAACGCAAACTCGAATCTAATTCTTACTTGGCAACTATATTCAAGATCCGTCCTGGGACAAATATTATTTTTTTGATCTCTTTACCTTCCAATTGAGCCTCGACTCGAGATTGCTTCATGGCCTCTGCCATGGCAGTATCTTGATCAGCATCCTTAGAAATCTCGATTTCCCCCCGAACTTTTCCGTTCACTTGAACTCCCATCTTAATAGTATCATCGACGCATAGTGCCTCATCGTATTCAACCCAAGGCTCATAAGCGAGAGATCCATCGAAGCCTAGCATGCTTCGACATTCTTCTCCGAGATGTGGAGCAAAAGGCGATACCATTACTGCTAACTTTTCAGCTGCTTCCTTTGGAACATTTTCCTTCAGACTTTGCAAATGATTTGTTAGCACCATCATTGCGGAAATCGCTGTGTTGAAAGACATATTCTCGACATCCTCGGTTACTTTTTTCATCGTCTTATGCAAAATCTTAGTTGTTTCATCATCCATTTCATTAACGTTATTCGCCGCGGCCGTCTTGACAACATTGTACAATTTATTTTGAAACCTCACCACCCCAGAAACTTGACTAGTTTGCCAAGGCTTTACTGCCTCTAACGGTCCCATGAACATTTCATACAATCTAAGAGCATCTGCTCCCTGTGAATTTACAACGTCATCTGGATTCACTACATTTCCTCGACTCTTTGACATCTATACGAAATATATTTTGATAAAAGTGAAATGAGTTCGTATGAAATTTGTATAAGATGAAACCAATATATTTACGTATCCTTACCTTTTCTCCATCTGCGCCGAGAATCATACCTTGATGAACGAGTTTCTTGAACGGTTCCGGGTGCTTCGTAAATCCGAGGTCGTACATTACTTGATGCCAGAAACGTGCATATAGCAAGTGTAAAACGGCATGCTCTGCGCCTCCAATGTAGAGATCTACAGGCATCCAGTCTTCATCTGCCTTGCTACTGAAAGCAGCTTCAGGATTCTTAGGATCAGTAAAACGGAAATAATACCAACAACTTCCTGCCCATTGAGGCATTGTGTTTGTCTCACGAGCAAACCATTTCCCATCCTTTTTGAAATATCTCCACTCTTTTGCGCGAGCTAAGCACCCAGCAGGATCATTACCTGGTTTAAAGTCTTCCATTATGGGAAGTTCGAGGGGTAGCTCACTTTCATCGAGAGGAATAGGGTGATCAAAATCAATCATGTGCTCACAGTCATCGTCTCTAGGATTTGCTTCTTCAGCATTGACTCCTTCTGGAAAATTGACAGGGAAATAGATTGGAATGGGTTCCCCCCAATATCTTTGACGAGAGAAACACCAATCACGAAGTTTATATGTAATTTTTGGGCCTCCCTTATAGAGTTCCTTTAACTTTAAAGCGATTGCTTCCTTTGCCTTTGCTGTTGTAAGTCCATCAAATTCACCGCTATTAAAAGTAACTCCGTCGGCAGTGAAAGCCTCGTTTTCATTTATTTCTTCACCGTCTTTCACAGGTTTTACGACATTAACAACGGGTAAACCGTACTTTTTGGCGAATTCAAGATCACGTTCATCATGAGCTGGAACAGCCATGACGGCCCCTGTTCCGTAAGATCCTAGCACATAATCGCCAACCCAAATTGGAACCTTTTCTCCTGAAATTGGATGAAGTGCATATCCTCCAGTAAACACTCCAGTTTTCTCTTTTGATGCAGTTCTATCCAGATCAGACCTTGATGATGTTTCGGAAACATATTTTTCCACCTCTTCCTTTTGTTCATCCGTAGTTACCTTGGATACAAGAGGATGTTCAGGCGCAAGAGTGACATATGTGACTCCCATCAAAGTATCAGGTCGCGTTGTAAATACTGTGATTTTTTCTTCATCTAAACCAAAAATATCAAAGTCAGCATTACAACCAATGCTCTTTCCAATCCATTGTTGCTGTGAGGTCATTGTACCAGAAGGCCAATCAAGACCCTCCAGTCCTTGCTCAAGACGATCAGCATAGTCAGTAATCTTTAACACCCATTGCCTCAACGGAAATCGTTCAACTGGATGATTCCCACGCTCCGATAGACCATTAATGATTTCTTCGTTTGCCAAAACAGTTCCGAGTGCAGGACACCAATTAACGGACATGGATGACTGTTCAGCCAGACCTTTTTTGTACAACTGAAGAAAAATCCATTGAGTCCATTTGACGTAGTCAATATCTGTTGTTGCGATTTCTCGATCCCAGTCATATGAAAAACCAAGAGACTTCAATTGACGCTTAAAAGTTGCAATGTTTGAAGCGGTCGTTTCAGCAGGTTGCGCTCCTGTGTTGATGGCATATTGTTCAGCAGGCAGACCAAAGCTGTCCCATCCCATAGGATGAAGAACATCGTAGCCCTTCATTCTCCAATATCGTGCCATGGCATCCGAAGCTATATTAATTTAGGAAAATATTATTTAGTTGACAAATATAATCAAAAGCCTTTTTACAATTCTATGTAAATGGATTTTAGAACACTTACCAGTATAACCCTCAGGATGACCCACGTGCAAACCAGCTCCAGAGGGATAAGGGAACATGTCAAGGACATATTTCTTTTCCTTCCCTTTGGTTCTCTCAGGAGTCTTGAAAGTTTGGTTTTTGTCCCAGAAGTCTTGCCATTTTTTCTCGACTTCTTTGAAAGGGTAAGCATTAGTGGACACAGAAGAATCAGATTCTATTTGATCTTCTGTTGTAGATCTAATCTTTGAAGAAAAAGATCTATACAGATAACTGGACTGCTTTACAATATTACGGCGATCGGAATGGATCGTTGTCACGCGCGATGATTTAATAGTAAAGGCCGCAGATCGAAGAATGATGTTGGACGCCATGAAGAAGAATACAGCTTTAGGAGACGGGATCATTTTGGTATTTGTTGAGATTGAGCCGATCGCGCCGTGAAGTAAACCTAGATCAAGAATGTATCGCAGTTGAATCTAAGTATTTCTACTATTCTTAGGTTCTTCCTTTCTCACAATCTAACAATCGCTGATGCTCGACTAAGTATGTGATGTTGACACTGCTGTTTTGGATGATGGATGGATTTCCACCACTGACGCATTTTGTGGTTGTTAGGATTACATCTCATACTGAAATTCTAGTTATCCGCTTTCACACAATGGAATGACTGACCTGTGTGGCTACCCACCAC
>Ga0213868_10000765_pt1 | contig 31005 bp, 17 predicted proteins | sample PICome_9_FD_160087 | JGI IMG/M metagenome (GOLD analysis project Ga0213868, IMG submission 160087) | Coastal seawater microbial communities near Pivers Island, North Carolina, United States - PICO127 | ecosystem: Environmental > Aquatic > Marine > Coastal | place: USA: North Carolina... | reverse complement strand
CATCACCTTCCGACTTCCTGACCGTTGCAATATCTGCTGTTGGGGCTACTATTGTCTTGCCAAACAAAGCTGATGCTAGAGGAAGAGCTACATTGGAATTTTCATACGATCGTTACACTCCTCGTATCTTAGACGGAGGTGTTTTTTATGCCAACGACCTTAAAAAGGCAATCGCGAACAACGATTGGAAAGCAATTAAGGTATGTGTAGCGTATTCGATATGATCTGAGGAATTTTCATTCAGATTTTACTCAAAAGTCATTTCCATCATTTTATTTTTGAATAGGCTGCTACTGATGAACCCCCTCCTAGAAGCAAAGAGGACAAATCAAAGATTGATGGCGGAATTGCTGAGCGAGCAGCAAAAGCAGGCGGTTTTTCTGTATCTAGAGTTATTTCTGCATGTGATTTGTTCGCTGCCGGCTTTAGTGATAACAGCATCTCTGCAAAGACAAAGAAGATGAAGACTCAAACGGCTATTTTGACTCAGGTCGTGGAAGAAATGAATTACACGGCTAAGCTTGCTTTAGGGGAGATTAAGCCCAGTGGAGGAGTCTTCGGGATTGGTGCGAAAACTCCTTCACAGTCAGAGCTTACAAAGAAGGTCAGAGAGCTTTATGTCACTGGAGGAAATGCTTGGAATCAATACATTTACGCTGCTAATGACGAATTGCCTGTACAACTGAAGAAACTCCCATACTTGTAATGGAACATCGCAAAGTACTGGCTATAAATATATATCCAAGTATTCTGATCAAATTTTTAAAGCATTTTAAGTACTATGTTCCATCCAATAATCAACACCATACGTCACCAAAATTTCATCACCTTCTTTAATATCTTTTGTTGCGACAGTGACCATATGCAAACCATCAACATTCTCATGCTTAGCATTTGACGATTCAATACTTGTGTTTACGTATGCAGCTATTTCTTCTTCAATGCTAGTACCAGAATCCATTTTCTTTCTCGCAAAGTGTAAAGGAGACCAAGAGGTGGAGCTGATCTTTACACAAGACAGTGAAGAACATCAAAAAATGAAAATTCATATTCATAAGTTGGAAAAAGCAAACTTTAAACTTAGGTTTACTTCAATACACTTCATATATTTTCTTCATGTTACTCTTCACGTTACAAACAATTTGGCTAAAGTGATGTTTGGCATCTTTCACTCGATGATCATAAAGCCGATACCATCTGGAATAATCCACTTTGATTTTCCTGCATTCATAGTCTCGAATCCAATCATTGTAGCTATACCATGACTGTTCAATGAGGCATTGCTCATGCCTAAAATGTTATTAGACACAAGTGTCGCATTGTTAGCAACGGAACCAAGCTGATTCGTTAGCAACAACATATCCCTCTCTCCCTTTGATTCAGTACCTAAACCAATAAGTCCTCCCTTAATCATTTGGTTTTTGACAAAATGTTTCATATGTCCTTGAAACTCTTTGCGAAGTTCTTTGTAAGCATTGGAAGCAGGAATCATATTGTTTACAACTTGATCATAGATTTGTTGCCACTTGATAAGTGGTACAGGAGTTTGACCCCCTTCACTCAAGATAGCAGGAACTTGATCCCTGGAACAGTTCAATGGAGTCCACACTTCAAGACAAATATCTTTGGTCAAACTTCCAAATACGGCTCCAACTTGTGGTCGAGTGAGAGAAGCCATCGAAGTACCATTGACTGATACAATCAGGTGTCCTGCTTTGAGTTTTGTGTTATCAAAGAGAGATCCTTCGTTAATTCCATCCATAATCACTCCAGCTGGTGTAACATTGTATGCAATGCCGAGCTTACTAGTAGGCGTAGGTTTAGTTGCAGTGATGAAAGAGATCTCAGAGAACATGTTGATGATGGAAATGTGTTATGAGCGAGTATAATTGTTCTCGTTTTGATTCAATCAGAGTCTAAGGACGTATAATTCCTTTTGGTGTGTTGGTTTTTTAACACCGAATTAATATCTCTGTTGTATCTCAGTGGTAGCGAACAAGGTGTTACCTATACGTGCACAAAGATATCAAAGATCTCTTGGTTGATAAAACAACACTACTAAGAAATTAAATAAGTGGATATGTTCTTAGATTCTGACAGCAAAACCAACAACAACATCAGATGATTGACGATCATCATGCGGGACCGTAAAGGCATCGATGGCAATCGGAAGACAGCAAACAGCTGTTCAAGATGGCCACCAGATGGAGGGATTAACTAGGCTGCGAAAACTAAGTAAAACGCAACACTCCACTCCAGAAATAACTTGAACACTCTGTGGGCTTCTCAAATCAATCATTTTGACGTACGTACTTGAAAGTACTAATAGGTACAGGTATGTAGATGAAGCGTTGCTTTCAAATTATTATTTACAAACAATACTTTTGTGATCTGAAATAAAAGTGGTAGTCTAGGAGTGAGGAAATGCTTGGAATCAATACATTTACGCTGCTAATGACGAATTGCCCGTGCAACTGAAGAAACTCCCATACTTGTAATGGAACATCGCCAAGCACTGACTATAAATATATATCCAAGTACTCTGATCAAATTTTAAAGCATTTTAAGTACTATGTTCCATCCAATAATCAACACCATAAGTCACCAAAATTTCATCACCCTCTTTAATATCCTTTGTTGCGACAGTGACCATATGCAAACCATCAACATTCTCATGCTTAGCATTTGACGATTCAATACTTTCGTTTACGTATGCAGCTATTTCTTCTTCAATGTTAGTAACAGAATCCATTTTCTTCCTCGCAAAGTGTCCTGCTCCATCGTTCGCAAAATGTCCATGATAAGCCGGATAGGAGTCAAGTGATGGCATCCCCATAATAGAATATTTTTCGCAAACCTCAAGAGTATAATGAGTAAGAGAGGGATTTGAGTATTCCTTTACGGACTCATCCTTCAGAAACACAACACTATCTTCCAGGCGATCTTCCTCGTCAACATGCGATCCCCAGATGATCGTTTCATCAAAGTCCCATTCCTCTTCTTCATCTGAATCAGGTCCCTCACCATCCAAATCAAAGTCACCATCACTCATTTCTAAATTTAGAGAACCGAAATCATCCTCGTCATCTCCGAAATCATCCACATCATCTTCTGAGGCTGAAGTACAGAGCAAAGCATCACCTGGATAGCACGTGACAACCTCACCCTTTGCTATATCTTTGCTTGCAAAAAGACCACGGCCTGCGCCTGGAATAGTGCTTATATCGATAATAGTTTTATTCAATTTTAGATCGGGCAATCGGGTGGATAAGATAGTTTCTCGAACGACAGATTCTTTCGACTTTGACTTGTCAAATGATTTTTGAAATGTCCCATCATCAGAGTTTAGCAACCCTACCTTCATGTCATTCAATAAATTACGAATACTTTCTATGGATTCAGAAGTATTCTCGCTATCTCTCGATGAAAGAAGATGCGATGAAGACGGTATAGGATTTGAATGAATTATGACAAAGGCATCAGCAAATGATGCCAATATTATCAAAGACATCAATGCCAATTGAATACGGGAAGCAACACAGTTCCTAGTCAGGCAATCCGTTGCAATTTTCATCGTCACTTTATATTAGTTACACTAGTTTGATTTCTGAATTTGTGAAGGTGCTTTTAACGTGCTTTTAACTCTCATTCGAGAGTGACAAAAATTGTAAGGCCTTTTCTTGGAGATAGAAAAGTGAAAATGGAAAGAACAGTAGAATAAGTGGCTGAGAGGGGCATATCCCATCTCCTAAACGAACAAAGATTAAATTTACAAAGAAGTTGAACGAGAAACGAGATTAACCTCCAGCCTCCAGCATCATTCGAAGAGTAAGTAGAATCGTAAGTCTACTTAGTACTCCGGAACTAGAAACGATGAGGTTTATACTGCTCGTTGCAACTCTGATTCAGCTTACCGCGGGTTTTAGTGTGTATAAGACTTCATTCATATCGGTGGAGAGACATCAGAGACAAATGTGTCATGCTAAGATGACACCTGTTGCTTCGTTATCCATGTCTATGAACAAAGACGGTGTTGACTTTTGGGAGTCTCAAAAGAAGCTTGCTGCAAGTATAGCAGATTCTGTTGATCAGGAGGAAAAGGAGATCAGATTGTAAGTTTTTGCGACGCAACTTTTATACAAGAAAACACATTTTTTACAGAACCCAGTATTCTGATCAAGTCCCCTACTTTTTGATTCAAAAACAACGTAGATCAGCCCGAGAAGCTTATAACAAAAAAGTGAATGATTTGGTATTGGAAACTTTTTATTTTAGTACTCTCATTTTTTCCGCAATCTGGGCTTTGGTACCTAATCCATTCACAGGAATTAGTTACTTACTAGGAGCCATTCTTGGTACAGCTTACACGTATGGATTGGGAAAATACGTAGAAACATTAGGTGGCAGCGCATATGATACAGATGATCTAAAAGGATCAGGTGTCGGTTCGGCTCGTTTTGCATTCTTAATTTTGCTGTTCATATTTATTGGAAAATTTAGATCGCAAGGTTTACAGGAGATTCCTGCTGTCATGGGATTTTTCACATATCAACTATCATCGTTAAGTCAAGGTCTGAAGGATTCTTCGGAAGACTGACATTGTTTCGTCTTCAAAAATAAAGATAATGTAAATATGATATCTTCTTGGTTGAAAGGTTCATAGTCGTGCTTTAATTCTCAATAACTATTTCTAGAAAATAGTACTATTTAGCCTATTTGAATTAAAAAATAATATTGGTGGTTTCAGACTTCGTTTTGCTTCAGTATGAGCATCATGGGCACAATGACATGAATCCGGCAAAGTTTGAGAAATTTCAGGAGTCTCAAGAGACAGGAGTCAAAAGAGTCAGGTCCAGGGAAATAATAATGAAGTACGGTATGCACCCTAGTATTATTTGAGCGCGACCCGGTTGCAATTCGCGCTAAAAGTAAAACTGAAATAATTCCGAAGGCCTTTTTTTGAAAATTCTAAATTTTTCGTTTTGATTTTTTACCCGGCGGGCCGTGCCATAAAATCTTACATTACAACATCTCACGGTCGTGTTCGATACCATCTAGCACTTTCGTTCTAAAAACCAACATAGTTAAGTAAAAGTCATGAGTTCTGACGAAGAAAGCATCGGAAACCAGTACATCAGTGATGAAGAAGATGTAGCCGTAGCCAAGAAGAAGCGAGGAAAGAAGGGCAAAGATCCGAATAAGCCTAAGCGTAATCAGAGTGCATTCTTCTTGTACTCTAACGCTAACAGAGCTAGGATCAAGGAGGAGAATCCTGGTATTGCATTTGGTGAAGTGGTAAGTTCAATACATTCCGGAAGATAGTGGCATAGGTGTTGCTTGCCTTGCACTATGATAATTTGAATCTGTTTGTTTGATGCGGTTCCTGTGTAGAACGTGCAGTTTGACTTGTGGCATGTTCGTCCTCTCGTTTGTGGATTATTGCGTTTTTGATTCAAGTGTCATTTTTTGTGGATTCGATTTTCACGTTAGTGAAGCTAGCTAGCTAGTAGAGATACCCATCGTGCGCTAGCCTAAGCATAGAGAGAGACGAAGCTAGTTTACAGCTCTCGCGAGAGAAGGCTGTCATGCTCATCGCGATGCAGTGTTCGGCTTGGCGTGCGTGTGGCACGATGGCTGTCTCATAGCTTCTTTTTTATGGTTAGGGTTAGATTCGCGCAACTTTTTGAATTTTTCAAAACTAACCCGGCGTCTTTTTTCCGATCACTTTCTTAGGCAAAATTGATGTCTGCTGAATTCAAAGCTCTCTCTGCTGAGGAAAGGGCCAAGTATGACAAGTTAGCTGAAGATGATAAGGAGAGATATCTTGAAGAGATGAAGACGTACGTAGCACCTTATGGAGATGACTCTGACGATGACAAACCCACCAAGAAGAAGAAAGCAACCAAGGATCCTAACGCTCCCAAGAGGCCTATGAGTGCCTACTTCTTGTACTCTAATGCAATTCGCAACTCTGTCAAGGAGCAGAATCCCGATGCAAAATTTGGTGACATCGCCAAGATCATCTCTGCTCAGTACAAAGAGTTGACTGAGTCTGAATTGGCTGGATGGCAGAAGAAGGCAGACGCCGATAAAGAGCGTTATCAGGCCGAAATGGAGGCATACCGTGGATAAGAGATACATCGTTGTAAATGGATGAAAACGATGCGATTCAAGTAATCTATGTTTCTCTGGGGGTTAAAGAGTATTGAGGGAAAAGTTTACATTTTGTAGTAGAAATGTGGGACTGGTTCCCCGCAATGTAAACTAAATCTTTGATATCATATTAATATTCTATCTTGACAATTGGCGATTGAATGATGCCACCAGCATTGTGTTCTTCGTACCCAAAAATGAAAAATGTGGCATTTTTGTCTCTTTTTCGTCAGCGCAGTTAGCCAACCGACGTCGACGTAGCACTCACTTACTTCATGAACAATGCACACGATAAATGCTTGTATCTCGTCTCAATGAACCATATGTTACTAATTCTATCGGCTACATTACTTTCAACCCACCCCGTTGCTTCTTTTTCTGTAACTTCTCTTTCTTTTCATATGAGAAATTCCTGCTCCCGACTGAACGGTATATCAAAGCCCCAGGATGCTAAAGGTGTTATCTTTGATATCGATGGAACCCTTGCAAACAGTTGGAAGCTTGGCTTTGATGCAACTCAAGTTGTTCTGAAAAACAGACATATTCCTTTGATTACAGAGGAACTTTATCATGAATGCACTAGATACAGCACTCCTGATAGGCTCGCAAGGCATGCCGGATACCTTCCTGATGATAGTGGGTTTGATGAAATGGGGAAAATACTGGCAGCTGAGTTTGATGAACTTTACGTTGGCCTGGTTGATAAATCTACAGCTGGTTTCTATCCTGGCATCGATGAATTGATTCTTGATCTGCCTAGTGATGGGAAAGAGAGAATAAAAATTGCGGCGCTGACAAATGCCTGCGTTGCGTATGCGCATGCTGTATTGAAAACAAACTGTGATGGAAGAGATCTGTATTCCAGATTTCTTTCCATTCATGGTGCTGATACGGTACCTCAGCCAAAACCGAATCCAGATGGATTGCTAATTTGTTGTCAAGAAATAGACATCTCCCCGGATCGTTGCGTATACATAGGTGACTCACCAACCGATGGATTAGCCGCAAAAGCCGCCGGGATGATGGCGATTGGGTGCAGTTGGGGATCTCATTCCGAAGATTCTCTTCGTCGGAATGGATCGTTTGATTACATCTGTTGTTCAGTCTCAGAGCTGAGAGACCTTCTTCCTCAGCACGAGTAAAATACAGTTTTAATTCACACTATTATTTTTTTACGAAATGAGTTATTTTCCATCTCTCTTCACGTTTTCATTGTAAAAGTATTTCAACCATTCTACTCCATGTTTCTGGAGTGTCATTTCATTATTTAGACCAATTCTGGTTGTCGCTTCTTCTCCGGCTCTTTCAATAACTAAACTTTTGACTAAACTGATTGTTGGAAGAGGTGATCTCTTTTCGAAATCTACTGCCTCCAGTTCTATATCACCTGAATCAGAAGCAAATGCCCAGTCAGGATGAAAAGGAGCTATCGTGATCTCATCTCCTATTTGAATGTTGGAATTGTCACTGCTTTCTTCGGCTTCATCAAATAATCTATCTTCCAAATCAACACTGAAATCATAAAAGTTATCAAATTCGAAATCATAGCAGTTCCCATCATGAATTGCTGGCAAAGCAATCACAAAGGTTATGGCAACATTTTCATCAACATACCCTTCATCAGTAATCCGTATTAATTCTTTTGCACTTTCTCGAATGATTGATTCAAAGCAATCAATACCTAACTCTTGTTCCACCACTTTTAATCGAATCGCCATTTTATCTTTCAATGACAATTTTGCCCAAGGACATAAGTTCAATTCTTGTACGAAATTCAGACACCATCGTAGAGTCTGATTAATCGCATCATTGACACGATTGGAAATATCAGTGTGTTCCATGTATCTACTTTCATCCTTGACAAATATTGAACCATCCATTGGTTTCCTTAATCTGTAAAGCCTTGGGTGCATGCAATCTTGATCGTAATATGTCACATCTGCATGAATAGCAGAGAAAAGATCTAAATCATTGCCATTTTCGTGGGAGATACTTTTCATGTCAGCCGATTTCATCCAAAACTGATCGAATCCATCCATGGAGTATTCAGATTCAGAGCTACCATGCAGATAAGATAATTCTTTATACCTGCTAGATCCTAGGTTCGTGTTGCAAATAGAAACTTGGAAAGCAACAGTCGAAGATAATACGATACTGATGAGGATATGTACTCGTAAGGAAAGCATTTTGATTTCCAAAGGAAAGAGGAAAAGGAAACTAAGTAGATAATAACAACGTCAACACATCAGTTTTTATTTTGCCACAATCTATTCTCTGCGTTCGTGTCGATAAAAGGTGCAGTTCTTTGTGTTGTGTAATATAGTTCGTTAGTAGGTGTGTGTATGTGTGTGTGATGGTGTTCACTTTGCAGGTGGGCAAACGGCACGGCAACGGTGTTCCGTGAGCTACAGTAGTGTGACATTTGCTGATTATTGATGATTGCTCACTCTGCACTTGCAAGCAATCATCAATCAAGAATCAATACATGTCTGCGCAATAGTTATTTATTTCAAAAGCTGAAGAATGAATGTGGGAAAGAGGAGAAACAAGAATTCACTCAAGAGTCATGAAAATATAGTTACTTTAATTCAATTTGAGAAATGGGACAAGCTATCCAAACGGATAGAAAAACGTCTACCAGCGGATATGACCGAACTTAGCACTCCAGGACATGATGATATGCTTCCGATACACTGGGCATGTAAACATGGTCCTAGGTTGCCTAAAAAGGTATTGGTGGCCCTGCTCAATGCGTTTCCCCACTCTGTGAAGGCACAAGACAACGAAGGGTCTACTCCTTTGCATTACACAATATTTTATGGATTTGCGAATCTAGACATAATCCGCATACTACTATCTAGATATCCAGGGGCAGTTTTAGTACGAGATAAATACGGCAGGACACCCATTTTTCATGCTGTGGCGCATAAAATTGGAGTCAAATTGGATGCTCTTAAAATACTTTTATCTGTGGAAGGCGCTGCAGAGGCTTTGACATTGCCATGTGGACCGATACCTGGTCAATTTGAAAGTCCCGCTACTAGTAGAGGACAATCGATAGAAAACATTCATAGTAGATTTCAACGCATATGGAAGTATCCCGTGGAAAGGAGGACGCCTCTTTGTATGATGTGGGATACTGCCATGAATGCCCATTCCAGTAGCCGATGGTTTCTCAAGAGGTCGTCAGATGCACCAAAATTATCTGGGAAAAGAATGGCGAAGGCACTTTTCTTACTTGAATGTGCCCATCTACATCAGATGGGTAAGTCTATAGATATATACCAGTGGAAACGGAAAAAGATGATAAAGAAGCTTCTGAATTACTCTCAAGACTCACTCGCTCAAGTCAGGAGGGATCAATCGGATGAACTAGGCGCATCATCGATCCAGCCTGTGTATTCAAAGCGATCTAGTCTTTCATTGCCAAGAATACAGAGCTCGTGGGGATTCAAGCAAATGAGAAGGAGCACGATTTCGAACCAAGCATTACAAAATTCACCGGACTGGATACCTCATCCTCGGGATCGAACTAAGTCAGATCAGACATCTAGTATTCTTCGTAAATTGAATGTTGAAAGAGATTATTCCTCCTCTCTTCGAAATATCATACAATCAGATAGAGGAAGAGTGGTACAGGAGGGCTCCAACGCGTCTCTATCGTCTACTTCAATGTTTTCACGGTTTCATCTTCTTACACGAAATAAAACAAGAACGGATAGAATAACTCATCCAGAACGTATCACTCAAAATGAGGTAGATGAATCAATCAGTCATCGAAGTAACTCGCAGTCTGAAAGGTCCATTCGTCAAAGAAATCAGGTTCCTCCAAACGTGAAGTGGACCCCTCGTCTATGGCGACGAAAATTTTCTTTGACAGGAAACGATTTCGATGGTTTTGATCCAACAATGCCAGAGGAGAACTCTCTAGAAGAAGGCACTGAAACTAGCCACAAGCCTTTTCACTCCTTGAATGAGTTGCAGTTTCAAAACATGTTAAATGGACAAGAGAATGATACAGACTTGTCGGATGGGCGAGAGGTTGCGTCATTGAGGACTATTGGACAGAAGGTTATGAGGCGCCAAAGAGACCAAAGTGTATTTCCGATTATTCATGCATGCCTGAGATTGCGAAAGTTTTTGCCTGAGGAAATGTTGGACTTTGCATTAGAATACTATCCAGAGCAACTGAATATGGTGGAACATGGTAATCGTCCCATTCATCTGGCAATTGAGTTGGACTCAGATTCATTCGATATTCAGAAGTTGTTGGCATCAGAGCAAGACGCAGCCGCAGTAAAAAATGGCGACGGAAAACTCCCGCTACATCTTGCTCTTCTGCGTCCAATTGTTGATCATGATACAGTTCGAAGGCTGATTGAAGCTTTTCCATTAGCTTGTCTTGAAATAGAGGATCAAACAGGTCTATTCCCATTCATGCTTCCAGCAGTGCATAATGTTGGCAATTCTTCTCAGTCAAATTTTAGTCTTATTTATGAGATATTGATAATGTATCCTGAGTGTGCAATCTATTATCCTTGAATCACACATCATTTATTATTTGGAAAAGTGAGTTAGGATTTTCAATGTCCCGGGGCACATTTGGCTCTCATTTTCGCGGGACCTACGTACGAATACCGTAAGAATCAAAGCATACAAACGTTGGTTTTTGTTTTTGGTTTGTTGCCTCTATTCCAAAACAACGAACTGAGAAAGAACACATACCAGTTTTCTCTCACAGATATATTTATTTATAACTATTGTAATTTATTTTTAAAAAACTGTTATGGATGGATTCGACTTCAAGACGAAGGATCAGGTACACGGCGATGAGGTAGCCACAGAGAAGAGTCAAGAGGGTGACGATTTCACTCTTTCTTCCTATACACCCTCTGAAGATCAGAAGCGTTCTTCTGGACTTGAATCTGACGATGAAGACAATTTGGATGAGCCTATGGAATTTTCGGATATTTCTGACCCCACGAGGCACATATGGATAGTGACTACTGCATCCCTTCCTTGGAGAACAGGTACTTCGATCAATCCTTTTCTTCGAGCTTTGCATTTTGTACGACGTCGATTGCATTTGTATCATTCCGATAAAATCGTGGGCAAAATTTCACTAGTTATACCATGGATAAATGATATGGATGATGCGATGAAGCTATATGGAGGTGTTGTGACTGAAAAGGGAGAAAAGGGGAAAGAGCAGCAGATACAATGGATGAAGAGCTATGCCATTCACCAATGTGAAATGTCTGATGAAATCAAACATCTAGATATACTATTTTATGATGCAGAATATTGGGTGTCGTTCGGTTCGATCTTTCCATCTGTTGATATTTGTTCATTGATACCGTTCGACGAAGCAGATATTGCAATATTGGAAGAACCAGAACATTTAAATTGGTTTCGTGCACCAAGTATTGAAGCCCCCAAAGATGAACAAACCAAACCAATTATTTGCGATGAATTAGAGGGCACGACGATTAAAAGTCCTGAATTGGTACAAAAGCAAGGCGTAAGTGTACCACAACCCGTTGATTTGGAGCTTGGTTGGATGCAAAAGTTCAAATATGTTGTCGGTATCATCCACACAAACTATACAGCATACGTAAAACAATATGGTGTAGGAACTTCGATTTTTGGAGCTCCTGCACTTCAGGCTCTGAGTTCTATGGCTGTTAGAGCGTACTGTCATAAAGTCATAAGGCTCAGTGGAGTGATTCCTCACTATGCCCCATGGAAAGAAGTGACCGAGAATGTGCATGGCGTGAGAGGAGATTTTTTGGTGCCATCCATTAAGGATTCGATTGTAGATGATGATCAATATGCACCGATATATTTTATTGGAAAGTTACTTTGGGCAAAAGGACTCGACCTTTTATTGAAAGTACAAGAAATCTATCGCAAGAAGAATGAATCCGGTGATTACTTTCATATCGATATTTACGGCGATGGACCCGATAGAATGGCCATTAAAAGAGCATTTCTTGGTCGAATGGCGTCGAGCGAAAATGGCAGTACAACTTCATATCCTGAACACTCTACACCGACTTTGGACAGATCTGATACATTCGATGATTCTGATAGTTATGAAAATGGAAGTTCAAGAATATTCGTACAGGATAAGTCCTTGAAAGCTCAATTGAAGTCTTTGTCTAAAGAAATGTCAGAGGAGGAAGAAATTCCCGATGCTTATAAAGATGCACAAAACTATATCAACATGGGTTTTGAATTGATTGTACCTGATGATTGTGAAGGTCTTATTGCAGAAGAAGTTACTGTAATGGAGCGTAGGAAGTTGATGGCTCAGAAAGAAATAGATTTTTCGCAGAAGATTGATCCTTTGTCCATCATTACTGACATTTCAAAAAAATCATTTAGTACCGGCATTGCAACGACTAATGCAGTCAGAAGCTTGGCCGACAAGGCGATTAAAAGTAGCTTTTCACTCACATTTTCATCCAGCGTCGATGACAATTCAAATAAATCTTTGATTCGATTTGATCCGCCGAAATCAATGTACGAACTCCGGCGAAGCCCACTACCAGCTAGATTTCTTGGTGTTAAAGACCATGCACTTTTGAGGGATTTACCGCACAAAATCTTTTTAAACCCATCCGTCACAGAGGTTCTGTGCACAACGACTGCTGAGGCATTGGCGATGAATAAGTTTGTTATTATTCCTACTCATCCTTCGAATGACTTTTTTACGCAATTTCCAAACTGCTTGTCCTACGATAGTCTTTCTGAATGCGCAGAGAAGATATCCTGGGCTCTGAAAAATGACCCCGCACCACTTTCGAAGGAACAATCACATATCCTTACATGGGAGGCCGCTACTGAGCGTCTCATTAAGTCGTCCATTATAACGAAGAGAGAAAGAAGAGTTAATTCTCTAGCTGGTTATGATAAGGCTGATTCCAGAATGGCATGGCTGCACTCGCAAAGTGGCAAGAAAGGACTTGCTATAAAACAATTCTTAAAAAAGGATGGAATTTCAACAGAATAGATGAATAGAATATTATTTTTTGAATTTGTAATCTGAACGACAGTTGAGCAGCACCCTTAACTTAATCGCAAAGAGCGGATCACTGGATTTTGCAAAAGTAGCTGATCAGCTGTAAGTCTCCTCGAGACACTTTCAAAGACGACCTGGAGAAATTGATTCTAAATTGTCACCACTAATTTTTAATTATGGCGCTGACAAGTCGTCACCGTTGGTGCATTGAACGCATTAAAAGTTCTTTCAAGGAAGAGGGCGTTGATGAATCTATTGTTCAAGGTTTCATTCGTCAACCAAAAGTCATGGCTCGTTTTAATTCTTTATTTTCTGGGAATGGTAAGAACTCTATTTTTGTTCATTATCAAAGAAAGGGCGTTTCTTCCATGGACAACGATTTCGACAAAGAGAACGTTGCAGAAGCTGAGCTGTTCCTTAGTTTTGGGGACTCGACTCCAATAACATCAAAGGTGAGAAATCGTGCAACGTGAGTTTGATTTTCTGAATCTTCATAGTCTTACGTAATATGTTCAAACAAACAAGTGTTGCTATTTCATCAGGTCTGGAGATTTAGTGGACGTCACAATGGAAAATGATTCGGATCTTCTTTTTGGAGAAATATCGGCAACTCCTTTGAAAAGTATCGAGACGATGCTTGCATCTCAATTCACTTCTTTGTTTTCAACATCGAATGAATGGGGAAAGACAAATATCGATCAGAAGTTGGAATTCGATTCCGAATTATACAAATTTACCGATGATGTTGGCATTGCGTTACAAAATTTGTCTCACGGAATCAAACTGAGGTCCATCGAAAACAACATTAGAGAGATATTAGACTCAAAAGATCTCGATTCAATTTTAGACATAGTAGACGATGATCCATCAATTATTCAAAACCTAAAAAGTATCTTTGAGGAGTGGTGCAAGGAGATAGAGGAATACATGACAAAACAGATTCAAGATTTAGACTCGTCATCAAAGAAATCAACGAGTAAAGGATATTTGACAGAAGAAGGACCAAGAGGAGAATTAGAGTTCTGGCGCCATAAGATGCAATTGTTAAATTCAATTATGGAACAGCAATCTAGTCCTCGCAGCCGACAGATAGTTAAGATCCTTGAGGAATTTTGCAAAAGCGCAAGGGACAAGTCTCGATACGGAATTCCGAACGTGTTGCGCCGCTGGAAAGATATCGATATATTCGTAACTGAAGCTGCAAACGAAACAAAGGATAATATTAAATATCTTTCTTCACTCCAGAGATTTATAGGCCCTTTTTACGATGGTAATATTAAGGCAATGTCTGATGCCATTCCAGCCTTAGTGAATTCAGTGAAGGTAAGTCTTTGCGCTCAATTGGATGGAACAGGAGATTAAAACTAACCAGCTTTTTTAACGGAAACAAGATGATCCATACGGTTGCTCGGTACTATAATACAAAAGATACTTTGACACGAATTTTTGCAAAGATAACAGAACAACTTATACTAAATTGTGACAGAAACATAAGAGCTTGCGGAGACGGGCGAACTTTGTGGGATAAAAACAATCACGACCTACTGCTCCAACTCAAAGAATGCGTTCACCTCAACAAAATCTACCAAGAACAGTATCATCTCACGAAGAAGCAGCTGTCAACTATTTCCACAGGAAATCAGTTCAACTGTAACGAAGTACAAATATTCGGTAAAATCGATTTGTTCTGTCGCCGTATTGTGAAACTTATTGATCTCTTCACAACATTAGAGCAATTCAATACCCTCGCTGAAAATAAAATTGAGGGGACAGATTCGATAATGAAAAGGTTCTCCGAAATCCAAGCCGATTTTCGTTCTCGTAATCATGATCTTTTAGACTATCACAACAACAAGTTTGATCGAGACTATGTTGAGTTCAATGTACATGTAGCTGATATCGAAAACAGCATTCAGAAATTTGTAAATGATGCTTTTGAGAGAACCTCCTCAATTAACCACTCTATTACTCTTCTTCAGAAATTTCAAAAGGTCTTGCATAGAGATGGTCTTAAAGCTGATTTGGATTCCAAGATGAGTATCATTTTTCAAAATTATGGCATGGAATTAGAGGAGGTACAGCAGTTGTATGAAAAACAGAAGCATGATCCACCGATTTCAAGAAATTTGCCTCCTGTTGCTGGAAACATTACTTGGTCTAGACATCTCTTGAAGAGAATCGAAGAACCTATGAAAGAGTTCGAGCAACACAAAGGCATAATGTCGACAAAGGATGCTAAGAAAATTGTGAAAGTTTACAACAGAATGGCTCGTACACTCGTAGCGTTTGAATTCCTTTGGTATAAAGCGTGGATCCAGTCTATCGATCAAGCAAAAGTAGGCTTACAAGCTACATTGATCATACGCCATATTGATGATGGAAAATTATACGTCAATTTCGATCATGAAATCTTGCAGTTGATAAAAGAGGCGAAATCCTTAGATCGAATGGGTATTGAGATTCCGGAAAATGCCAAGATCATATTGTTTCAACAAGACCGATTCAAATCATTTTATAATACTCTTGATTTTTCCCTAAGAGAATATGATGAAATTGTTTCTCTAATAATTCCAGTTACTGCCATGATTTTAAGGCCCCACTTCAATGACTTCGAATTTCTTATGAGGCCAGGAATGGTGACGCTTACATGGACATCTATGAACATAGACCATTTCATTGATCAAATTCGTGTCAGCTTGCAAAAGCTAAGATGTCTGGTCACTAATGTCAATGATATAATTAACAACAGGATTGAGAAAAACTTAAAGTTTATATCCAAAACTCTGCTTGTGGACCTTCCCACTGATGCTTCTTTTACAATTGCTGATTTCCTTTTAAAGCAGCAGAAATATATATCATCAAAAGTTATAATGCTACAGAATAAGAACAAAGAGATTGAGAACGCAGTAGAGGACTTGATTACCACTGTGTGTTCACACGTATTTGCCTCGTCTTCCGAACGAGTTTCTGATACGGAAATATCAAAGCTCAGAGACCACTATAACACTTTTGTTCTCAAAGCATTACTGAGCTCAGCAAAGGATTCCCTGAATGCACTGAAAAGAAGAATTGCACCAAGAGGGAGATCAAGTATCCTGAACACATCGAAGCCTTTCTTTGAAGTCGAGGTGCAGTTGATGCCCCCAGAAATTTCATTGTCACCATCTATTGAAGATATACAAACTTGTGCTTGTTCCACCGCGAAGGCTCTATTGTTGGGTTACAAATCGATATTAAATTGGGACAATGTCCCATCTGATACGACATTTTTCTACCGTATCACTGAAGATTTGCAGCTCGTCCGACAAGCTATACTGCTCACAGGTTGCGTACAAGGAATTAAAAAAAGTATTCAAGACTACTTACAAACCTTTTCAAAGTATGATTGGCTATGGAAGACTGACAAAGATGATCAATATGAAATCTTCTCATCTCAAAATCCTAGACTAGAGGAATACGAATATCAATTGAGTTACTTCGGGAAAGTTCAGAAGGACATCGAAAACACGAGTGCAATTCATATAATAGGAGCTCTTTCTCTTAATACGAAACGCCTAAAGCTTAACTTGGGAAAAGAATGCGATTTTTGGAAGTTTAAGTATTCTCGTAATCTTCATCTCCAAGCAAAGCAAAACCTCGAAGCCATCTCAGAGTACACCAGGATTACTATGGGTAAGCTCACAAGAAAGGTAGAAGACTTAGATTCATTACGATTCATGATGTCCCTTCTTCGTGAGGTAAGAGAAAAAGAGTCTTGCATCGATATGGAAATAAATCCAATAATGGATATGTATCAAATGCTGGAACGTTACCTTCCATCTGGTTTCATGGAAAAAGAGGAAATCGATAACAAAACAGTTCTTCGCTCGAACTGGAGAAAGTTAGTCGCTTTAGCTCTATCAAGAAATGACGAGCTATCGCGAACACAGATTGATTTCAGAAATGGTTTAATTGATGATATTAAGGCGTTCCGATATGACATCGCTCAGTTTCGAGCAGACTTTTCGAGCAACGGGCCACTTGTACAAGGCTTGGCTCCTATGGATGCTGTTGACCGCCTCTCGCGTTTTAAAGAAGAACTCCAAATAAGAGAAAGAAAGCACGAGTTATATCGTGGGGGAGAAGAGATGTTTGCGCTACCGTTCAGTGAATATCCAGACCTTGATCGCACAAGAAAGGACGTCAATATTGCTTCACAGTTGTTTGACTTGTACGTCGATGTGATTCGGTCTATCAATGAATGGAAAACATTGGCATGGGCAACACTTTCGAATGACATAGAAGAAATGACCTGTCAAATGGAGTCTTATTCCGGTCGATGCAAGCAGCTTCCTAAACGGCTTCGAGAGTTTGATTCTTATTTGAAATTGAAGGACGAAATTGAGACCTTCCAAGAATTGTTACCACTTCTGCGAGAACTTTCAAAGGAGTCTATAAAAGCTAGACATTGGGATGAGCTGATGCGAATATGTAAGAAAGAATTTGATATTGTCGGTAATCCAGAATTCAAATTGGAGTCGCTCCTACAGGCCAATCTTCTTCCTATGAAAGAAAATATCTTAGAAATCACCGACGGAGCAGATAAACAACTCAAAATAGAACAAGAACTAAGAGAGATAAAAGAAAGTTGGGACGTTAGAGAATTTTTGCTGCAAGAGTGGAAAGATCGTGGAATTCATGTTTTGAAAGCGACCCCCATGATTATGGAGGAATTGGAAGAGTCGCAAATGAATCTACAAACCATTTTGACAATGCGACACGTGGCCCCCTTTAGGGCACTTGCACAAGATCTGTTGGATTCCCTATGTGAAACATCAGACACTCTAGAGTTATGGGTCAAAGTTCAGATGTTGTGGTGTTCACTGGAGTCTGTGTTTACTGGTGGCGACATTGCCAAACAAATGCCAAAGGAGGCAAAAAAGTTTGGAAAAGTTGATAAAGCTTGGTTGAAAGTTATGACGAATGCCAGCGAATGCAGGAAAGTGGTTGACTGTTGTTCAGATGAGCTGCTTCGTAATTCTCTACCAACAATGTACAGCGAATTAGAGAAGTGCCAAAAGTCACTTGAGGGGTATCTAGAGCAAAAACAGAATGCATTCCCCAGGTTTTATTTTGTGTCTAATGCTAAACTTTTGATTATCCTTTCACAAGGATCGGACCCTCTTGCCATGAACGAATATTATGAGAATGTGTTTGACGCAATCCAGTATGTAGAACATGATACGAAGGACAAGACTATCATTCACAAAATACACGGAAGTGGAGGAGACGGACATGAAATTATTCCGTTTTGTAAACCTGTGAAAGCTTTAGGTAATATTGAAGACTGGTTAATGACCTTGCTTAATAGCATGCGAGTTACAATGAAAGATCTAGCAAGAGGTGCAGCTGGTTCTTTAGTCGATGTTCAAAACGATCTTTCAAACTTACGTCCTTTGGTAGATAGAAATATTGCCCAGTTTGCTTTACTTTCAATTCAAATAATGTGGACATTCGAAACTCAAAGTGCTCTGGAACAATGTCAATTTAAGAAAAATTCAATGAAGGAAAATGTTCAAAGACAGCTTCAGGTGCTTTCTGAAATGTCGAGCTGGTGCTTACAAGATTTAGGAACGAAAGTGAACCGAAGGAAGATCGAAACCTTGGTAACGGTTCATGTTCACCAGCGCGATATCGCCCAAGACCTTTCAAATCTGGTAAAAACGAAACAAGTTCAAGATGCCAATGATTTTGATTGGTTAAAACAAGCAAGATTCTATTGGAGACCAAATACTGGTGACGATGTGAACAGTAATGGGGCGACTGTTGTATCAATAACTGATGTTGACTTTAACTATCAGTATGAATATTTAGGGTCAAAGGAACGTTTAGTTATCACTCCACTAACGGATAAATGTTATATCACTCTTGCTCAAGCGCTTGGAATGTATTACGGTGGCGCGCCAGCTGGTCCGGCAGGAACCGGAAAGACAGAGACTGTGAAAGATCTGGGAAATACTCTAGGTATTTTCGTTGTCGTCACGAACTGTACAGATCAAATGAAGTATTCGGATTGTGCCAAAATCTTCAAAGGGTTGTGTCAAGGAGGATTGTGGGGATGTTTTGATGAGTTTAATCGCATTACTCTGCCCGTCTTGTCGGTTGTAGCCCAGCAAGTACTAGCCATTCAGAATGCTAAGAAACAAGCAGTCAATTTCTTTCAGTTTCCCGGTGACCCACAAAATATATCACTTCAACCTGCGTGTGCCTTTTTTATAACTATGAATCCTGGATATGCGGGGCGCCAAGAGCTCCCCGAGAATCTCAAAGCTTTGTTTCGAGGAGTTGCGATGATGACACCTGATTTCCAAATAATTAAAAAGGTCAAAATGTGTTCAGTGGGGTACAATGATTTTGATATACTCTCTGCTAAATTCTTTGCCCTCTATGCCACATGTAAAGAGCAACTTAGCAATCAGAGACACTATGATTGGGGTCTTCGAAATATTCTTTCTGTTCTCCGCACAATGGGAGAAACAAAACGTAAAAATATTGACATTCCGGAGGCTGAGCTTGTCTATAGAACAGTACGGGATATGAACTTATCGAAGCTTGTATCTCAAGACGTTCCTCTTTTTTTATCACTGTTAGCGGATTTGTTCCCTGGATTGGAGGCTCCACCAAAAGGAGAATATAAGAGCGAAGAAGACATTTTATTTAGAGTGATTCGCAAGTATGGGTTAGTTCAACACGATCCTTGGGTTTTAAAAGTGATTCAACTTTATGAGACCACAAAAGTTCGTCATGGTATCATGCTTGTAGGTCCCTCAGGCGGAGGTAAGTCTACAATATTCAAGTGTCTCAAGGAAACGCTTCAGGAGTTAGACGGGATCCAATACAAGGATGCTAGATTTAACCCGAAAGCTATCAGAGCGCAAGAAATGTACGGGGAGACAGATCCTTTGAGTGGGGAATGGACCACAGGAGTTTTCGCTGCTATGTGGTCGAAATTCAACAATCGAAACAACACATACAATACCTGGATCATTGCTGATGGGCCAGTCGATGCCATTTGGATCGAAGACCTTAATACTGTTTTGGATGATAACAGGATTCTGACTTTGGCTAATGGAGACCGTATTCCAATGACAGATAATGTTAAAATGATGTTCGAAGTTGAAACGCTGGTAAATGCATCTCCAGCGACGGTTTCTAGAGCAGGAATTATATACGTTAGTGAAACTGACCTTGATTGGGAACCAGTAATTGAATCTTGGATTGAAAAGAGGGAAAGGATACGACAACCAGTACTTCGAAAGTTCATCAGGAAATGGATTGGTACGTGCACTCCAAATGATCCAGGTCGTTGTTTTTCATTCATTTCGAGACATACAAATGAAGTGATGAAAGATGGCAGAGTTGGGAAAATAACCAGTTTTTCACAGTTATTTCAAGGGCTCACGGAAGGACCGGGATCAGAACATCTATCATCTTCTGAAACAGTTGAACTAGACTTAGAAAAAATTTTCATTTACTGCATCTGCTGGAGTCTGGGGGCATTATTGGAGGCAGATGATAGAATGAAGTTTGACGAGTGGCTCAGAGAACGAGATTCTGAAAAAGTGATGCCTCAAGTCGAAGAAGGAGAAACTGTTTATGAATATTTTGTGAACCTCAGTACCTTGAAATGGGAGAAATGGAAACCGCCAACATGGATATATCCTCAGGGAGAAAATTTAAATTTTTCAAATTTATTAGTTCCAACCATGGACTCGACGCGAGCCATTTATGTTACTGAGCATATTCAGAAACAAGGATCGCCAGTTCTAATTGTTGGGGCAGAAGGTACAGCTAAAACCAGTACGCAACTCATGTTTTTGGCAAAACAAGATACTTCCAAAATGCTAACGAAGACAATCAACTTTTCCAGCGCCACAACTCCTGGAATGGCTCAATATTCGATAGAAACGGAATTGGACAAGCGAGGCGGGAAAAACTATGGACCACCAAATGGAAAGCGAATGACAATTTTTTTTGATGATTTGTCTATGCCCGAGGTAAACAAATGGGGCGACCAACCAACTCTTGAGTTTGTCAGGCTTGCAGTAGAATATGGAGGTTTCAGTTTTCTAGACAAAGACAAACGTGGTGATTTCAAATGTTGTGAAGATTTACTATACCTCGCTGCCATGCAACATCCTGGAGGAGGCAAAAACGATATTCCAAATCGGCTAAAAAGAAACTTCTTCATTTTTAATCTCGTTCTCCCTAGCATCACGAGTATCAATGATATATATGGACAAATGTTACGCGGTCGATTTATAGCGGGGGAATTTGACGATGTGACTTTGGCCAATGTGAACAAGTTGACGGAGGCTACAATCCAACTTTGGAGGACAATGAAAGACAAAATGCTCCCAACGCCTACAAAGTTTCATTATGTTTTCAATATGAGGGATTTGAGTCGCGTATTTCAGGGAGTTCTTCTGACACCTAAGGCTTCTATTCTTGATGGAGGAATTCGGCAAAAAGAAGGGAAACTCAAGAATTTTTCTCCCTCAAACATGGTTATCGGTCTGTGGAAACACGAGTGTGATCGCGTATTTTGTGATAAACTTTCAAGTGACAAGGATAAAGATGCTTATGAAAGCTATGTTAAAAGAATTGGATGCACTTCATTCGGCGAAACGCAATTTAAAAGTGCTTGTTCGGAGGACAAATTCATGGTATATTTTCTACGCGACGACGTTTACGATGATGATGAAGGAAATCTCCTTGAAAAAGCTCCCAAGATTTACGAAGACGGCGGAAGCTTGGAGTCCATTCGTGATCGATCGTACATGTTCTTGAAAAAGTATAATGATGAATATCCTTCTATGGCAATGAATTTAGTGTTATTCGAAGATGCATTAAAACATTTGCTCCGAATCAACCGCCTGATTGAAATGCCTCGAGGTAGCGCCCTTTTAGTGGGTGTTGGAGGGAGTGGGAAGCAAAGTTTAACAAAACTGGCAGCATATATCTCAAGATCAAAATGTTTTCAAATCACTCTGACGAAACAATACAATTTGAATTCCTTCATGGATGATATAAGAGAAGTATACAAGAATGCGGGTTACAAAAGGCAATCCACGACATTCCTCTTCACTGAAAGTGAGATAAAAGATGAAGTATTTTTGGAGATACTAAATTCAATCCTCTCAACTGGGGAAGTGCCAGGGCTTTTTGCTAAAGATGAGATGCTTGCTATGACGACGGACTTACGTTTAGATTTTCTTCGGGATAGACCAGGATTAGACGAAACGTATGAAAATTTGAAGCAATATTTTATTGATTGCGTTCGAGATAATCTTCATGTGGTTCTATGTATGTCACCTCTGAATCCGAAGTTTCCAATCAGAGCAAGAAAATTTCCGGCACTAATTAGCGGTCCAACCGTTGATTGGTTCCTTGGATGGCCCGAAGATGCATTGGTGAGCGTGAGTAGAGGGTTCATAAAAGATTTTGAGATTGATTGCTCTCCGGAGACAAAACATAATCTCATTATGCACATGGGTACGGTTCACAAATTGGTCGTAGAAGTTTGTGACAAATATTACACTTCTATGAGAAGACAGGTCTACCAAACACCAAAAAGTTTCTTGAGTTTTATCGACTCGTACAAAAAAATGTACGCGAATAAGCTTTCGGCTTTGAAGGAAAAAGAAAGTAGAGTGAATCTTGGGCTTGAAAAACTTATCCAGGGAGCTCAAGATGTAGAAGCGATGAAAATTATTTTAGCAAAGGAGCAACTGAAGCTAGAAGAAGCAACAGTAAGTACCAATAAAATGTTGGAAAGTCTTGAGATGAGCAAAACTCAAGCACAGCTGGAAGGAGAGCAAGTTCGAGAAATTAAAATCAAGTGTGAAGAAGATGCATTGCGCATTGGGAAGGAAAAGTCTAGCTGTTTTCAGGATCTGGCGAAGGCTCAGCCTTTTGTCGATGAAGCTAATGCTGCTATCGATAGTATCAAACCGGCACACATCGGAGAGATTAAGAAATTGGCGAATCCAAGTGATATCATTAAACTTGTTTTTGATTGCGTTTTGATTTTATTTCAGGGGCCTCTTGGAAAAGTGCAACCATGTACAATTACAATGGCAAAAACCGATATAGCATGGTTTGAACCAAGCTTTAAGCCTCATGCGCTGCAAATGATGAGTAATCCGAACTTCTTGAACCAGCTTGTCGAGTTTGGTAGTCAAGGAAAGGATTTGATGAATGATGAAACGATTGAGCTTTTGTCAGTTTACATTGATTTAGAACAATTTACTCCAGCGGTAGCAAAAAATGCTAGTATTGCTGCTGAGGGACTGTGTACGTATGTTAGGGCTATGAAATCTTATCATGAAGCTAGCAAGGTCGTGAAGCCTAAAATGGAAGCCCTTTCAATCGCTGAGACACAAATGGAAGCAGCCAACAAGGCACTAGTCTCTGCTGAAAAGCGACTTGCCGCCTGCAATGAAAAGCTAAATGAGTTACAAATAATGTTTGATTCTCAAATGAGCAAAAAGAAAGCAATTGAGGAAGGCGCTTTGTCACTACAGAAAAAAATGAAACAGGCATCTGAATTAATTAATGGACTTGCTGGAGAAAGAGCGAGATGGACCGAAGACGCAGCTTCATTTAGTGATCAAAAAATACGCTTAGTTGGCGACTGCGCCGTTGCATGTGCCTTCGTAAGCTACTGTGGACCATTCAACCAGCATTTCCGAGAGTACTTAGTGAACGATAAGTTCATTAAAGATTGTGAAGAGAAAGGAGTCCCAGTGACTCGAAACCTCGACATAGTATCGTTTCTAGTTGACGTAGGCACCGTCGGAGACTGGAATATACAGGGACTGCCAACAGATCCGCTGTCAACGCAAAATGGGATTTTAGTGACTAAGAGCACCCGTTATCCTCTTTTGATTGATCCACAGGGACAAGCACTGAACTGGATCAAACAAAGAGAAATTGATAATCTACCTTCTTGGGCTGGACAAAGTTTGGTGGAGTTGTCAGACCCAAAACTTAAGGACAAACTAGAATTTTGCATGGGTCACGGAAAGAGTCTAATAATTGTAGGTGTCGAAGATGAATTAGATCCATTACTGGATCCAGTATTAGAGAAAATGATACTGAAAAAGGGTTCAAAGCAATTCATTAAAGTCAGTGATAAAGTTATGGATTTTGATCCAAACTTCCGGCTATATTTTATCTCGAGACTCCCCAATCCTAGGTTTAGTCCAGAACTACAAGCGAAGACTACATTAATTGACTTCACTGTAACTTTGAAAGGTCTCGAAGAGCAATTGCTTGGAAGAGTCATAGGTAGAGAGCAGAAAGCTCTCGAAGAACAGCTTACTCAAGTCCTAGGAGAAGTCAATGCGAACACGAAAAGTCTACTGCAGTTGGACTCAAGTTTGTTGGAAAGATTAACAAGTAACTCGGGCGATCTCTTAGAAGATGACGAACTTATTGCAGTTCTTGCTAACACAAAATCGAAAGCAGCCGAAGTAAATGCTAAACTTGTCGCAGCGGATGAGACAAGAGCCAGCATCGCCGAAAAGCGAGAACAATTCCGTCCAGCTGCAACACGAGGATCAGTGCTTTACTTCAGCATCGTTGAAATGAGTATGGTAAATGTCATGTATCAAACAAGCCTAACGCAGTTTCTTGATATATTTATGAGTTCAATGGAAAAGGCTGAAAAATCTGCTCTGGCTAGTAAACGTGTTAGTCACATTATTGACACCATGACATACATGACGTATCGTTACATAAATCGAGGTTTATACGAAGCCGACAAGTTGACCTTTGTTCTTCTCGTGGCATTGAAAATTCTTGTCACATCACAGTATTTAAAATCCAATGACGTTACTTTGTTCTTACGAGGTGGGGCTGCACTTGATATAAACAGTGTTAGGCGAAAACCATTTCTTTGGATGTCGAATGAAGTTTGGCTCAACGTAGTGCAGTTGAGTCAAAGCAACAATTTCTTTTCGAATCTAATTGGAGACATGGTGTCCAATGAGAACATGTGGAGGCGGTGGTATGAAGACAACGAACCGGAGCGTATGCCGATCCCTGATTACGAACAAAAAATCAATGATAACATTGAAATAGGTGCCTTTCTAAAACTGCTTTTGGTTCGTTGTTTGCGTGTTGATCGAAGTATACTAATGGTAAAGCAATTTTTGAGAAATACAAAGGAAATGGGACCGATATATGTCGAGCCAGTTACAGACACTATTGAGATGGTGTACAATGAAATGTCTCCTGCAGTACCTGTAATCTTTTTGTTAAGTAGAGGAGCCGACCCTACTGATAGCATCGAAACTTTATGCAGGAAAAAGAAAATGCCAGCTCCTGCAGTAATTTCTCTTGGTGAAGGTCAGGAACCTGTTGCAGTCAAAGCCATTAATGCAGGAGCTGTAAATGGTTCTTGGGTTTTACTTCAAAATTGTGAACTTGGACTAGGTCTGATGAATGAACTGGAGCAGCTTATCACCAAACTGAAACCATCAATGGATCCAAATTTTAGGCTTTTTATGACTGCTTTGCCGAACTCGGATTTTCCTTTAGGTCTTCTACAGATGTGTATCAAAGTAACAACAGAACCTCCATCGGGACTGAAAGCAGGGCTATTAAGAAGCTACACCCCTGGTATTATGGTTGATCAAGATAGGATTGAACGAATTGATACTGCTCAATGGCGTCAACTCTTATTTACACTTTGTTTCATGCACAGCATCGTTCTAGAACGAAGAAAGTTTGGACCATTAGGCTGGAACATTCCATATGAATACAACGACGGTGACTTACAGAGCTGCGTCTTATTCCTAGAAAAACATCTATACAATGGACCGATAAGTTGGTCTACGTTTCAGTATATGGTTTCTGCGGTTCAATACGGCGGAAAGATCACAGATAGTCTGGACGTTAGACTCTTTCGAACATACAGTGAACAGTGGCTCAGGGAAGAAACTTGTACAGATGGGTTTTCATTCGCGCCCAAAAGTCCAATATTCAAGATCCCCAATGATTTCGATTATAAAGTGCCTTCTTTTACTGAACATGGAGATTATCGGAAATATATCGAAACTTTTCCTGATATCGATTCGCCAGAGATTTTTGGCCTGCATCCTAATGCTGATTTGACGTTCCGTGTACAAGAAGCTTCATCATTATTTCAAACTCTTAGCGAGACACAACCAAAAGGCAGTGATGGAGATGATGAAGTTTCGAGAGAGAGCATTGTAGTTGAAAAAGCTGCCGAACTGCTAGAAAGAATTCCTAAAGACTACGTAGAGGATGAATACAGAGCCAAGATTAGAAAATTGGGTGGTTTGTCGGTGCCGATGAATATTTTTTTGTTTCAAGAAATTCAACGTTTTCAAGCGGTTATCACAAAAGTGAGATTTTCTCTTCAGCAGCTGCAACTAGCCATAAATGGAGAAGTTGTCATGACAACCGAATTGCAGGATATATTCGAGAGCATTTTTTATGCAAAGGTTCCTTATTCTTGGGAAAATACAGTTACTGGCGATGAATTCAGTTGGAGGCTTCCAACATTGGGACTGTGGTTCTCGAGCTTTGTAGCTCGTCATGAACAATACAGTTCATGGTTAGATAAAGGTCGACCCAAATCGATTTGGTTGACAGGTTTTATGAATCCACAGGGTTTGCTGACATCTATGAAGCAAGAGGTTTGTAGATCACATAAGAATCAAAAATGGGCACTTGATGATATGGTGTACCACACAGAGGTGACATCATACGAACGAGTTGATCAAATTAAGGAATCACCTGCAGAAGGAATTTTCATCCACGGATTGTTTATGGAAGGGGGAGTCATAAAGAGTGGTGTTTTATCTGAAAGTGAACCAAAGCAATTATTCACCACAGCGCCTGTGATATACTGCACCGCAAACACAAGAGTATCGGAAGAAAAGAAAAAGAAAGAAATGTTTGGAAGATCTGGTCCTTACGAGTGCCCAGTTTACAAGTACTCCTCGAAGTCCGACAAAAACCTGATCTTCAGTGTCAATTTCAAAACACCCGAGGGCAAAAGTCCTCATCACTGGATTTTACGAGGAGTGTCATTGTTGTGTAACACTTAAGTCTATTTTAGATTGATTATTATTTTATGCGTCAATTTTATTTTATTTAGCATCAAACCAATTATCGTGCTGATAAGAACCGTCCACCAGCAAGGGAACTGATGTTTTCTCCAGACCAACAGTCCAAGGTTCTTGCATACATTTTATGACTTCTTCGAACGCTTCTTCCGCTGTTTCTTCAGGACCTTCCAGTATAACCTCATCATGGACTTGAAGTAAAAGAATCCATCCAAGTTTCCCTATCTTCTCGCTTCCATTGATTTTATTCATTGCCATCATAGCAACATCTGCCGCCCCTCCTTGAATAGGGGTGTTGATGCTAGCTCGTAATGCATGACCAACCAACTTTTGGTTTTTCCCCATAGCTTGGGGTAGGTCTCTATACCGACCCATCAAAGTTCTAGTATATCCCTTTTCTCTAGCAATAGCCTTTGTCTCTTCTTGCCATTTTCTCACCTCCGGTCGGGAATTATACCAAGCCTGAAGCATGTCTTCTGCCTCCTGAATTGACACTCCCCAATCTTGACTGAGTCCATGCGCGGTCTTCCCATATGCTATAGAAAAATTGAGAGTTTTCGCTTTCCTTCTCTCTGAGGCAAATTCATCTTTAAGCATCGGCTTTGGTGGTTCTCCTTGAGAGTAATCCCATTCTAGCAATACATCCCCTGAATCAACCTTCTTTTGAATGTAATCAAACATACCTAATGCCGTTCTGGAATGGAAGTCCCCACCTGCTTCAAAGGCGTCAATCATAGACACGCAGTTAGTCATACTAGCTAAAAGTCTCAATTCAAGCTGCCCATAATCTGCGACAATAAGTTTGTTACCAGGTGATGCTTGAAATGCCTTCCTAATCTTATACTTGTCTTTTTCTAAAGCGGGCTGGTTTTGTAGATTAGGTCTACGGGAAGATAAACGACCCGTCTCAGTGTTAAAATTAATGGACCCATGAACTCGACTATCGTGATCACAAAGGGCTTGCAAACTAGTAAGAAAATTTGCAATCATTGTATCTATTGATCCAATAGCAGTGAGGCTGTACAATGCGACACATGCATCATGCCCTTCTTGCCCGCCACCGAAGAACTCGTATGCCTGTCAAGTAATGCATGAGCGATTCATGTATAGCACACAGATGTAAAATAAATGATGTAATCTTACCGTTCCATATTTTGGAGGCTCTGCAAACGGATCACCAGCTAAAGCACGCAAAACATCAGCCGTCACACTAGGAGCACCTCCAGCTGTGAATTTTGTAGGACTCATGCCAAGCGATGTGACGGTGACATCCACGAATTTGGGTTCTTCTTGAGACTTGGCCCTCAAGTTGTCCATAATATCCTTAAGAACGCCACCATCACTCGCAGCAGCAGCCTCTAATGCTGCTGTCACCGTCTTGTAACCATCGGCAGAGCTATCATTGTTACTTGATAAGAGTTCCAGCGTAAAAGAAATATCTTGTCTTATTCGTTCCAGAAGAGATTTTCGATTTCCATCCATTGGCAACCCTCGCGAGATACACACTTCCCTTAGTTCATCATCTGCCATGGTATCGAAATCATCCTGTTTCGCGAAACTGCTATCTTGTCCGGATGCAAGAAAGTGACCTCGTAAGCGCTCCTGTAATTCATTTTTTTTCCCTGAAACCTTGAGACCTCGTTCTTTACATAGTAGCTTTAAATCGTTAACTTTCATCGCATCAAATTCATCTGGAAGCCTTTCTCCTTCTTCACTGTTGCATGATGTTTGTTTTTCTTTTTGTGAATCTCTCTGCTTATATACTTCCATTGCATCATCGGGTATCTCTTCTCTAGGAGTCTTGAAAACTCGAACACTTTCAGTTTTTGCTTTAGTTTTTTCATTTAGTGATCCCCCAAATAAAAATACACTTAATTGGTTCGAGCTTGCAGGATTTAAAGCTAAACCATCAGGTCCAATCATTTTGTATGCCCATTTCCGGAACGCTTCGACGTGCATCGCTCTATCTTCTCGAGCTTGAGTCTCAACTGTCGCTAGGTAGTCTCTTGCATCCACCCTAATTCCACGTCTTTCCATATCAGTTAGAACTTCACCAAACTTGCGCAAGTGCATATCATAATATTCAAATAAGTTTTTCCCATTAAACTATAAAAGAAATCAATACAGGTTAGCATGGATGGCTTACATGAAGTGTATATAGATATATATGAAAATCCCTGTACGTACCCAATGCTTTTCCTCAAGTTTTTCCTGTAAAACTTCTCGTAGAAAGTATGTGCCTTCTGCATCGTATGAAGAGTACACAATCCATCTAGCACGAAATCTTGGATCTCGTTGTAGAACTTCAACTGGGGGGATATCTATTAAGCTTCCCGCAGAACCATCTTTTCGTAAACGCGGTACTCCAAATAATTCCTTCATAGGTTTCTTTCTTCTATTAAGCATATCGTCTGTTAGCGCTTCGAGACTATAACCCTTACCAGCTCCAAATGCCGCCCTAGATGTATCTAATAATCTCGCCATGTGAATAGTGTCCGCGCCAAACCCCTTGACATCGATGCCCTCGTTCCACATGACATGTCTATCAAACCCATAGTTATGCCATACAGTCTTAAATCTATCATCCTCAAAAAAATCCTTAAATTCTTGCAAAACTCCAAATGAATCATCTAAGTTATCAATCCACAGAGCTGTTCCAGGTTCTTCTCCTAGTCCGTAATCAAAGTCAGGACCAGAATACATCGAAAGACAAGTGACATATCCATTCCCCACAGGCCCGACATTCTTTAAATCGATATCCATAACTTCAGTATCACACGCATGCCATGCCTTCTCAGATTCGGGGGACATGAGCTTTTTCATAACAATACGAGCTTCCTCTTTTGTTCGAACAATAGTAATACCTGGCAACTTTAACCCTGAAACGTCAAAATACCCTTCATCACCAGGTTTTAAATGAGCTCGTTTCAGTAATTCTTTTTCACGATCTGGATTTCTCCTTCCAAATCCCTTTGCCCATCCAAGCGGATCATTTGGATTCCAGTTTCCTCCAGGTTTAGGTTTGGATTTGATTTGTACCGTGTCCTCGTGTGTTGCCACAGCATTCTGTACGAGCTTATCTTCCAGTTGATCATGTTGGGGTACAACTGAAAATAATCGTTTAACTTTCTGGGTATTCCATCTTTTCGCACTAGGATTGTAATAATTTAGTCGATGTATACTGCTGACTTGGGAAGGCGACACATGTCGATGCTGCTTCCTTGGATGAATATTTGTTTCAGTACCATGATTGGACGAGCAGAATGCAGCCAATGTAGTTTTGCGTGTCAATGGACGGTTATTAAGAAGAACGCGAGGATATCTGTTGGCATATGAAAACATGTTTTTGACATTCAATGAAAGAAGGACAGTACCGAGGAGTACCAATGATGATGATGTTGAACACCAGGCGTGCATGAAAAGTGGGAGTGATAAGCAAATGGATAAGATTTACCAAAAGTCAAAGTACACAAAATAAGAGAGTGTAGCTTCTTGCGATGTCCCAAACGACTCTGTTGTCTGTGAGTGTGTGTAAAAGTATTTACAAGAAAAGAATCTTACAACATATACACAATACTCGTAGAGCATACCACCATACGATCAACGAAGAGGCATCTTCAGGCCATCAGCCATCAGCCATTTTTTCGAGTTCTCTGCCTTTGGCCTTCGGACACAAGAGCAAGTTCT
>Ga0213868_10000762_pt1 | contig 31018 bp, 42 predicted proteins | sample PICome_9_FD_160087 | JGI IMG/M metagenome (GOLD analysis project Ga0213868, IMG submission 160087) | Coastal seawater microbial communities near Pivers Island, North Carolina, United States - PICO127 | ecosystem: Environmental > Aquatic > Marine > Coastal | place: USA: North Carolina... | reverse complement strand
AGTAGAAGCTGGAACAATCCATTGGAATGTTGGTTCTCTTCATGTGTATGAGCGCCACTTTAATTATATTGAAGATGAGATGTTTGAGCGTGCGAAAAAGGTCGCTGCACATCTAGCGGATAATGCAATGGGCAATTATTTTAAAAGCGTATCTGAATTCTATGATTAATGAAATAGCCAATATAATCAATAACCACTCATACATAGTAGATCAGTGGTTGATCGATCATTTAGATCAAGAGTTTAACAAAGGAAGTTATAGTAATAGATTAAACATTGATGCTCTTGCTCTTGAAATAACAGCTAAACGCGTTGGCCTAATGCAAACATTAGATGAAGTAGATGGAGAAGCGTATCAATGGAGACATGATTGGGCATTCTCGAAAGATGTCTTAATTGATTTAAAGCGAAAACCAGATAAGTATGATAATATATGTTTAACTGGAATATTCAAAATGGTTGACTCATATCATAAAAATCAGCTTACTCACATTGTTGCATTTTCTCAAAACATTGAAACTAATTATAAAATTGGACAAAAGCTAACATTTAAGTTTGAAGGTATGCTTCCATTAAAAGAGGCGATTAAAACCGCAGTAAAAACATCTGGAGACTATAGTCTTTTAAATGTTAAATATTTACAACACGTATAAATTATAGTATAATATTATTATGAAATCAGAAAAAGAATCAATCAAAGTATTACAAGAATGTGCAGAATTGCAGATTAAAAAGGGCAATGATTACCAAAACCCCAATAGTCGTATTCGACAAGCAGATTATTATCCACGTGGAGTAGCGACAATTCTCGATATCGTTTATGCGAAGGTGCTTCGTATGCAATCTGTCATTGAAGCAATGGAAAATGATCCAAACTATGATCCCAACTTTGAATCATTAGAAGACTCTGCAAAGGATTTGATTAATTATGGTTCATTCATTGTTTCTTATATGCGTGGAGGTATGGATGGTCAACGCATCGATCGTGATTTTCTAAATAAAAAAATTACATTAAATGATGTCAAATAAGTGGCATAAACGATATATTGAACTAGCTCGCACTATTTCGGCGTGGTCGAAAGATCCTTCTACTCAATGCGGTGCAGTAATAATTGGAAAATCTGGTCAAGTTTTATCTCAAGGATATAACGGATTTCCAAGAGGTATGCGTGATGATAAGACATTATATCAGACTCGTGAAGTTAAATATAATAGAATTGTTCATGCTGAAATGAATGCCATTTATAATGCGTCTCGATCTGGAGTGTCACTCGAAGATTCTACAGCATATATACATGGACTTCCGTGTTGTCACGAATGCGCTAAGGCAATGATTCAAGTTGGAATTAAAGAAGTCGTAATGCATTCATCTAATGATCCGCGTTGGAATGATTCATGCCTAATGGCAAAAGAATTCCTAGATGAAGCAGGAGTAAAAATCACCTATATATAATATATGCTCAAAACTACGAAGTATTATGAAGAGTTTAAATATTATTTTAAACTTGCGAAGGATCAACAAGACAAGTCAAACTTAGGTCATATACCGCATAAAGATTCTCAGCTTGGCGATGATCTTATGGAAAACATTGAGCTATATGATGTTGTCGAAAGAAAATTTGCGGGGTTTAGTCAGATCGTAAATGATTGTTTTTATGGTTGGTCAAAAGATCACCCATATTGGTCTCGAATGGAAGCAGGACTTTATACGTCACAACGTAAAGAAGTTGCAATGAATTGGAACAATAAAAGAGAAGTATTTGGATTACCAGAATGGCTCTATGTTTTAATACTACATCGCGTTTGTGGTTCAGCTATTAATTATGCTACTAAACCAAGTGGATATCATAACACATTATTGTTTGATCTTTGGCAATCTGATACGATTGAAGAGATGTGCCATCAAGTAAAGTATGCACAAAAGACATTCTATACATCAGTTGGATATCAGTTTCCTGCATTTCCTAAACCACCTAAAGCAAAAATAACAGCCGAACCTCTTTTTAATATTGAAGGAGATTATCAATATAAACGAGGAGGAGATTACTTCTTATGTGAGTATGCACCAAGATTGGCTAGAGAATTGGCACACTTCTTAGAAGAAAGCAAAAGAAAGTTTGATCTAAGAGAGATTGGTGAGTGGATGTTTAAATGGAATCAAGATAATGGATTACGCGTTTATCGTTTTCAATATGCAGCAGTGATTGCCGATATTGCTGATTGGTTTCCCGAATTTGTTAATAAAGAATCAATGTTCTATTATGGTACTAATGCTGTTGAATGTATTGGATATTTAGCAGACACACCCAATGGTAAAGGTAAAAAGTCAGAAGAGTTTTTAGATTCTGTAATGAAAATGATTTATAATGATACTGGTTCAGTTCCGTATAATGCTGAAGACGTAGCGTGTGACTTTATACGTTGGATTGAAAACTATGTTCGTCCAGGGTCTGATTATAATCATATAGATTTAGATGCTGTATGGAATTCATCTTCTATTAAGGATCACCCTTATGGAAGACAGAAAGCAATGCTAGATCTTAATTTAGTAAAAACGTTTAATGGAATAAAGAATCATCCTTCAGATGACGCGATTCTTAAAGAAAATGGAATATCAGTTGAGGAATACAAAGAAAAATGCAAAACACTTTAGAAAACTTTATCGATGAAGATGCTTCATTTAAAATTACGTATCCTAATTCATCTGAACCGATTCTTAAAAAGGGTAAACCAACAAATTGCCTATTAGAGAATTATACTCTCGAAGAACGTTTTCAAAAGTTCTTTGAGTTTTGTAGAGCGTATGATGTAAGAGAGGAACCACTTCTTAAAGCAAATCCACAGCAGTTCTCTCATCGATTACATTGGGATGAAATGCCATACGTAGATGAGATGAAGAATGAGAAAGATCTAAAAACTCTTTTGCATCACACTATCGTATGGTCATTCAGTAACGAGCATTGGTTAACGTTTAGAGCATTACGTGATTATGGTATCGAAGCCATGAAGACTCGGTTTGAAACTGAAAGGCATGCTCGCTCTGATCTTTTTCAGATCTACTATCCAAAGGGAACTATCGTACGAAACTGGTTATGTGAAGTTCCTCAACAAATTGCAGAAGATTGCTATTCGATTCTAGAATCTGATAGAAAACTTACGATGATGGAGTTAGCGTCTAAGTTAGAACGTCATACAAAAAAGAAGTTTGGTTTTAGAAATGTGATGTATCCATTTAAGAATCTTTCTCGTCATATTGCAATGGCTCGTCCTGATTTAGTAGATCCAGAATCATGGGTTACTCCAGGTACATTATCATTCTATGGATTGTGGCAACTCTTTGGAGGTAAAAACCTATTTGGTAAAACAAAGTTTGAATTAGATGAATCGACTGGATCATATACACCAATCAATGATCCAGCGAAAGAGCTTGTTCGCCAATTCAATGAGGTCGCAGCCCATCCAGATAATCCAATGAAGCGTCAATACAATATTAATATCGAAGATAAGGCATGTATGTGGTGCAAACATCTCTTTATTCGACATGGCATAAAGGGAACTACTAAGAAAATCCCATATGAATGGGTTTATCCAAAGTCGTTTTCACTCAAAAAAGAATGTACTTAACATCTAATATACGGTATAATTATATAATTAATGGCTCATAATAAACACATAATAGACAATTCGAATAAAGACATTGACTGCTTATTATTCGAAGGAGTAAGTAGTCGACACGAGGCTCGAGAATATTATTTAAATTTGGCAAAAGATTGGGAAGATCCTAATCCAAAGCCAGTTATTACGAATCACGAAGGAGTGCGAGTTATTCGAGACGATCTTATTGTTGGTAGTAAAGTACGAGGTGGTGATTGTCTTATATCGAGTATTAAATCAAAAACTCTTGTATATGTTCAGCCTCGAACTGGATTAGCTGGAGTATCTATTTTAGATGTTGCAAAACGTCATGGTAAAAAGGTAAAGCTATTCATGCCTTCATCGAAGAGAATCTCACATCACCAAGCGTGTTGTATTGAGAGAGGTGCAGACTATGAATTTCATCGTATTGCTGCAATGCCAAATCTAAATGCGATCGCTAAAAAATGGGCAGATGAAAATGAAGATAGTTGTTTTATTCCCCTTGGGTTAAAGCATTATATGGTTACAGCAGGATTTGTAAAAGTTGCATCTCAAATCCCAGAACCAGAGGAAGTTTGGACTGTAATATCAACTGGTGTTCTACATCGAGCTTTACAAATCGCATGGCCAAACGCTAAGTTCCACTGTGTTGCAGTATCACGTAATATGAAACAAGGTGAAATCGGCCATGAAAATATTATCTCACATCCTTTACCCTTTACCACATCAATTAAAGAAGATCTTACTCCATTTCCATCTGTAAATACATATGATGGCAAAGCATGGAAATATATTCCCAAAAATACTGGAAGAGACATTCTTTTTTGGAATGTTGGAACTGAACCCGAATTAGAAGACGAATCAATTTACGATAGAATCGATTCTTATAGAAAGTGGAAAAAAGATGAATAAAATATTACTAACTGGTTTGGGTCCTATTTCAAATAAGATTCATTCACATAAAGCAGCACAAGCTATTATCTATGCTGATCAATTAAGAGAAGCTGGATATGATGTGACTATCAATCTAGTGTCTGATAAAGTTGTAGATTATAGTCCCTATGATGAAATTTTCTTTTATCACGGCAGTGATTGGAGTGGTAATCTCAATCTGTTTGGAGGAATTCAAGCATATCCAAACAAAAGGTTCTTAGTTGCTCTATCAAAATTTAAGGGTAAGATAACTTCTATCATGATTGATTTTCCTGACTATGCATCAATGTTTGAAGATCGTCTCACAAAGGCTAATCTTATATGGGATGAAGTTGACTGGAACAATCTAAAAAACTTACAGAAATACGCTACTGAGACAGTTGATCCAAATATGATTAAACGATATCGCAATATTGCAATTGGAGATAGTCACGCTATTTGTATGTATCGTCCGAAATGGGAAAATGTGTCTCGACCGTTTTCAACTTTACATGGATCAATTAATAGAGGGTTTGAAACCTTTCTGCCAGACAATGGCGAATATGATATTATCGAAACATACTTTGGTAACATTGATATTCGACACCATCTGTGCAGATTCGAAGATTCGCTTTTAGAAGCAAAGAAGTTGGCAGATAGATATTCAGCGGAACTCGATCGTATATCAAAAAAACTAAACGTTAAGACTCTTGCGTATGAGCCTCTTCCAATTGAGAATGAATCACGTAAAGTTCCTAAGACAGGTTGGTATAAAGGAACACCATTTTTTGGATCATGGCAAGAACGAAATGATGTAAGAGAAGCTTTTATCTCACAGCTTAAGTTAAATACTGATGTATTCGAATGGACCGGTCCACTAAAAAATCATTCTCGAGAACTTAGCTTTGATGTAATGGAAAAACCGCAATCTGTACATCTTTCTCGCGCGTCATACCCGCACTGGCAGGGTAAAGAATGGACCGAACCAACGATTGAAGTTGGTAACTTAGATCTATTCTTTACATAGATAAAGCTTTACAAACGCTCACATTTATGTTATAATTAAACCTTAACTTAAAAGATGCAAACCTTTCTTATAAACCTTGAAATATTTTTGCAAGTTGTAATGCTATTGATAATTACTTTAGCATTTACGTTTGCTTTATACAAAAATAAATAAAATTATGTCACTACTAGAAAAACTAAAAAAATCAAGCCGAGTTGCTGGCACAGATGTGCTATCTGACTCTAAATTATTCAGAGAAAAGGAGCTTACTACTACAGCGGTTCCTATGGTAAATGTCGCTTTATCTGGAAGTATAAACGGTGGATTAGCTTCAGGACTTACTGTCCTTGCTGGACCATCAAAACACTTCAAAACATCATTTGCTCTACTTATGGCATCATCATATCTAAAAAAGCATAGTGATGCAGTACTGCTCTTTTATGATTCAGAGTTTGGTTCACCACAATCATATTTTGAGGCATTTGATATTGATACATCTCGTGTTCTTCATACACCAGTTACAAATATTGAAGAGCTTAAATTTGATCTTGTTCACCAATTAAATGAAATTAGTCGTGATGATAAGGTAATTGTTGTGATCGATTCTGTTGGTAATATCGCTTCGAAGAAAGAGGTCGAAGATGCTGAGAATATGAAGTCTGTCGCAGATATGACTCGTGCTAAAGCACTGAAGGGTCTATTTCGCATGATTACTCCGATGCTGACATTGAATGATGTTCCACTTTTAGCAATCAATCACACATATATGGAGCAAGGAATGTTTCCAAAGGCAGTTGTTTCAGGTGGAACTGGGGTGATGTATTCTGCCGATAATGTATGGATTATTGGTCGTCGACAAGAAAAAACTGGCACTGAGGTTACAGGGTATGACTTTGTAATTAACATTGAAAAATCACGATTCGTTAAAGAGAAGTCTAAGATTCCTATTTCTGTATCTTGGGAAGGTGGTATTGAAAAATGGTCAGGTCTTACTGAAGTTGCTATTGAAACTGGTCACGTTGTCAAACCAAAGAATGGTTGGTATATGGCAAAGAATCCAGAAACAGGAGAAGAACTCTCTGGCAATGTTCGTATGAAAGACACATTGAATAAAGATTTTTGGAATAACATTCTAAACAATACTAATTTCGCAAAGGTTATTGAAGAACGATATAAGGTTGCATATAGATCTATATTGGGTGATGATGACATTAATAAAATCGAAGAAGATGAATAATAAAAAATACATCTTTGTAGAAAAAAAGGATTCTGAACTTTATTCATTAAAGATTGTACAAGGATTATATAACAATGTAATATATACGTATGGTGCAGTTACTATTGAAGAAGATGTTGAAAATGACTTAGCACGTCTTAAATTCAATTATGTTATTGAAGAAGTTCCACCTCCATATTCAAAAGAAGAGCTTGAAGAAAGCGATGAGTTCCGAGATTATATCGGAGATATATTAACAGAAATATTAGAAGATCAAACAGCACAAATTGGTAATGCAAGACATACAGACGATAATACTGAAATCATTGACGAATAATGAAGCATTCCTTAGAAAGGCTCTTCCTCATATTAAAAAGGAATATTTTGAGGATCAACATAAAGCAGTCTATGATCTATTCTTAAAGTTTGTTACTAAGTATAATAAGTTGCCAACACCGACTATTCTTGAACTCGAATTTCAAGAATCTGAATATAGTAATCGTCCAATAGCAAATGATGCACTTGCTCTAATTAAAACACTTCATGAAGATAATAAGGTTGAATTAGAGTGGCTAATAGAATCAACTGAAAAGTGGTGTAAAGATAGAGCTGTATATCTTGCACTGATGGAGTCAATATCCATTGTTGATGGCAAAACTGATAGGGCCGAAGGAGCAATTCCTGATATTTTGACCAAGGCCCTATCGGTCACGTTTGACACAAATGTTGGTCACGATTATTTTGAAAATGCTGAACAACGATATGAGTTTTATCATCAAAAAGAAGATAAGATTCCATTTAATATCGAACTTCTTAATACCATTACTAAAGGCGGTGTACCAAAGAAGTCTCTTAACATCATATTAGCTGGGACTGGGGTTGGAAAATCTCTTGCGATGTGTCACTTTGCTGCAGATGCTCTTGCACAAGGGAAAAATGTGTTATATATTACTCTTGAGATGGCTGAAGAGAAGATCGCTGAACGTATTGATGCCAATCTGTTTGACGTAGATATAGCAACTCTTACAGACTTAAGTAAGGATGCTTTTATTAACAAAGCACATCTTGTAAATAAAAAGACACATGGTAAATTAATCATTAAAGAATATCCTACAGCAGTTGCACACGTTGGTCACTTTCGTTCTCTCTTAAGTGAGTTAAAGATGAAAAAGAAATTTCTTCCAGATGTCATCTATATTGATTACTTGAATATTTGTTCTAGTTCTAGAATTAAAGGATTAGGTGGATCTATTAATACATATTCTATGATTAAAGCAATTGCTGAAGAAATTCGTGGTCTTGCAGTTGAGTATAATGTACCTATTTGGTCTGCTACTCAAGTTACTCGTACTGGATTTGGTAATTCTGACGTAGAGATTACAGATACATCTGAGTCGTTTGGTCTTCCAGCAACAGCTGACTTAATGATTGCCCTTATATCTACAGAGCAACTTGAAGGTATGAATCAAGTAATGATAAAACAACTAAAAAATCGATATAATGATCCAACACAACATAAGAGATTTTGTGTTGGAATTGATCGATCTAAAATGAGATTATACGATTTAGAGGATTCTGCCCAAGTTTTATCAAGCGACAGCACTTCTCAAAATAGCGCTATTCCACAATCAGACTTCTCAGCATTTAAAATCTAATGTTTATTTGCGTTAAAGGCTCAACAATATCTAATAGAGAGATGGCAGAAGATATCGGCTATTTTTCTCTTAGCATTTTAGCTCCGCGATTACGAAATAGCAATAAATTGGAGGTTGACATTTCGTTGATTAAAAATTTAAAAGAAAAAGAAGATGTAGTAGGAGATTGTGTTTGGGAAGATAGTTCATATATGCCTAGGCATTTTACAATACGAATTGATTCTTCACAATCAAAACATGATATGCTTCAAACTGTTGCGCATGAAATGGTTCACGTGAAACAGTTTGCTAGAGGAGAGTTAAAGGACACTGACTCATTATCTATCTGTAAATGGAATGGTAAAGATATAAATCATATGAAAACGCATTATTATGATTGCCCATGGGAGATTGAAGCTCATGGTCGAGAACGCGGCATATTTATACGATGGGTCGAACAAAGTAAATGGAAAAACTGCAAATGGGCCAAATATTAAAATGTAATATATTATAAATAGAATAAATACATTACATTAATATGGGAACTATGCTAAATTTCAAAGATTCTTTTCTATTTGAAGAGAGTGAGTATCAGGGTAAAAAGGTTACTCTTAATAAACCGTTTCGTGGGAATGACGGTAAGAAAAAGTTCTACGTATATGTAAAGAACGAAAAAGGTAATATCATTAGATTAGGGTTTGGTGATCCTAATATGGAGATTAAAAGAGATGATCCTGAAAGACGCAAGAGCTTTAGAGCGCGTCATCAATGCGATACTGATTTAGGTCCTAAGTGGAAAGCAAGATATTGGTCATGCAAATTTTGGGAAAAAGGTAAATCTGTCACTGACTTGACATAAGATGGCAGAAAAAAATAATAGTAATAAGCTAATAGCATATTTTAGAAGTGTGCTTACGGTGCCAATGCCTAAAACATCAAGAGGTGGTCCGCACCTAAGAACAGCTATTGATGGAGCCTTTGAACCTATTTTAAAAAAGGTAGCAAAGATAAAAATTGAAATGATGGAAAAGTCGATCAGCGGATCATTTCCAACATATGAGATTACTACACTCGAAAAAATTGGTGACATTCCACGTGGAACAAAAATGTTGTATGTCAATTCGAAGAGTTCTAAGGGAACAGTTAATAATAAAGAATTTACTCCAGATAATCTGGGATTTGCTGGTAAAAAATATACTTCAGATCAACTCAATACAACTCTAGTTAAAACGATCAAAGCGCATCCAAAATTTTCAAAGGTTGGAGCCTTTATGTTGTCAATCATTGAATCGAGTAATAAAGATTTAAAATCTGTTAAATATGGAGATTCTGTAACATCTTCTGATATATCGAAAATCGCAAAGGACTTTGGAGAGTTAACTGGAGCTCTTTGGTTATTAAGAACCATATATAAAAACAAGAGTAATAAGGTCTATTTTCCATTAGCAAGTAACGAACCATTGATTGATTATATCGTTGAGACAAAAACTGGAGATAAAAAAATATCAGCTAAAGCTGGAAAGGGTGCACCACCCAGTATTAACGTTGTAGCTGAAGAACTTAAAAGCGGAAATATTAAATTAGATTCAAAAGAAAAAAAGCATGCTCAGGTGATTATTGATATAGCAGATAATAGCACGATTGGCGGAATCATTGAGGCATCAAAATCTTATAATACTCCAGGTTATAGAGCGATCAAAAAGATAATATCTAAAGTTACTAGAGATAATATTGAAAACTATTTAAACGGCTTCTCAAAATGGGATAATGCTAAAAAAGACTTAGAACCATATTATAGAGCAACAAAACGAAATGTCTCTGAAATGATGTGGAAAAGAATCTATGAAGGAGCAAATACAAAACAAAGAAAAGACGGTATTATTATATCTCCAATGGGCTATCATTTAGTAGATGAGTTAAATAAAGATAAGGGTATAACTGATCTTCTTAATAAAGTTTTATCATCATTAACGGTGGAACAACTCTATTTAAATACAAATGGAAAAAACTTATCGTACGAGCTTATTCCATTTAAAGATGGAAAATTTCTTTTTCATTATAACGCAAATGCCGGAAACCCTTCTCTAAAAAAGATTTCATTTAAAATGAAAGTATAGTTAATATAGCCAAATTCACAGTATAAACTCAATCAAAATAAATTAAAATGTCTTGGGTAACAATAGTACAAAATCCTATATGGGAATATGATGACAATCCACCAAACCCTGGTGGTGCTCAGACTGCATTATGGCAGACTGGAGTTAATGGTATTCGCACCAATCCTCGCGGCGAAAAACTTTATATGAATGTTCGCCATAAAGTACTTCATGCGGACTATCCTTCTGTCCCTAGTGAAATGAGTAAAACTTTTTGGGATGAAACTGGATTCTACAAATTTGATGAGTCTATTATAGGTGCACAAGTTGAATTTGTAATTAGCACAACTTCTGATCAAATTATTGAATGGGGCGATGATACACGGGATGATATTAGCGCTGGAACAACTACTATCACACATACATATTAGAATGCTATCTTTCAAAACATATCTATCAGAAGCCACTGGCAAGAATACTCATATGACCCACATCGAGGATCGTGTGATCTATGGCGGTGTCAAGGGCGCCCGAGAAGCCATCTTTGCTTTGAGAGCAATGAGAGATATGTTGGCTGGTAACAGTAATGAGAATTATGATGTTACTGTTAAATGGGATGGAGCACCTGCCGTATTTGCTGGTATCGACCCAAATGACGGTCAATTCTTTGTTGCGAAAAAGGGTATCTTCAATAAAGACCCAAAGGTTTATAAATCAGAAGCTGATGTTCGTGCTGATACATCGGGAGATCTTGCGAATAAGCTATCCGTTGCATTCAACGAATTGAAGGACATGGGTATCAAAAATGTTATTCAAGGTGATATCATGTTTACAAAGGGAGATGTAAAAAAAGAAACGATTGATGGCGAAGCTTATTATACATTTCAGCCAAACACAATTGTATATGCTATTCCTGTTAGATCAGATTTAGGTAAACAAATTGCTAAAGCAAATCTTGGAGTAGTATGGCACACAACATATAAGGGCAAAGATTTTCCTTCAATGAAAGCATCTTATGGTGTCAATCTAAAAGAGTTAAAACAAAAATCTTCGGTTTGGTATCAAGATGCTCAATATAGAGATGTGACAGGTAAGGCAAGTTTATCTGCAGTCGATACTAAGCAAGTAAATGATGCTTTATCTCAAGCTGGTAGAATTTTTCAAAAGATTGCCGGAACAACATTGAGACAATTAGAATCTAATATTGATCTTGCTCGGCAAATTGAAACGTTTAATAATACTCTTGTTCGTAAAGGAGAACGAATCGCATCACCAACAAAACACGTAAGTGATCTTATTGTATGGTTTAAAAATAGATTCGAAAAAGAAAGACAAAAACGTAAATCCGAAAAAGGTAAAGAAGCAATTGATGCGAAAGAACAGGAATTAATGGCATTCTTTTCGAATGATAATAAAAAGAACCTTGAACTTATATTTGAGCTTCAGAATGCTATTATAGACGCAAAACTTCTTATTATAAATAAACTAGATAAAGTAAAACAACTTGATACATTTGTACGTACTAAGAATGGTTTTAAGGTTACAGGTTCAGAAGGATTCGTTGCCATTGATAAGACTTCTTCTGGTGCCGTTAAATTGATAGATAGATTAGAATTTTCAATGAACAATTTTTCACCAGATGTAATTAAAGGATGGCAAAAATGAAATCTCCACAATTTAAAAGAAAGATAAAATGAATAAGTTACCAGAAAAAATTCTCAATTTTAAAGATTTCTTAGTAGTTGACTATACTCAACAAGCTGGAACCGATGTGGATCCAGACGGAATCTTAGCATATAATAATGCCAAAAGAAAAAAACAAAGCTTAGGTGGCGGACCGAATGAATCAAAAGTAAAGGAAAAATAATACTATGTTGGTGAAGGGGTTTAAACAGTTTAACGAAGAGAAGTCCAAATCGGTAACGTTTACGTTTGGTAGATTTAATCCGCCTACTATTGGACACGAAAAGCTTATTTCGAATATAGTTGATGCTGCTAAAGGCGGAGACTATAAAATTTTCGTATCGCAATCTAATAAACCCGAAAAAGATCCTCTTCAATATAAAGAAAAAGTAGGAATCATGCGTAAGATGTTTCCGAAATATGCTCGGAACATCATCTTTGATACGAATATCGTTAATATTTTTGATATTGTTGTGTCACTTTACAATCAAGGTTATAGCGATATAACAATGGTAATTGGCGCTGATCGTATCAAAGACTTTAAAACTTTACTTCTCAAGTATAATGGTATAAAGGCACGCCACGGCTTTTACGATTTTGATAGTATTACATTCAAGTCTGCCGGTGATCGTGATCCAGATGCAGATGATGTTTCAGGAATGTCTGCTTCTAAAATGAGAACAGCAGCAAAATCAGGAGACTTTCAGTCATTTGCTAATGGTCTTCCAAAATCATTCGGAGATAAACTATCAGTATTTAATCTTCTTCGTAAAAGAATGGGATTAAAAGAAATGAATAGTTTCCGAAAGCATATTCAGCTTCCAACTATTTCTGAAAAACGAGAGAAATTCGTTGCAGGAGAAATCTTTAATATTGGTGATAGAGTTCAATGCCAAAAAACAAATCAAAATTTTACTATAGTTGAACGCTATACAAATTATGTTACAAGTTCTATTGGTACTAAGTATTTCATTAATGATTTGGAAGAATATTTTGAAGAATCGGTAAATCCAAAGTATCATGCTGGATTGTCAAAGTCGACTAAAGATAAACGACAAGCGCAATTTAATAAACAAGCTAAAATGGATGATGATAATCCAGCAGCTTATAAACCAGCCCCAGGAGATGCTACAACTGAAACAAAACCTTCGAAGTATACTAAGAAATTCAAGGATATGTTCGGTGAAGAATTTCAAGAAGGCGTAGATGATCCTGCAATCTTTAAGGCGATATTCCTCGCAGGTGGCCCAGGTTCGGGTAAATCATTTACAGTTGGTAAGACTGGTTTAAGTGCCCTCGGATTTAAATTGGTAAACTCTGATCCTGCTTTTGAAAAGGCAATTGAAAAAGCTGGTGGTGTAATGGAGCCAGAATTTATCTTCTCACCGAAAGGACAAGAAGTTCGCGCAAAGGCAAAAGCTTTAACATCTAAACAAATGGACCTCTATATTCAAGGTCGTCTTGGCCTAGTGATTGATGGAACAGGTAAAGATTATGAAAAGATTAAAAAGCAAGCTTCTAAATTAAAAGAAATTGGCTATGATGTAGCTATGATTCTTGTTAATACTGATTTTGATACAGCAGTTAAAAGAGATTCTCAAAGAAATCGAACACTTGGTCCGAAACAAGTGAAGATTATGTGGGATGAAGTTCAAAAGAATATCGGTAAATTCCAATCATTCTTTAAAGATAATTTTATAATTGTAGATAATTCTGAAGGAGCAAATTGGCAAAAAGCAACTACTGATGCCTATAAGAAGATGAGTAAGTTTGCTGATGCAACTCCAAGAAATAAGATTGCGAAAGATTGGATTAAGCAACAACTTGGTGAAGGTAATGAAACGGATGTTGAAATGCTTAGCCTTCTAAAAAAGGCATTAGCATCTACTCCCGGTTCATCTAATCAAAAGAAAATTATTCAACAATTGAATACACTTCGTACGAAAGCTGGATGGAAAAAAATACCTATAAGTGAAAGTACCGAAGAAGGTATTCGCAATAAGGCTGAAAAGACTGGCATCTCATATTCTATTTTGAAGAAAGTATTTGATCGCGGTGTAGCTGCATGGAGAACAGGTCATCGTCCTGGAACTACTCCAACCCAGTGGGGATTTGCTCGAATTAATTCATTTGCCACTGGAGGCAAAACAAGAACAACCGCTGATAAAGATCTTTGGGCTCAGCATAAAGGTAAGAAAGAATCAATTGAAGAGTCAAAGGATTTCGAACCGCATTGGATGTATGATCCAAAAACTGGAGAAAAAGAAAAGGCTGAAAAACCTGAAGATCACGAAAGACTAGCAGCTAAAGGTTGGACACATGAACCAACTGAAGCTTTAGATTACGGAACTCCTGAGACAACAAAAATATTTAAGAAGAATACTCCTGGCCAAAATATACAAGAAGGAGAAGGTAAGTATAAGGGAGAAACATGGGAGCAAGGATATAAAAGAAGAGTAGTTAAAACTACAGATCCAGAGCACCTTGAAAAAGGTTATAAATGGCGTATAATGGGAAAAGAAAAACCCAACATTTCAATTAAACTTTATAAAGAAAAACCAGATTTTAAAGAATATAGCAAACAAATGCAACGCGTGGCTGGTCACGAATTTGGAAAATAATACATAATGAAGAACCATAATTTTATAAATATAACACAGCTAATTAACCATGGGATTACTTAAATGAATATAAAGGAACAAGAAATTATCGAAAAATATCTATCTGAAGCAACAACTGCAGATTACGAAAAACTATCAACGTCAGAGTTAAAAGATCTTTTAGATATTTTTAAAAACGTTGGTAGATCATCAGCACAGCCTATATTAAAGGCACTTAAAGGTGAGTGGATGAAACGCTTAAAAAAAGAATCTAACCTTGATGAAGCAAAGGTAGTTCCATTTAAAGGTCTCGAACAAGCATGGTCTAGAACAGATGGAGACAAAGACAAGCAAGCCAAACTTATTAAGAAATACGATTTAAAGAAACTAATTTCAAGTGTTCGTCCCGGAGAAATTAAGCTTGGTATTAAAAATAAGCTATTAGGAACAACAAAGGCTGCAACTGCTGCTGGTTTAGATTCAGATGATCAGCTTATCTTCATTACAAATAATCCTCTTAAAATTATTTATCCTAAAAAGAGCGGTCGTCGTCCTGAAGGAGAAGAAATAAAAGAATCAGTAAAGGCAAAAGATCTCGATACTCTTCGACTCGAAAAGATGGTATCGTTAGTGATCAATGAAAACAATCAATCACTTATTGAAGCTTTTGTTGATTCTTCTAACATCGATATCACTACTTCACCGTCGAAGATACGCGAAGCTTATAAGGCATTTAATCTTACTGAATCAGCTAAAGTTATTCGTAAAGTTAGTAAAGAAACTGAACTTCATGAAGCATCAATGGCCGATATCAAAAAGGTTTTAGCTGCTGCTAAAAAGGCAGGTGCTGATATTAAAGGTAATAAAATCGACTTTGGTGAAGGATCACTAATTGGTGTATCTATCGAAAAGGGTAAGATCAAGTTCGATGGAGGTATGTCAACGGGAGTTGAATATTTTAATAATGCTAAGGATGCTATAATGGCATTTGAATCGGTTGATCTTGAAGAAGTTAAATGCCAAGTCACAAAAGAAGCGTATAAGATGTTCGAATCTAGTGCCAAGTGGATCATCTATGACAAGAAAACAGGAAAGCAACTAAGCCCGTCAAAGTCTTGGACAAAATGGCTAGGTGCTAAAATGGCTGCTGCTAAGATTGGCGGAAATGCTGAACCAGCTGACGCCGCATGGTATCAGGATAATAAAGCCAAGTTGATGGGAGAAGCAAATGATCTTGAAGAAGCATTAACTGATCTTGAAAGGACAAATATATTGACTTATGACGAGTATGATGAAGTTAAAAACTTCAAAAACTTTAATAAGAATGACTGGAAACGCAATGCAATCCAAAAGAAATACGTTAGAATTAAATCAGTTAAGGAATCAACTGATCTTGAAGAAGCAGTCAAATGGTGGACAGTTACTATCACTAAGAAAGCTGGTAAACTCTTTAAGGATCAAACAGTTGATGTTAAAGCACGTAACTCAGCTGAAGCTATTAAAAAAGGAATTAAACAAATGAAAGGTGATCCTTCATTAGTTCCAAGTGGTAGTGTAGATGCAGTGTTAGGTGAATCAACTGATCTTGAAGAAGCGAATAATAGACTTAAAGCTCACACACCCGCTGCGGCTCAAAGACTTATCAAGAAACTTAAGAATAAGTTTAGTGGATATAATTGGGATGATATGGTAAAAGGAGACGAAATCATTTATCCAAATGAACTATACATTATAAGATACATTAAAAAGCAACCAGAAGTTGCCAATATGAAAGAATCAACTGAGCTTGAAGAAGCTCCTACAGATAAGTATATGATGAAAGACATTAGTATGGCATTAAGGTCTGCTGGTATTGGAACTGCCAACGTCATAAAAGTAAGGAAACTGTTCAAAGGTAGCACTGCTGATGATAGGTATATGATGAAAGATATAAATTTGGCGCTAATGTCTGTTATTGGGCCTGCAAATATCAGAAAAGTGATCAAAGCATTAAGAGGTAGAGCTGTTAAAGAATCAACTGATCTTGAAGAAGCTACATTTTATAAACCAAAGGTCAATAGAGAAAGTGAGACCATAACATTTGTTAATGACGCTGAGGCGAAACAAGCAGAAAAGTTATTTACTTCAATGAAGTTAAAGGTCAAAAGAAGTGGTAAGAGAATTTCCTTTATTAATACTGCAGAATTTAAGTCTGCAAAATCTAAGGTAATGGAAGAGTCAACTCAACTTGATGAAGCCGACGCTGCGGACGGTGCAATGAAAGGTATTAAAGCTAAAGAAAGACTAAACTTCATTGATAATATAATGTCAACTTATGAAGGTAAGAGCTTAGCTTTTTATGAGAAAATGCTCAAAAAGAGTTCGAACTTTAAAGATGGAAAGCTTACACCTTATGAGCTATCCATTATTAAGAGAGAAATGAAGCGACAGAAACAAAAATCAGAATCACCCGATCTTGAAGAAGCAAAAAATGCTACAGTTCGCGAACTACGTCAAATGCTATTTAAAATCGATTCTAGCGCAGCTGATAAATTTAGGCATGAACTATTTAACATCTATAAACAAGATTCTCCTGCAACATCTGCACAAATTAAAAAGGCAAAAACAATTATTGGTAATAGATTTGGTAAAGATGCATTTGTGCAGCTTGAAGCTAAAAGCGATAAACAACAGGATATTGAATCACTTGAAAAGATGATTAAGAATCCTGATCCTCGAAGATTCAGCCAATATGGTGGTAAGGAAGGATATTTAAAAATGCTTAATTCTAAACTTGCTAAACTAAAAGCATAACATATTTAATATTCACAATGGGACAATATGACAATGAATAATATCGAAAAAAGTCGTTTAGATCGAATTGAGGAGAAGATTGATAGAATGGCCGAAGCCATCATTGCTCTCGCTCGGGCTGAAGAAAAGATAAGCAATCTAGATGAAACGACTCGAATTACTCTCAAACGATTAGTTGCTCAAGAAGAAAGACTGCGACAAGTCGAGAAAACTCAAGCAGATGCTGAAGGAACACTAAAGACTGTTAGATCGATTGCATGGACATTTGTTTCAGCTATAATTACTGGTCTTGGCGGAGCAATAATCTGGTTATTGGGTTTACCAGGTGATAAATAAACATTAACAAGAAAATAAACTAATATGAATTTAAATGACGACTTAACTCGCGAATTGGCTAAAGCAGCTAGTTCTATAATGTATAACGAAGCTGCTAAGCTAGATAAAGTAGATCCTAAAGCTGTAAAGGGTGACTTTGATGATCGTGAAGATAAAGATATTGATAATGATGGAGACACAGATAGCTCTGATGAATATCTTCATAAAAAACGTCAAGCGATTAGTAAAGCAATTAAGAAGGAGTCTGTCGACCTTGAAGAAGCATCGACGGCCGATATCAAAAAGGTTTTAGCCGCTGCTAAAAAGGCAGGTGCTGATGTTGAAGGAAATACAGCAGATTTTGGCCAAGGTGCAGTAGTTGATGTATCTATCGAAAAAGGTAAGATCAAGTTCGATGGTGGTTTATCAACGGGAGTTGAATATTTTAAAAATGTTAAAGATGCTATGATGGCATTTGAATCAGTTGATCTTGAAGAAGCTACTGAACTTTACAAGAAGGGGAAAATTACCCTCACTCAATTTGCAATGGGTAAAGGCAAAGGAGCAGGCCTACAGATTAATTACGGTATGAAATTCATTCAAATACCTAAAGAAGAGATTAAGCAATTGGCTCAAGGAATTGCGTATGTTACTAAATCAGTGTCACCGTTTAAAGAAGATGTCGAACTTGAAGAAGCAAGAGGTTTTCCAGAATCAAGCCAAGGCGCTAAAGCCGCTTATGATGCTGTAACTAGACTTACAGCATCTTTAAAAAGAGGTTCTAACTTAAATAAAGCCGTTAATAAAAAACTCGAAGGTAATTACGATCCTGAGTTTCGTAAAATGGAAAAAGCAATTGAAGAGATTTTATATATTCTTGACGAGATTGATCGTGAATATCAAACGTGAATATCAAATGGAAGATTAACACTAATATAAATAATATTTAACCAACTAATAATATGTCTAGAAAAAAGAAAAGTCAAATAGAAGAATCTACCGAATCACTCGTTGAAGAGGTAGAGGTTCAAATTCCAGTTGAAGAAACTGTTGAAGAATTAAGAGAAGTTGTTGTACCCGAAATCAAAGCTCCTCAGTCATTTCGCTCTTTAAAAGAAGCTAAGAGATACGTTAAAGAAAATGGAGGAAAGATTGTAGAAAAGGGTAGATTTTACGTTCGGTAATATATGAAGCTATTCTCTGAATTAAATAATGATAATTTTGAATTATACGCCGCTAAACATTATCGCAATTCTTCGTGTCTTTCTGTCGAAGAATTTTATGATGATTTAGCACGGTTTAAATATGTTTTACGTCTTTTGCGTAAATATAATGATACTGGTATTATACAAGAGCGATTAGTCTTAAACCACATCATTGTAATCTATAACGTATTTGAAATTCATGCTGCAAATAGGATGATGTTTTATCGAATAGATCAAGAACTATGGCCATATTTAAAACCATTCTTAATCTATTTAAACTATTTACCAGAAGATAATAAATACAATCACGTATTAATAGACTTAAATATAGCTAAAAAACTACAAACAATATAATGGGACTACTTAGAGCAGGAGATTTTTTCTATTCACTACGATTTCTTCGTTTGTTGACCACTCCGTGGAATAAAACAAATGCGTATAAAGAAGGAATTATAGACGAGAATGGTAAAGTAATTAAGAAACCTGAAACATCAAGGGAAAAAGAGGTATATAACACCTTTCATAAATTGGTGTATAATATAAAGAGACTCTTAAACAAAGTCCCATTTGGTAAGTCGACACTGGCATCTTATGCGGCTGCACTTTATCTTGTTAAAGAAAATTCGAATATGTCTAATGTAGTTATGTCGAAAATACTTACTGAAGCAACGGGTGTTAATGTTAATAAAATTGATCTGTGTGAAGAAACCGAAAATTTATGGTATCTCAATGAAGAGAATGGCCACATACAAGAATCAACTTATACACTTGTTAGAGATATCGCTATTCCCTCTACTGGAGATGTATTAGCTGTTAAAGGTAGTCGCGTAATTGTAAAAGAACATGCACCTATTGATAATATTTTTGGTATTGCAGTATTCGAGGGATTACATATAAAAACACAACAGAAAATTTATATAACTCAAGGAGATATCATTCGATGATTAATGATCAAGTAACTACTGGTTCGGTGGCAATCGTAGATCGTCCACTCGGAATAAAGAATAAAACTAAATATAAAGACTTTAATGTTCCATCTGACATCTTTCGCAGATTTGACACTGGAAGAAATAAGTTCGAACGTTGGTCTAAATACTTAAATTTGGAAGATGAAAATCAACGTGCAATATATTCCTACGCTAAGAAGAATAGAAAATCAGTTATCGTTTTAAGAGATGAGGAAACTGGTGCTATGAGATGTATTAGACGTAAGGCAAAAAACGAATAATTTTAATTATTTTAATTTTATTTACTTTTTTAAGCCTTTAGTATAATATATACCTTATAAACCAATAAACTCATTTAATGATATTCGAAGAACAAATCTCGCGTAAACCCGATCACTATCCTTGGACAGAGGACTTTATTACAGCCATGCACAATGGGTTTTGGACCGATAAGGAGTTCAATTTCCAATCTGATATTCAGGATTTTAAAGTTAATTTAACCGATAAAGAACGAGATATGGTCACTCGTTCTTTATCTGCCATTGGACAGATTGAAGTCGCGGTTAAGACATTCTGGGCAAAAGTAGGAGAAAATCTACCGCATCCATCTATCACAGATCTTGGCTATGTTATGGCTAATGTTGAGGTGATTCATAACAATGCATATGAGAGACTTCTTGATGTTCTTGGAATGGAAGATATCTTTGAAGAGAATCTTAAGCTTGATATTATTCACAATCGAGTAAAATACCTTCGTAAGTATCTTCACAAATATTATAAGGACTCAAAGAAACAATACGTCTATTCCTTGATTCTCTTTACATTGTATGTAGAGAATGTTTCCTTGTTTAGTCAGTTTTATACAATTAATTATTTTAATCGCTTTCGTAATCTATTAAAAGATACTGCTCAACAAGTGGCATATACATCAAAAGAAGAATTGATTCATGCTATGGTTGGAATGAAACTCGTGAATACAATTCGTAAAGAATACCCAGAATTATTTGATGACGAATTGATTGATCGTATTCGTTCTGAATGTATTGAAGCATATAATGCTGAATCAAAAATCATTGAGTGGTCTGTGAATGGATATCAGTCCGAACACCTTTCAACTCCTATTCTACAAAACTTTATTAAGAATCGTTTGAATGATTCTCTTACTCAAATTGGAATTGAGCCAGTGTTTTCTGATGTTGATCAAGAGCTTTTAGAGAAGACAGAATGGTTTGATGAGGATGTGTTGGGAAATAATGCAACTGATTTCTTTTACAAACGCCCGACAGAATATTCGAAGAAAGACAAATCATACGACGAAGACGACTTATTTTAAAGAGATATATACATTATGGAAAAATACTATTGGTTAAATGAAGATTCGCGCAAGTTTCTTGAACGCGGTTACCTAACAAGTGATCAATCACCAGAAGAGCGAATCACTGAGATTGCTAAAGCTGCACAAAAAAAATTAAAGATAAAAGGCTTTGCAGAGAAATTTGAAGAGTATATGTCCTATGGATGGTATTCTTTATCGTCACCTATTTGGGCCAACTATGGTCTAAAAAGAGGATTGCCAATTTCATGCTTCGGCTCTTATGTTGATGATACATTAGAAGCTATCTTAACAAAGCAAGCTGAAGTCGGAATGATGACTAAGATGGGTGGAGGAACTTCTGCGTATTTTGGAGATCTTCGTGAGAGAGGAGCAGAAATTTCTGCTGGTGGTAAATCAAATGGTCCAGTTCACTTTATGGAATTATTTGAGACAGTCACAAATGTAGTTTCTCAGTCTAACGTTCGAAGAGGTTCATTCGCGGCTTATATGCCCATTGAGCATAAAGATATTCTAGAATTCTTACAGATTCGTAGCGATGGCAACCCAATTCAAAATCTATCTATTGGTGTTACAATATCTGACGAATGGATGAAGTCAATGGTTGATGGTGATAAAGATAAGCGCAAGATATGGGGTAAGGTGATTCAAAAGAGATTTGAATCTGGTTATCCATATTTGTTCTTCTCTGACACAATGAATAAGAATGCACCGCAGGTTTATCAAGATAAAGGTAAGAAGATTTATGCATCTAATCTTTGTTCTGAAATCGCTCTTTCATCAAGTAATGATGAGTCATTCGTGTGCAATCTATCGTCAATGAATCTTCTTCATTATGATCAATGGAAAGGAACAGATGCTGTCGAGGTGTTAACATTCTTTCTTGATGCTGTCATGTCTGAGTTCATTAGTAAGACTGAAAATATCCCTTATATGGAGGCACCACGAAAGTTTGCTGAAAGACAAAGAGCACTTGGTATTGGTGTACTTGGATGGCATTCTTATCTACAGTCAAAAATGATTGCCTTTGAAAGTTTTGAGGCAAAACAATTAAATGCTGATATATTCTCATATATAAAAAAGGAATCACATCAAGCATCTCAAATCATGGCAGAGAAATACGGAGAGCCAGAATTGCTTAAAGGATATGGTTTGCGTAATGTCACCACTATGGCGATTGCACCCACTACATCAAGTTCATTCATTCTTGGACAAGTATCTCCAAGTGTTGAGCCTTTAAATTCAAATTACTTTGTAAAAGATTTGGCAAAAGGTAAATTCACATATAAAAATCCACATCTTGAAATACTTCTTATAAAGCATAATAAGAATGATCGTCCAACATGGAAATCAATTCTCACGAATGGTGGCTCTGTTCAACATTTAGATTTTCTTACAGATGAAGAAAAAGATGTTTTTAAGACGTTTGGTGAAATCTCACAAAGAGAAATTATTACTCAAGCAGCTATTCGACAAAATTTTATAGATCAAGCTCAAAGTATTAATTTGATGATTCACCCAAAAACTCCAGCAAGAGAAGTAAATCAACTTCTTATCTTTGCTTGGGAACAAGGTGTTAAGACTTTATATTATCATCGCGGCACTAATCCATCTCAAGAACTATCTCGTAACCTACTTAACTGCTCATCCTGCGAAGCATGATAAACGAAACACAATATTGCCCTCACTGTACATCACAATACACTGTTCGATATAGAGAACAAGACGTTGATGAAGATCTTGTTCCATCTTTTTGTCCATTCTGTGGTTCTGAGAACTACGGTGAAGAAGAGATAATTGATGAAGATGAATATGAAGAATAGCGGTAATATTATATAAATATATGTATGTGTGTAGTCGCAATAAAATATCTCAAAGATCATGGTTGGGTTGGAGCAAAAAATCGTGATCGAAACTATAAGGCAGAGGTAGAGATTGTTCAGAGCAATCGTCATGATGTTCAGCGTCTATATATCGATGATAAATTAAGTCGATGGAGCGAAGGTGTAAATGAATATGGTGTTTCAATTATATCCGCATCATTCTCTGTAAAAAGTGATGAGAAAGAAGGCGATAAGATTATTCTTAAACGTAAAAATAAGCGTGATCAATATGGCTATTATTCTCCAGATGGAAGAGCTATTCGTAAAGCTCTTTTAATGAAGACGCCTAAAGAAGCTTTAAACGTATTAATTCAACACAATCTTGCCGGAGCTACATATGTCTTTAATGAAAAAGATTGTTATATCCTTGAAGGCGGTTTCACCATAAAAAAAGATGATGCTACTAAAGATAATCCTCGTGAATATCAATACAAAGTAAAGCATCTTTCGCCTAATGAAGATGAATGTTCTTGTAGAACTAATCATGGAATTATGATGCCGCAGCTTGGCTATCATGAAAATCCTACTGATCCAAGACTAGTCAAATCCAGAAAGAGTAGCGAAAAGAGATTAGAGTATGCCACAAAGGCTATTTCATCAGAAATCACTGAACCTGGAGAATTAATGGATTTATTGGCCAAGTGTCCAGATAAAGATCAATTCATGAATCCACTTCGAGTTGGTAATGTTAATAAAGGTGATATGGTAACAACGGGTCAACTTCTAATCATTCCTAAAGAAAGAACTCTACACTATCGACCAATATTTTCAAAGGTTAAATTTGATTATAATCGTCTCAGCGGTCCAGATTCAAAAACTTTCTTTGAAATTATTTCTTCTCGAAAACTACTCTCATTCAAAGATTTCGTAGAGAATAAATAACTTCATGTGGAGTTATAATGGTGAAGAATTTACGTCTGAAATGATTGAGGATAATGTAGGCTTTGTTTATATGGTCACTGACAAGGAAATAGGCATGAAATATATCGGAAAGAAGAATTTCTTCTCAAAGGTAACTAAGCCACCATTAAAAGGAAAAAAGCGCAAACGTAGATCAATTAAGGAATCAGATTGGAAAACATATTGTGGTTCAAGCGAGACTGTCAAATCTCTCGTTGAAGAAAATGGTTTAGATCATTTTGAACGAGAGATATTGCATCTATGTAAGAGTAAGGGAGAAATGAACTATATTGAGCTTCGTGAACAGGTTATGCGGGATGTCATATTAAAACCTAAAGAATATCACAACGCTTTCGTTGGTGGGAAAATTCACCGCAATCACCTTAAAGCACTATGGAAGTAATATTGTTGTTTACAAAGTGAATTATTTTTAGTATAATCTATACTAGATTTAACAATAAAATGAGAAATATATTATGATAATTACAGACTATTCAGGAATTGCTATTGCGTCCTACTTTTCACAGGCTAAAAGAGGCGGCGATATGTTATCGGAAGATTTAATTAGGCATCTTATTCTTAATAGCATTCGTATGTATAATATGATGTTTAGAGAAGAATATGGACAAATGATAATCGCATGCGATGGAGGATCATGGCGTAAAGAAGTCTTTAAGGAATATAAGGCTAATAGAAAGAAGTCTCGAGATTCCGATACAATGGATTGGGAATCTTTTTTCGGAGTTCTTACTAAAGTTCGAAACGAGATTAGCGAAAACCTTCCATGGATGGTTCTTCATTTCAATAATGTTGAAGCAGATGATATCATTGCGACACTCGTTAAAGAAACACAAGAGTTTGGTAAAAATGAAAAGGTCATGATTGTTTCAGCAGATAAGGATTTTATCCAATTGCATAAATATTCGAATGTAAAACAATACTCTCCAATGAAGAAGAAACTTATTTCTGAAGATAATCCAATTAATTACATTCGTGAACATATTTTTAGAGGAGATTCAAGTGATGGTGTTCCAAATGTATTAAGTAAAGATGATGTATTTGTTGTAGATGGCGAACGTCAAACTCCTCTAAGCAAAAAGAAAATACAGGAATGGCTAGATAATTATGATAATCTTGATACAATAATGCCTGAACAAATTTATCGAAACTATCAACGAAACCAAAAGGTTATTGACTTAGACTTTATTCCTACGAATATTACAAACCAAATCACTGAAACATATAATAATACAAAAATAGCTCCGAAGATGAAGGTATTAAATTACTTAGTCGTTAATCGTCTAAATAATCTAGTGTCATCTGCTTCAGACTTTTTTCCACATGAAAACAAATAAAGAAAAACTACTACATGAGCTTTTTGAAGAAGTTCAAGAAGCCAAAACTCGCGAAGATCGTATCAAACTATTTAAAGAGAATGATACATTTGTACTAAGGACTATCCTTCAACTTGCTTATAATAAGTCTATTGAACTGGATTTTCCTTTAGGAGCACCTCCTTTTACAGTCAATAAAAATCCAACTGGCTTAGAACCAGTTAGACTGAAAAACGTAATTAAACCACTTGGTAGTTGTGTAAAGGGTAACGGTATTGCTGGATTTAAGAAGGAAAAGATTCTAATTGGTATTCTTGAAGCGATTCATGAAAAAGATGCTGAGATTATTATCGCAGCAAAGGATAAGAAACTGAGTAAGCTCTATAGTAAAATTACTGAAAATCTTGTTGAAAAGACCTTTCCAGCACTGATAAAATAAACATGTACAAATAATATAATTAGTGGTATAATTATATCTTAATTATGAATATCTTCGCATTATCTCCAGTACCCGAAGTCGCGGCCAAATGGCACTGTGACAAACATGTCCCAAAAATGATTGTAGAATCAGGTCAGATGTTATCTACAGCTCATCGTATTCTCGATGGAACTATGGATCGTCGACCTTCCAAGTCAGGTAAAACAATGTCCAAGTATTGGGAACTACGAGATAATCGCGAAGATGTTCTATATAAAGCAGTTCATGTTGGACATCCTTGTACAGTTTGGACAATGGAGTCACATATGAATTATAAGTGGCACTATAATCTCTTCAAAGAATTGTGCAAAGAATATACATATCGATATGGTAAGCAACATCTAACTGAAAGAGTATTACTTAATATTCTTAAAGATCCACCAAAAAATATTAAAAAATCATATATGACATCATACGCACTTGCTATGGGTTCTAACCCCGAATGTATGGACCATGACGATCCTATTGGTTCATATCAAAAATTCTATCAAACAAAACAAAAACGCTTCTCAATGAAGTGGACTAAAAGAGAAACACCACATTGGTTTAAAACACTATGACATACGATTACTATTGCGATAAATGCGAAAAGACATGGGAAGAAGTTCATTCTATTGCTGAACGTGACACACCAGTTGGAAAAGATTGTGGTTGTGGAAAAGGCGGAAATGTAAAAAGAGGTGTGTGCGCTCCAGGGTTATCCTATCAAGGTTCTGTATCAGCGATTCGGAAAGCTGGATCTGGTTGGAATGATGTACTAAAGGGGATTAAAAAGGCTTCTGGCTCGGGAACAAATATTGATCATTACTGAAATGAATGTATGTAAAAAACAAAAGAAAAATCGAAAAAATCATTCTAACGATTTTGATCCTTTTGAGCAAAAGCGCAAAAGAGCTAATAAATTTAATCGCAACAAAAGAAAAAATAGAGGAGATTTTTTGAATCAATATGATTATGAATCTTACCTTGATAATATAGATTATTATGATAGACCTAATACGATCGAAGACTTTTAAACATAAAAGTGTTAAACTTGAATATGATGATCTAAATGCTGAAACAAATGAAAACGGCAAGAGATTATATACAACTCCAGATGGAGAATCATATCCTTCAATTACCACTATTCTTGGTTACTTTAAAAAAGCTTCTATCATTGAATGGAGAAAGCGTGTAGGAGATGAGGAAGCGAATCGAATAAGTCGACATGCATGTACTCGTGGTAATGCGCTACACAATACTGTTGAGCGGTATATTAATAATGAAGAAGATTTTCTTCAAGGAGAAAATATGCCACATGTTTTACAGCTTATTAAAGCTGCTAAAGAAGTATTGGATGAACGTTTGGGTACAGTTGTTCTACAAGAATGTCCACTTTATTCGACACAGTTGAAAACGGCTGGAAGAGTAGATTTGATTGCAGAATTCGATGGCGCATTATCTATCGTTGACTTTAAAACTTCGAATAGAGTAAAAACGCTCGAAGACATTGAAGATTATTTTATTCAAGCTTGTGCATATTCAGTAATGTTTGAAGAGCGAACTGGAATATCAATTGATCAATTAGTAATTCTAATGGTAGTTGATGGTTCAAGCGAACCTCTTATTTTCATTGAAAAAACAGATAATTGGCTTGAAAAAATGGTCAACAAAATTGTTAAATACCATGCTGAAAACCCTAGCTGAATATATCCTACATTTAAAGGATGCGATGCCTTTAGATATGTGTGAGAAGCTAATCGAGACATATGACTCTGTTAGCCATTCTGATCCTAATTATATAAAACGTGAGAGTAAGATCTTTGACTTTGCTGAGATCAATATGCTTGATCATGAGGCTTTTACCGAGTTTCGTGAACCGATGGGTGAATTGATGAGAGCCGTGAATAACTTCTATATGGATAAGACACATAATGCACTTCGCGATAAGTTAGTGTGCTATGAGCCAATGAAGGATTATGAAGCTCCACGAATCAAGAGATATGAGCCTAATCAGGGAATCTTTGATTGGCATATCGATGCTGCTGATCAGGCATCTTCGAAGAGAGCAGTGGTCATGTTTTGGTATCTCAATGATGTTGCTGAAGGAGGGGAAACGATCTTCGATATCGGTGACGAAGTGGCTATAAAGCCCAAAGCTGGATCAGTTGTGTGTTTTCCTCCAACGTGGCAGTACCCACATAAGGGTGCTATACCAATCTCTGGACCTAAATATGTCATATCATCATACGTCTGGTTGCCACTAGATCATCCAATGTGTGATTAATTTTGTGATTTTTTCAATCAATTTTCGAAAAAGTGCATAAGTGATTGATAGTCAATAGTATAATATCTGTGTACAAATGTACTGCGATATGGTATAATATATACATAATCAAGCTAAAAGTTATGAATATTACAGAAAAACTATTCTTCGAATCACACATCACATATTCCAACTATACCGAAAATGTAGTTACTGCTGGAGTATGGATTGGTAAAGGTATTAATGACGTTCTCGAAGCTCAAGGAGCTAACAAAATGGAAGCAGCAAATGCTCTCTACAAAAAATTTGAGGCTGGTAATTACACACTTTTTTAATTATGAAAACACTAAAAGAAATCACACTCTCCAGCTTAGTTGGAATCTTAATTGGCCTTGTAGCTTATATTGGTCTTTGCCTTGCAGTCCCTGCATAATATGACTTATCGATATAAATCTCGTCTTGAACGTAAAGCTCCGCTTTTCCAAAAGATATTATTAAAGCTAAATAAAATATATAATGCACACAAACTCAAATAGACATAGAATGCACGAAAAGAACTTACCTTATAAAGAAGGCGACTATGTTTGTTATAAGTGTGGAGACAATATGATTGGTCAAGGTGAAATTTTCAAAATCTTTGAAAATCAAGATGAAGTCATTGTAAAATTCGGTAATGGTGGAGGAGGATTAGAGTATGTCCATAAATCTCGAATTATTATCGACCGCAAAACATGATAAATATGAAATCAACGATCGACTTTAACTTTGATCAATTTGTTTTAATTGATCAAAATAAAACTGAGCATATCCTCACGATTAAGGAAGCTCTTAAAATACGTTATAGAAACAATATAGTTATAACTGATTCTGCAAAAGATCGGTTTGACGATATAGATTATGACATGGCAATTGCACATTACTTGGGAGAATTAGAAGAATAAATTATGATTATATTAACTGACTGTGATGGAGTCCTTTTGAATTGGGCTCAAAGTTATCATTGGTGGATGCACCGTAAAGGATATCGAGTAGCCAATCCTACGGCGTATGAGATGGATAAACACTATGGAATTCCTCGTGAAGAATCAAAGGAATTGTGTAAGACATTCTGCGAATCAGCTGCAGTTGGTTTTCTTCCACCTTTACGAGATGCTGTTAAATATGTCCGTAGGCTACATGAAGAATGTGGTGTAGTTTTCCACTGCATTACCTCTATGAGCGATGATCCGTGGGCGATTAAGCTTCGCGAACAAAATCTTACTCGAATCTTTGGTGAAGGAGTCTTTGAGAGAATCGTATGTCTTCCATGTGGTGCTGATAAGAATGAAGCGCTCGAAAGATATCGTGATTCAGACTTCATGTGGATTGAAGATAAACTTGAAAACGCAAATCTTGGAGCAGAAATGGGACTTAATAGTTTCCTTTTAGATCATATCTATAATAGAGATAATACTCTTAACGAAAACGTGACACGCGTAGAAAACTGGAAGGAAATCTATCTTCATGTGGCTTGAGAACTTACTTGGCATTATTTACAACATTTGCTTTATCGGATGCTTTTGGCCTCAGATTTACAAATCAATAAAGACTCAATCAGTTGAAGACGTAAGCATTATGCTTTGTTTTATGTCTATCATAGGATATTGCGCGGCTCTTGGATATGCGCTAATGAAATTTGGATTTGACTATTGGCTTTGCATCAACTACATTCTAAGTGGAATATCTGTTATTGCCATGATTGGTGTATACTATCGATATAAAAAGTGATAAAAAATGCATTTTTATCTAGTTGGTTACCAACAACTTAGATGACTTAAGGGCTTGAGGGCTGAAAATAACAGTTCACGTAATGTGTTTCTTATGGTATAATAGTATCATAATCAAGTTAGGAACAATTATGAAAATCAAATACATCATCGATACTCCCTACGAGGGAAAATTCACCCTCACCGATGCCAGAGATGGTGATCACAATGAGATTTCCGAAAAGACTGCAAGATTGCTTCTTGATGGGCCTTCCTTTGGTGAGACTTTTTTCTCCGCAAAGGCTGATGTCGCTCTTCGAAGCGTTGATCAAAGGGAAATCTTTCCTGGCACGAATAACACGTTGAGTGAACTTACTGTTAAGGCTTAATTATGAAAACACTAAAAGATATCATCCTCGCTTCCCTTGTAGGAGCAGCTATCGCGGCTATGGCTTATATTGGCCTTACTCTTTCAATCCCTGCCTAATAAATTTATGAAAAAACTAAGTGACACATACAAGGAATTGGGGATTGATTTTACTTTTCCTATTGAGATTAAAGATGCTAACGGCAATGATACCTACTATGAGGAAAGCGATGGCTTATGGATTAGGTGGGAATACGACGAAAGGGGCAACCAAACCTATTGCGAGTGCAGCGATGACTATTGGAGCAAGTGTGAATACGATTCCGACGGTTACGTAACCTACCGCGAGGATAAAAGTGGCTACAAGAAAGGCACACCTCGCGGACAATCCTGTGCTGGTAAGGTTATCGAAGTAGATGGTAAGAAATATAAGCTAACTGAACTATAAATCATGGAAACGGCCACAAATATTTTAATCTTCACAGTCGTATTACTGTTCTGTGTTTTTATTGGTTGTATCGCTTTTAATATATTATGAGCATCATATCTGAAAAAGTAGAAAAACATTTTCCATCTCATACTGACATCGGTATGGAGGTCGAAGGAATCGTCCACGCTAATGCGTTCTTTGATGAATATCAGCACAACCGCGAAACACTCGACGATTTGATTGCTGACCTTATTCAATAT
>Ga0213868_10000759_pt1 | contig 31065 bp, 35 predicted proteins | sample PICome_9_FD_160087 | JGI IMG/M metagenome (GOLD analysis project Ga0213868, IMG submission 160087) | Coastal seawater microbial communities near Pivers Island, North Carolina, United States - PICO127 | ecosystem: Environmental > Aquatic > Marine > Coastal | place: USA: North Carolina... | reverse complement strand
AGTTTATAGAAAAGATTCAGACTTAACTCACACGCCTATGTTTCATCAGATAGAAGGTCTGGTGGTAGAGGAGGGTGCTTCATTCTCTCAACTGAAGGGCTTATTAAATGATTTTCTTGAAGACTTCTTTGGTGAAAAAGTAGAGCTAAGGTTTAGGCCTTCATATTTTCCTTTTACAGAACCTTCCGCAGAAGCAGATATTAGATGGAATAAGAACTGGTTAGAGGTTCTGGGGTGTGGAATGGTTCACCCAAATGTCTTAAAAGGTGTGGGCGTTGACACAAAAATCTATAGTGGATTCGCATTTGGTTTAGGTGTGGAGAGAATGGCTATGCTTAAGTACGATATCCCTGACTTAAGGGCTTTCTTTGAAAATGATATAAGATTCTTAAATCAATTTTAATATGCAATTTAGTAAAAATTGGCTCAAAGAATTCATTGATATCAATCTATCAACTGAAGAGATATGTGACCAGTTAACTATGGCTGGATTAGAAGTTGATGGTTATGAGCATCACAAATCTAAAATTACCGGCAATGATTCGGTTATCAAATTAGATATTACGCCTAATCGAGGAGATGGCTTTAGTGTTTTAGGTGTCGCAAGAGAGCTTTCTGTAATTAATAATCTAAAATTTAAGCTTCCTAAAGTACTAACGATTGATGATTCGTTCAAGGATGCAATTGAAGTAAAGGTTTGTGAGCAAGGTCCAATCTATTATGGAAGAACACTAAAAGACTTTTCGATTAATTCTAAGACTCTTCCTCTAATTGCTGAAAGGTTAAAATTAAGTGACCAAAAGCTTATAGACCCCGTTGTAGATATAACGAATTATATTCTTCTTGAGTTAGGGCAACCTCTGCATGCTTTTGATAGAGATAAGCTACATGGAAATATCTCTGTGAGACCTGCCATAAATAAAGAAACTTTAACTTTACTAGATGATCAGGAACTTTCTTTGGCTAGCGATTGTCTGGTGATTGCTGATGGCAAGAAAGCTGTCGCATTTGCAGGAATAATGGGAGGAAAGAGTTCTGCGGTAACTGACACAACAAACTCAATTTTTCTTGAAAGTGCATTTTTTAATCCATCTGCCATTAGAGGCCGAGCTCGAAGATTTGGATTTCAGACTGATGCATCTCTTAGATTTGAAAGAGGTGTGGATTATGAAATACAGAAACTTGCATTGGATAGGGCAAGTTCATTATTAGCTCAAACCTTGGGCGGTACTTTCAGCAATATAGTCTCTGCATCTTTAAAGAATAAACTTCCAAAACAGTCAAAGATTAAAGTGAGCCTTGAAAGGGCTAATAAAGTATTAGGTACTAATATATCTAAGCAAAAAGCTATGAAGTACTTTAAAGGTCTGGGACTAAATCCTATAGAAAAGAATAATATTATTTCAGTTACTTCTCCTTCGTGGCGATTTGATATCAATATAGAAGCTGACTTAATTGAAGAATTGGCTAGATTAGAGGGTTATGATTCATTGCCGCAAACTTCATTAAATCCAGTTTATAAAAAGACATTGAAAGCTCCAGAAGTGAATCTAAGTGAAACTCTAGTATCAAAAGGATTCAATGAGATTATAACTTATTCATTTATCAGCCCTGAAGAGCATACACTTTATGGCTTAGGAAGCAGTCCTTTGGGTGTAGAAAATCCTATATCTCAAAATATGACTGTTATGAGAACCAATCTTGTTTCTGGCCTACTCAACACCTGTTTATACAATCATAATCATGGACAAGAAAATCAAAGATTATTTGAAATAGGTAATACGTTTACATTAAAGAACTCAAAGAAAGTAAAAGAAAATAAAACTCTTGGTGGCTTATTGCAAGGCAACGCAGCAATCAGTAATTGGAATGAGCAATCTAGAGAGATTTCTTTCTATGATTTAAAAGGAGTTGTTCTAGATCTACTTTCTCAATTCGAAGTGGATTATTCTTTTGGTGATAGTTTTATTGATTTCTTACACCCAGGCATGTCTAGTTCTATCCTTTTTAATAATAAAGAGGTTGGATTCATGGGCTCCTTGCATCCTAAATTTCTTGAGAAATTAGGGTTTAAACAAGATATATTTATCTTTTCCTTTGAAGTGGACAATTTGAAAGGTAAATCTTTAGCTTCTTTTAAAGAATTTTCTAAATTCCCTTCAACGTCTAGAGATCTGGCATTTCTAATCAGTAAAGAAACTAGCGCTTCATCTATCCAGCAAATCATTGAATCTTCAGCTGGAGATTTGTTTAAGGAAATAAAGATCTTTGATATATACCAAGGGAAGGGCGTTCCTGAAGATAAAAAGAGCATTGCCCTGTCAGTTTCGTGGCAGTCTATGGAACAGACTTTAGTAGATTCTGATATTGATAATGTTATTGAGAAAATTGTAAACTCCGTAAAAGAAGAAATAGATGGAGAGCTGAGAGTTTAGATGGCCAAAACAATTACAAAAGCAGATATTGTTGATTACCTCAATAATGAACTTGGTCTGAACAAAAGTGAATGTAAGATCTTAGTTGAAGATTTTTTCGATGAAATAAAAAATTCTTTAATTAACAATGAAGAAGTTAAATTATCCGGATTTGGAAACTTTGAACTTATTGATAAAAAGGCAAGACCAGGACGGAATCCTAAGACAGGTGAAGATGTGACTATAACTGCCCGACGGGTAGTTACTTTTCGAGCGGGCAATAAATTAAGAAAAAAAATCGCTAATTTTGATGAATAAAGAAAGTCTTCCAGATAAGAAATACTTCTCAATAAGTGAAGTTTCAAGTCTATGCGAAATAAAACCACACACTCTTCGGTTCTGGGAGAAGGAGTTTAGTCATTTAAAACCTGTCACCAGAAAAGGAAGTCGAAGGTATTATCAAAAGAAGGATATAGAGTACATCAAACAAATACATTGCTTATTATATGAAGAAGGAATGACGATTGCAGGGGCAAAAAAAAATCTTGAATCATTGAAAAATAAGGACTTAAAAGAGGATACTTCTGAAGCAATAGTACAAGAGCTAGAAGGCCTTCTAAAAGAAATCAAATAAACGGGGCGTGGCGCAGTCTGGTAGCGCACTTGACTGGGGGTCAAGTGGTCGCAGGTTCAAATCCTGCCGTCCCGACCAAATCAATAAAAATCACCTATAAACAGAAATCTATAAATCAATTTATGTATATGGATTTATTTGGATTATGTTGCGTAAAAAGAATTAGATTCTTTTTTCATTTTAGTACTATACAAATTATTTATATCTATATATAATTGTCATCAATATCAAGAGGCATTTAATTCTCCCCAGAAATAAACCTCTCCAAGGTCGCCAACTTGATATTAAATGTAACTGAGAGACATATAATTTCTCCCCAGAAAAAACCTCTCCAAGGTAAGTATCTCAGTTAAAAAAAGTAGGATGTAGTTTTCACCCAATTGAGCTGCAACAGCGAAATTTAAGCTACATCCAACTTACTATGGTGGTTGGAGCTTTGAAATAAATAATATTTTGGTTGGGCGCAGCAAAAAGTTTCAACTACCACCCTTTATTTTACAATCTTCTTCTATCTGTTCTTGGTTCTCTTCAAGCTTATTAAAGACTGTATCTAATTCTTCTTGCTCTTGTTCTTCTCCAAACTCTTCAACGAGTCCAGACATAGATTCATATTCTTTTTGTTCTATGTTTTCGTCAGCATTACCTTTCCAGAACCATTTAAGCAGTTTGCCGATCATTACTCTTCCAGATAAGAGCAGCAATAATCAAATATCTTACTCACTTTTAACTTAAAGGATGAATTCTTAGGTACCTCAAAGCTCATACCTTCGCTCATTTCTTTCCAACCATCCTCTTCAGATATTAATACTTCGAGCTCTCCGGAGGTAATCTCTATTATCTCTTTGAGACTGGTATTAAATTTATATTCTCCTGGCAGCATGATACCGAGTGTCTTTTTACTCCCATCTGAAAGCACTATTGTTCTGCTAGTTACGTTCCCATCAAAATAATAATTAGCTTGTTTTTCTATAGTCACATTCTTAAATTCTGACATCTGTAATCCTCTTTCTTATTTTTATCTAAATACTAAATTATTTCTTTAAGGTACCTATGTATAAAACACCAAAGATTAATGTTTGAACTAATCCAGTCATTATGCTGTCACCAGAATTTTTTATTTTCTTAAAGAAGACCAAATATTCAATAATGTGAATGGCCAATAACAGAAGTGCAAAATAATTAATCCATGAAGAGAAATCTAACAAATAGTTAATTCCTAGGACTGCCCATAAAACAACTGTGAAAATCTTTCCTTTATCCATCAATTTAACCTTATTTTATTTTTCCGGGTCCCACAGTTCTATAGGAGCTCCCTTTTTTGAAACTTCATCCGAGTAACCTTTAAAATAAATAGTTCTTCCTTGTCTATCTCTCTTGGTTTCTCCAATTTTGAGAATTTTATTTTTCATTAATTAAATACTTTTAATTCAAGTTACCATTGGTTATGAGAAGCCAAACAAAAAAACCACTGACTACAACTATGGAAGTATAAGTACTCCATTTATTCGCATGCTGTTTTCTTAATACCTCAACTTCTTGGTTTTCTTCAATACCCGCATTACTTGATAGATTCCTGAACCAAGCAACTCCTATAAAAATTAATATGGCTAATAAAATTAATTCAATCATGATTTCTACTCTACTACTTAACTTTCTAATTTGGCTAAAAAAATTAACCGACTTTTCTATCATTTAGGTGTCAGATATATGTCAGCTTTTCTTCTTTGATAGATTTTATTAATTAATTATACTGAAAAGAGTTAAGATTAATTGACAGTAATGATTAAGGGAGAGTTTTCTATGAATGAAAAGGCACCTATAAATTGGACAAATATGCTTATTTTTAGCTTAACCCCTTTATTGGCATTAACTTTGGTGCCAGTCTATGGATATTTGTATGGTTACGATTCCTTTGAATGGATAATCTTCACTCTACTTTTTGTATATAGTGGAATTTCTATTACTGCTGGTTACCATAGGCTCTGGTCCCATAAGACCTATAAGGCTCATCCCATACTTCGAGTATTTCTCGCATTTGGAGGAGCCCTTGCTCTACAAAATGATATATTAAATTGGGCTTCTGATCACCGCAGACATCATAGGCATGTAGATGACAATAAAAAAGATCCTTACTCAGCAGGTAGAGGTTTCTGGTTTTCTCATATAGGGTGGATTTTAAGAAATTACGAGAGTGCTTCTAATGATTTTTCTAACGTTCAAGACCTTAAGCGTGATCCAATTGTAATGTGGCAACATCGTAATTATCTTAGCCTTGTATTGTTAGCAAATATAGCCCTTCCAGCCTTCTTAGGCTTCATAAATGGAGATATTATTGCAGGATTATTATTGGGGGGTCTTTTACGTTTAGTAATAAATCATCACACAACTTATTTAATTAATTCTCTTGCGCATATGTGGGGAAAGCAAACTTACAGCAATCAAGTCTCAGCTAGAGATAATACTTTCTTGGCATTGATTACCTTTGGTGAGGGTTACCATAATTATCACCATACCTTTCAGTGGGATTATAGAAATGGAGTTAAATGGTGGCACTTTGATCCTACAAAATGGATTATTAATTTATTCTCTAGGGTCGGTTTAACTTATGGCCTTAAACGATGTTCTTTAGAGCAAATTGAGAAAACAAAATTAGATTTTCAATATCATCTCGCCATTCAAAAATGCGAACAACTTAATATTTCTAATAATTGGAAAGAAAAACTAGAGGTTGAATACGAACAATTCTTGAAAACGCTTCAAGCCTGGACCGATCATCGACAAGCCTGGTACGAAACTAAAGAAAAGGAATTGAAAGAAACCTTTGGAAAATGGGATAAATTAAAACTAAAGAGTAAATATAAAGAAATTCATTTCCAATTAAAGATCCAAAGAACACGTTGGGAATTTTTAATTAGTAATATACCCAATCAAGCCCCCAATCCTGGATGATGGTCCGAAATAATTTTCTAGAGTAAATCCAGAGAATAATACATGAGTAACTCAATTTTTGTAAAAGACGGTACGGCTCAAGGAGTAGCGAAGCAACGTTTAATCGAAACCATAGCCGGCGCTGATAAACGTGTAATAAATGATCCCTACGCCGATAGCTTTGTGATTGGTTCTGGTTTTATTAAATTAATGGGGCATAAGTTAAATGCCTGGTTAAGCGAAAAACTTGCACCTGGTTTTCACGAGCATCTAATTTCACGAACAAAGTTTATCGATGAACTCATTGAGAAGAGTGCTGTTAACGGAATTGAACAATACGTCATTCTAGGAGCTGGATATGATTCTCGAGCACATAGACTTAAGCTCCCGTCATCTATGAAAATTTTTGAGGTGGATCAGCCTGAAGTTTCAGATAATAAATTAGCCAAACTTCCTAAAGAATTACCTAATTCAGAAAATGTCACTTATGTGAATATTGATTTCTCTTATCAGTCCTTAACAGAGCAACTTATTGGCGCTGGATTAGATCAAAAAAAGTCCACCATTTTTACACTTGAAGGAGTTTCTCAGTACATCACCAAAGAGGCAGTGAGCTCTACAATTAAAGAACTGGCTTCGCTTACAAAAGACACCAATTCAATTTTCTTTATGTCTTATGTTGATGAGCTTTTAGATAAATGTCCTGAAGCTTGTTTTGGGAAAGGTTATCCAAACCCTGAAAAAAAAGTTAATTTGATTAAAAGCTTATCAGCTAAAGTTGGCGAGCCTTGGATATCATTTTATACACTCGAGGAAATAGAAAGTTTACTTTTGCAAAATGGTTATTCAATAGAAGAAAACTTGACTTTGGAGGACCTTAACTCATTGTACTTTGGCCCGGTTGGAAGGACTTTGTCTGAGAATCAAATATTTAAGCTTGAGCATTTTCTAGTAGCCACTTCAAAGAATATAACAGAGTAAAAGTAGGGTGATGTTTAATTATAAATGCCCCGTAATTGCCCAGTAAAATTATTTGCTAACGAAGTTTTTCCTTTCTTTTTATCCCTTATCTTTTAAAGATAATCATTTGATGGTGAACTAATCTTGTCATTCTTTTGAATCTCCCTTGGACTAGTGTCCTGTTGAGTGTGTTGTCTTAAAAGTTTTCTTATGGTAATGTTTTATTAATAATATTACCAAAAAATTTAAAAGGGGAGAGAACATGGATAATCAACCAACCAATCAATTCAAAACAGCAAAGTATTTAGATATAGACGTACAGAAACTTCCAGCCGTCTTATCACAGTCCGGAGAACAGTCCGAGCCAACTCTTATAATCAAAACATCACTGCAAAAATCTTTGGGTACAGCAGCCATTGCTATTGCTATATTTATCACTTCTAGCATAAGTACATTAGCAGCAGATGAATCAACTACTAATGGGAGTAATACTGAGATCGATGAGATAATTGTGACTGCAACAAAACGATCTGCATCACTGCGAGATTTACCCATGTCGATAGAAGCTTTCAACTCTGAGCAGTTATCTGAAAGAGGGGTGCAGAACATTAATGACCTGCAGTATCAGGCTGCTGGATTAAGAATTGGCGAATATCAAGGAAAAGCACTCGTTTCTATTCGTGGTATTGGTAATCAGCAACTTTCTGAAGGTGCTGAAGGTGGAGCTGCGTTGCATCTTGACGGGGTATATCTCGGAAGTCGTTTTGATCAGTCTCGTGGCTATTTTGATTTAGAGCGTGTTGAAGTATTGCGTGGTCCACAAGGTACACTTTATGGACGAAATGCAACTGGAGGTGCTATTAATATTATTACCAGAGCGCCTACAGAAGCTTTTGAAGGAGGTTTCAAGACAACTATTGGTAACTACAATCTCGGTCAGTTTGAAGGCTTCTTGAGTGGACCCCTTGTAGACAACAATATTCTTGGCCGTGTTGCCGTTAAATTGAAGGCTCATGATGGTTTTACGCAAAATCTTTACAATGGTGAGCGTTACGATAATGCTGACGTGGCTTCTATTCGAGCAAAACTGAAATTTGTAGGCAAAGAGAATTTTTCAGCTGATCTTGTATTCGATCTAAACAAGGATGATGGCGTTCAAGTTGCGCACACTGAGCGATTTGATCCTAGTGTTCTCGCCGGGGGTGAAGCCTTTGGTGGGTTTCTTCCGACGGCTCTGAGTGCTGATCAGCGCGTAGTAGCCCATGATGCAGATACCTTTCAGGAAATAGAAACAGAGGGTGCATCTTTACGTCTGGCGTGGGATTTTGAGAACGCAACACTAACCTCGCTAACAGCATATAGGTCAATGTCTTATTTAGGGTCTTATGACGTCGACTATACAGATTATAATGGCGCTTACTTTAGAGAATTTGTTGTAAATTCTGACCAGATGAGCCAGGAATTCAACTTAGCTTCGATTGGAACCGGATCACTCCAATGGATTCTAGGCGCCTTTTATTTTGAGCAGGAATCCGATAGCCATATTTATATGCCTGTACCTGGACAATTTGGAGGCTACCAGCTGTTTTTTGAGGCACCTGAAATCACAGCAGATGCTTATGCACTATATGGAGAGGTAAATTATGAGATTTCTGATAGGCTGAAAGTGGATTTTGGTGCGAGATATAGCCGTGAGAAGAAAACGCTAATTGAATCTCAATATATTCCCGAATTTTTCTTCTATCCACCGGAAATAGCAGTGGATGACGCATGGACTGATTTTACGCCAAAAGTAGCTGTTACTTATGATCTGGATGACAACTCAATGTTTTATGCAACTATCTCCAAAGGCTTTAAGGCCGGTGGAGTTAACACCTTCGCTTTGCAGGATAGCGCATTCGATGCCGAGAAGGTAACAAATTATGAAGCTGGCTTGAAGAGGAGTTATCTGGATTCCAAATTTAACGTCGATTTGTCCATCTTCCGAATGGACTATACTGACCTGCAAGTGTTTCAAATTACCAACATAGCAGCCGGAACAGGTACTAATTTGTCAATAAATACTGTTACCAATGCTGGTTCATCGATTATCCAAGGAATCGAGCTTGGCTTTCAAGCCAGGCCAACAGAACGCATATCGATTGATGGCAATATTAGTTATCTAGACGCTACGTACGATGAGCTTGAACTTACAGCCTTAAAACCTGGTGCAGACGGACAACCCCAGAACGAAGATGTATCAGGCAACCGCTTAGCCGGTGCGCCTGAGTGGTCTGCTAATCTGGGTGTGACTTACGCAATGGATGTTGGTGAGTGGGGAACAGCTCGTTTGCGAGGAGAATACAGCTTTCAAGATCAAGTATACTTCCGACCTCACAATGAGGATCGTGTTTCTCAAGATGCCTACAGCTTGGCTAATCTAAGGCTTATCTTTTTGGATCGAGAGTCTCGCTGGCAATATACACTTTATGCGGAGAATCTGACGGATGAGTTGATAGTTGCGCATCAGAATCTGAGTTCGGGCGTCCCTTATGATCTACAGAACATCTTCATGCCACCTCGAACCTATGGCCTGTCTGTTAATTTAAATTATTAGACCCCTAAATTAAGAGCCACAATCCCCAAATTAAATTATTGTGGCTCTTTCTTTCAGCGGTTCATATCAGCTTTAAGTTATAGTGGGGTAAGTGATGATCCATAATCCTTTATTCATAAAATCTAAAGAAAGGTCTTTATCAAACAGACAAAAAAAAGCCCTTGCTGACTTAGAAGGGCTAATCAAGAGCGGTACCCCGCAACTAACAATGTCTGAAATAGCGACTAATCTTAATGTTTCTCTAAGAGACTTATATGAGATAGCCTCTACGAAAGAAGAATTAATTTTGTTAGCAGTTGAAAGTTTACTTATGAAAATTGGAGCAGATAAAGAAAAGGCAATAAATTTAACTGACTCACCCTTAGCTAAAATCTATTTATTAATGGAACAAATTGAGATGCAGAGAGAAATACTATTGGTTTCACAGAAAACTTTTAAAAGGATCAATGGGTTAAAAGATTTTATGGACTCGTATGAAAATTACTATATTGAAGTCATAAAAAAATATCTGGAAAAAGCAATAATTTCCAATGAAATAGTTTCTATTGATACTTCTGCAATGGCTATAATCTTGTCAGGTCTCAGTAGAGATTTGGATAAGAAATATTTAAAGAAAGAAGGCAAAATGATACCTTCAAATGCTTTACATAAAATAATAGAAGTTATTTTTAAAGGTCTCAAAATAACAGAATAGGCTTATTGAAGAAATTATGAAAAAAGAAAAGGAAAGCATAAAAAGGAAAGAGAAAATGAACTTCTTACTTCGTATATCAAGATTGGTACGATATGAAAAAGGCCGAAGAGTTAATTAAAACTCTTAAAAGATAGAAACAAAGATTCCGTAGAAAGCAAGTTTCGATCCAATAACTTCCGCTTAATTAAGATTTTCTGATCTTTTCTTCTATCGACCATCTTGGTGAGGGGGGCAGGGAAGGTCCGTATCCCAGCCTTCCTAGCATTTGTATTGTCTGACCTTTTTGGGCATATCTTGTATGTATTTTTTTGTACAAATCTCTCATTTCAGGGTATTCCTGTAAAGCCTGACTGCAAGGATGGATGGAGAGTCCCATTTCTGTCGTTTTAAGATTTAACCTTGCCCATTTTCTACCGGTATTTATTTGTGCATATCTGTCGTTATTGTCTGTTTTTAACAAAATATAATTGGGAGTTGAATTTAGCATCTCGTCATACATATCAATACCAGTTTGATAAGCAATTGACCCAGTTTCAGCCATACTCTCAGGGGTCATTAGACCTATTAATGAAAGACTCTCAAGAAATGCTCCCCCTAAATCAATACCATCTGGAGAAAGATTAATTTCTTTTTTCCCGAAGCGCATTAGATCTATACTTTCTTTGAGTGTTCTTGGTGTCATGTATTCTATAAGCCATGATTCCCATGTAATTTTTTTTAAATCTTCTACGTCCTCATTTTTGTAAAACACATCTCCAAAATTACTTAGGGCTGAAATTTGTTCACCTGATAAAGCCATTGAAGAAAAAGGCTCTTTGCAAGATCTACGATTTAATATGCAGTTAAAAAGAGGATCTTTTGCCTCCGAAGTGGAAGAGAACGTTATTACTGCCACCGGTCCATCTTCTCCAGCTGGGAAATAAGATATTTCATTTGATAAACCAAATTCTCTTGAGGCAATTGAAAGAGTTTCTATAAAACAACCCATTCCAATAGTTAGTTGACGATCAAAAGGATCCGTTTCCGGTAAATTCTTTGTCTTGTCTCTATATATTTTAATCTTATTGTCGCCTAGAAGTTCAACCTCCCAAGGCTGTCTATTGTGAGGATTGGGAGACAGAATTGCATAAGATAAAGCCCTCAATCGCAGGTCTTCGTATTGACCAGCATTTATCCATGGTCTTAATGCACTATTTGGTGTTCTGGTTCCGAGAAAACCACCGAGGGCAGCTGCGGATAAAATAAACCCTCCACCACTGAGTTTTAAAAAATCTCTTCTGTTCATAATTACTTCACGCTTATCTTCTTTATATTGAAATTTATAGCATAACCCTATATTGTCAACTTATATTGACAATAATCTATTTTACTCATGCTAGATAATAAAACTAATGAATTTCTTGAAAAAAATATCATGCGTTTAATGATGGAGAATATTGAATGGATGGAAAAAGAAATGAACAATACCATTGCCAAAAATTCATACAGTCTAACGCCGGCAGAAACTAAATTATTCAATACCCTGAGAGGGAGAAACAGATCCATTTCTGAGCTTTCTAAGGTTATGGGATTATCAAGACAAGCCGTACACAAAACTACACATCGTTTAATTGACAACGGCTACTTAGAACTCGCCATTTCAAACACCAACAAACGCGATCGACTTGTATGCATAACTCCTAAAGGTTTGGAAGCCAGGAAATTTGGAGCAAGCATCATCAAAGAAATAGAGAAGAAGCTTTCAAAGAGTATTGGCAGAGAAAATTTAGAATTAATAAGAGATTTGCTAATCCAGCATCTGGATAAAGAGAGAGTAAGGTGATGGTAAGATCTTTTTATGTAGTAGGGAAGTTCTCTACCTTAATCTAATCCTAATTTAAGGTTTGCTGGAACTGCAACATCCATCATTTTTGGGTCTGATAACTTTAAATTATTCATATGATTTATGAAATCATCTTTTTTTGTAACTAATAATCTTGGATTATTATTTTTTTCATATTTCTTCCTCATAATTACTCTACTACTATACAAACTATTTTGGCTAAAAATGTTTGAGCAGATGATATATATGGGGAGGGTGGGTATGGGCATCCTGCGTGGGGGGTTCAACAAAGATATGGTATCATTCTTCGAAAGTTAGCCATTCAGAGTGGCAGAGTTGGGAAAAATGGAGGTGTTTTGCCCCGTATATGCCCCGTAAAATAACTCAATAGCTCTGAAACTCAATAGACACGTAGCTCAGTCTGGTTAGAGCACCACCTTGACATGGTGGGGGTCGGTGGTTCGAGTCCACTCGTGTCTACCATTCTTCCTTAGTAGATATGTTATGCTGAAAAGATGATAGAAATCTTTAAGGCTAAGTCTGTCATTACAGTTAACCCTTCAATGCCACGAGCTGAAGCCGTAGCTGTTAGAGACGGTTTAATACTAGAAGCAGGTACTCTTGAGACACTGCAACCATGGCTCGTTAATAATGAATATTCAATTAATGAGCAATTTAAAGATTCTATTATTGTTCCTGGTTTAATTGATCCACATTTACACCCTTCAATGGCTGCTGTTTTATTGCCTACATTCTTTATAACAGCTATGGAGTGGAAACTGCCTTGGGGGACAACACCTGCCACTAAAACACCAGAAGTATATGATGAGGCCCTAAAGAGTGCTTGTACAAATCCGACTCATAAAGACTTATTCATAACGTGGGGTCATCATGAGTTGTGGCATGGACCAATATCAAGAGACAGAATTAATGCTATAGAAAGTAAGAAACCAGTTATTGTATGGAATAGATCCTTTCATGAGCTTTGTATGAATGATGCGGCTTTAGACTATCTTGATATCAAAGAAGATGATGTGAAAAACGCTTCCCAAATTGATTTTGTTAAAGGAAGATTTTTTGAGCTTGGCTTAGGTTTTGCTATTCAAAAATTAAATCCATTTATCTTAGATCCAGAAATATTCTCTAATGGTTTAAAGAAACTAAAAGAAGTTGTTCATTTTGGAGGCCAGACAACTATTGCTGATATGGCAGTAGGTCTTTTCAATTTTGATAATGAGCTCAACGCTCAAAAGCTTATTTATGAAAATGATGATACTCCATTCAGAGTGGAGTTGGTCGCTCATGCTACAGCCATGACAAGCTTGTCTGGTGGTGGTTTGGAAAAAGGTGAAGAGCTGATAGCGTCATTGCATGATCATAATTCTCATCATCTGAAATTTGGAAAGAGGGTAAAGTTATTTACGGATGGCGCCTTCTTTGCTCAAGTGGCTCAATTAATGGAACCAGGATATATTGATGGTCACCAAGGTGAGTGGCTAAGCACTCCCAAACAATTTGAAGAAATTGCCAGGATCTATTGGAATAAAGGATATGCCATTCATGTTCATGTGACGGGTGACCTTGGTCTGGAGTTGGCTATCGACACACTAGAGAAACTTCAATTTGAAAAACCACGCTTTAATCATGGATTTACTCTTGAGCATTTTGGACTTTCTACACCTGAGCAAGTTTATCGGTTGTCAAAACTAGGAGCTAATGTCTCAGCAAATGCTTATTACCTTTACGAACTTTCTAATATTTATGCCAATCATTCAGTGGGGTATGAAAGAGCATCCTCTATGGCGAGGGTAGGTTCTTGTTTTAGAGAAGGTGTTACAACTGGTTTGCATTCGGACTTTACTATGGCGCCTGCACAGCCCCTTATGAGCATGTGGGTTGCGGTAAATAGAATCAACGAAAAAGAAGAAATTATGTCTCCTGAAGAAAGAATTACTCCTCAACAAGGTCTTGAGGCCGTTACGATAAATGCAGCTAGAATCCTAGGGCTTGATCATGAGATAGGGAGTATAAGATCAGGAAAGAAAGCTGACTTTACAGTTTTATCTGAAGATCCATTATCCATCAACCCTATGAAAATCAAAGATATCAATATCGAAGCCACTGTATTTGAGGGCAAGGTCTTCAATATCAATTAGTTATGATTCCTCTTACTGTTTTTTGTGGTTATTTAGGATCTGGAAAAACTACTCTAATAAATAATATTCTGCAAAGTACTCAAAAGCCTATTGGTGTTTTGGTTAATGATTTTGGTGAACTAAATATTGATGAGAAATTAATTTTAAATCAGGATGATTTAACTGTTTCTTTAACTAATGGATGTGTTTGTTGTAATTTAAATGATGATCTAGGTGTCTCCCTGGAATTTATGCTAAAACAGAATGTGGAAGCCGTTTTATTAGAATCAAGTGGAGTCGCACTTCCAGTTAAGATGTCTAATTACGGCTCAACTTGGCCTGGCTACTGTCTGAATCAGACCATAACTGTTGTGGAAGGGAAAACCATAAAGGATTTATTAATAGATAAGTTTGTCTCTAAAACCGTTGAAGCTCAAATTACTCAATCTGATCTAATTTATTTAAATAGATTTTCCACAAAAGACATAGATTTAATATCTGCACTTAATGAAGAGTACTTAATAGAAGATGATAAGGAGACTCTCTATGAGTCAATTTTTGATCCTAAGAATTTGTCCTTGAGATCAAAAGATTTATCTTATGAAGATCATAATCAGCTGAAATCAGAGGTTCTTTTGATTAATCATCCAATTAGCAAGGATATTATTTTAAAATTCATAAAAGAGAATCCTGATATTGAAAGATTAAAGGGTTGGATTTCAGATGCTGATAGGAATACTTGGTTGGTTCAAAAGACAAGAAGTGAGTGCAATTTCTCTATCTCTAATTATGAAACTTTATCAAGGTTGGTGGTGATTTATAAAGACAAGGTCAATCTAGAATCACTAGGGATTTAATCTTCTTCGTTATCCTTATCATCGTCGCTGTCATCATCTCCATCTACGATGCTTCCAAGCACCTTGAAGGGAACTTCAGCAACTTTTACAGTTGTAGAGACTGCAGTTCCAACTAGACCTGCAACAGCACAACTACTGAGTGAGATTACCATCAATAAAAATAATATAGATTTCATTTTTTACCCCAATGTCATTATCTCTAATACAATAACACTTTAATAAGAATAATTTGAGGTAAATTCATGATTACACTTTTTTACGCTGGTGCATTAACTTTATTGTCGATCATACTCGCTGGTTTAACTGGCAGAAGACGTGTAAAAACAGGAACTAATCTTGGTCTGGGTGAAGATTTTGGCATGTTACAAATATCTAGAGCTCATGGTAATCTTTTAGAGAATGCAGTTTTTTTCTTAATACTCTCCTTTGGGCTAGAAATGATTGCTCAGATATCCACTATCACTCTAATGATTCTTGGTGATATCTTTTTAATTTCAAGAATAGCTCACGCATATGGCATTACTCGTCCAGATGCACAAAGTGCTTTTAGATTTCTTGGTACAGCTGGCAATATGCTTGTTCTGCTTATTCAATCTATCATGGCTATAGTTCTTTCTGTCTCTTGGTTAGCTAGCAATAATTGGGGTCTGTAAAAGATGAAAAGAACTCTTTTTCTACTCTTTGCACTTTTAAATTATTCTTTATTTGCTGAAGAGAGCACTGCGACAATACATGTTGAGAAAATAGTCCTAGGCTCAGGGTGCTTTTGGGGAGCGGAGAAAGGTTACGAAGCGCTACCGGGAGTAATGAATGCTGTATCGGGTTATGCCGATGGGGAAGGTGTTCGACCCTCCTACAGAGAAATAACAAAATTTAAGAATAAATTTAATCCTCAAAATCATGCTGAAGTCGTTGAGGTAACCTTTAATAAAAACCTAATTTCCTTGGAGGAATTGGTTATTCATTATCTTGAATCTCATGATCCAACCCAATTAAATAGGCAAGGCAATGACATTGGTACACAATACAGATCGGTCATCTTGTATACAGAGAATTCTCAAATAAAAATTATTGAGGATTTGATCTCAAAATATCAAGTTTTACTCAATCAATCAGGATATAAAGAGATTAAAACCTCTATTAAACCCTTAAAAGAATTTTTTGTAGCCGAAAATTATCATCAAGATTACATCAAAAAGAATCCAAATGGATACTGCCCTGATCACTCTACAGGCGTGAGATTCGCAACTGATACAACCAATCAAAAACAAGACAATGACCTGATTAAGATCGGAAAAAATATCATAGTTATTGAACCTGAAGGCTATTGTCCTTATTGCGAAAATTTTAAGAAAGATGTTGCAAATGACTACCAAGGCACTATCCCCCTTGTCTCTCGATTAGCTACCAATCTAGAAGGCCTTGAAATCAAAACCCCAACCTGGGCAACGCCTACAATTCTATTTCTAGAAAATGGTAAAGAAGTATTTGGATACCAAGGTTATCTCTCTCCAAAAGAATTCTATAAAGCATTAGGTTTTTTTAAATTAGGAAATTCTGAAGCTTATCGTGTTGCTTTTGATGAAGGCACTGACGCCAGATATTGCAAAGAATATGAGATATTTAAAAATACCCCAGATGGTGTTTTTATTGATAAATTAAGCGGGGCGGCCTTGTTCGATACTAGAGATAGATTCAATTCAAAAACCGGCTGGTTGTCTTTTACTAAACCCGTTAAGAACTCGGTTTACAGAAAGGCTGACAATAGTTACGGCATGAGACGTATTGAAATTAGATCAACTACTTCGGATATTCATTTAGGCCATGTATTTCCCGATGGTCCTAATGGAATGCCACGATATTGTATAAATGCAACTGTACTTGAGTTCAAAACTCGTGGAGAATTCAATAAATCTAAAACAAAGGAGAAAGTATGAAAGGAAAGATCGCTAAATATGTAACCGTAGGAACTAATGATTTGCAAAGAGCTAAAGCATTCTATGATGAGCTATTTTCAGAGCTTGGCGTTACAAGCTTTGGGCCCAATGAAAGAAGCTTTTTTTGGACAATCCCTGGAGATGACACTAATTTTGCAGTATTCCTGCCTTATGATGGTGAAGAGGCAACAGTAGGAAATGGAAGTATGGTTGGTATTACTCTTGAAACTACAGACGACGTAGATGCCTTATACAAAAAGGCAATTGAATTAGGGGCTAAGGATGATGGAGAGCCGGGGCAGAGAGTGCCAACATTCTATGGATGTTATGTAAGGGACCTAGATGGCAATAAACTTACCTTTTGTAAGTTCGGGTAGATTATAAAAAATCTGCTACCGTATCAAAAATAACATATCCAACGAGTATTCTGATGGTAAGAGTGGTTCTTAATGAATCACTCATTTCCATACCCCATGTCGTTTTTACCTTTTTAGGTTTTATTTCAGCAGACATAGCAGGTTAAGAAGCCCATGAGATAAAATTAATCACTACATACACACCTGCAAAAACAGGAATAAAGTAGCTGATTTCTCTACCAATCTTACCAATAGTTTTTAATTTTAAAGTTTTTTTACTGTTCATACACAGACTTATGCAATGTCTGTGCCAATGTTATTTTTGTTTAAATGCTAGTACAAGGCCCAAAATTAGTGCATATTCAACCGATAGGTATTAGATCTGAGCATTTTTATTTTTTCGCTGTCACTATCCATGTAGCGCTAGGGAATAACAGTCCTTCATTATTGTGAAAGTCTGAAAATTTCCCTATTAATGCCTCTAATATTTCTTCTCTTAACTCTGTTGGAGAATTCTTAAGCATTTCTGTAACCACAGGATTAATCGTTAGGTAGTCTTCACATGCTTCTCTTATGGACTTTCCGGAAAACATAACAATATCTTCTTGATTGTCTTTGATCTCAATGTCTCTAAATCCAGATTCAGTCAAGATTTCATTAATATAATTCTTATCTTCAAAGGCAAAGGGACCTGGACTCTTCGGTGCAGGAGCAGGTAGATCAAGAAATTCCTTGATTACCTGAATCGATAAACTTTGCCAAGGATTTAGAGATGCGTGTTGCCAACATACGAAACTTAATTGACCATTGTCTTTTAGAGAATGGTTTATGTTTTTAAATGCCTCGAACGGATCCTCAAAAAACATTACCCCAAATCTTGAAAATGCTATGTCAAAATAACTAAGAGGCATTTCGTCCACCTGAACATCTTTTACTTGAAAACTTGTGTTATTAAGCATCATGTCAGAGGCAGTTTTAGTTGCTCTTTCAAGCATTGGTTCTGATATATCAACTCCAATAACTTCTCCTTGGGTAACTGCCTTGGCAATTTCTAAAGTTGTGGCTCCGCATCCACACCCAATATCAAGAATCTTTATTTCCCCACTTAAATCAAGCCCTTGAATAGCTCTTTCTCCAAGTGGATTCAGCATGATATCCATCTCTCTTTGTTTATCTACCCAAACATCTCCTCCAGCTCCAGACCAAAATTGTTTTTGCTTGATATTCTTATCTTCCATAATTTTTTCCTCTTAATTGATGCGTATCATTTTATTTCAATTAATGTAAAAATTACAATCTATGGACATGCAAATTAAAGACTCTTTACTAGATTTAATAGGTGGAACACCTATGTTGAAGTTAAATTCACTTGATACTGGACTTTGTAACCTATACGTAAAAATGGAATCAAACAATCCAGGTGGATCGATCAAAGACAGAGTTGGACTTTCTATTATTCAAGAAGCAGAAACATCAGGTGCACTCCAACCTGGAGGAACTATTATTGAAGCAACTGCCGGTAATACTGGCATTGGTTTAGCCTTAGTTGCTGCCTTGAAAGGCTATAAAATTATCCTCGTAATACCAGACAAAATGAGTCGAGAGAAGATTCTTCATTTAGAGGGGCTGGGAGCAGAAATTATTTTAACGAGATCTGATGTTCCAGAAGGCCATCCAGAATACTACCAAGATGTGGCAAGAAAACTCGCTCTTGATACGCCTGGTTCCTTTTTAGCTAATCAATTTGGTAATCCAGCCAATCCAATGGCTCATAGAACGACTACTGCTCCCGAAATTTGGGATCAAATGGAAGGCAAGATAGATGCCGTCGTTGCAGGAGTAGGATCTGGAGGCACGCTTACAGGCCTTGCCGAGTTTTTTAAATCTAAAGATCCCTCTATTTGCATGGTTGCCGCAGATCCAGAAGGTTCGATAGTTGCTGATGCAATCCTGAAAGGTGAATATTCTTATGATGGTGGAAGCTGGCTAGTGGAAGGAGTAGGAGAGGATTTTATTCCAGACGTGTTTGATACTTCACTCATGGATGATGCGGAAACAGTTACAGATAAAGAAGCTTTTGAAGTTTTACAAATAATACTCAAAGAAGAAGGAGTATTAGGGGGCTCTTCATCGGGTACTTTAGTTGCAGCAGCCGCTAAATGGTGCAGAAAACAGACAGAACCTAAGAACGTAGTCACATTTATTTGCGATACGGGTAACAAGTATTTATCTAAGGCATTTAATAAGTCTTGGCTGCATGATAATAATCTACTTGAATTAGAAAAGTTTGGAGATTTAAGAGATTTGATCAATAGAAGGGCAGATAAGGGAGAAATGATTACCGTATCTACTAGTGAAACTTTATTGGTTGCTTATAACAGAATGAGAGCTTCTGATATCTCACAGATACCAGTATTAAGTGATGGGAAGTTGGTTGGTGTTTTAGACGAAGAAGATCTTCTATTCACTGTCAGCAAAGAACCAGGTAAGTTCTCTGACAATGTTTCACTGCACATGATAGACAGACTAGATACTCTTCAATTTGATGCCTCTAAAGATGAACTCCTTTCTATTCTTTCTGAGGGAAAAGTGGCTATTGTCTATAAAGGAGAGACTTTCATAGGTTTTGTAACCAAAGTCGATTTAATAAACTTTTATCGTAACAAATTGAACTAATCATTTATGTCTACAAAAAAAAATAAACAAGGTTTTGAAACCAGGGCTATACATGCAGGGCAAGAACCGGACCCTACCACAGGAGCAATCATGACTCCTATCTACACCAGTTCAACTTACGTACAAGAGAGCCCAGGTGTACACAAAGGATATGATTATTCAAGGAGTGTGAATCCAACACGTAAAGCCTTAGAGGCCTGTATAGCAGATCTTGAGGGGAGCAACTTTGGATATGCTTTCGCATCCGGTATGGCAGCTAGTGCAACGGTTTTGGAATTATTAGATTCTGGTGATCATGTAATTGCTATGGATGATCTATATGGAGGAACGTATAGATTATTTGAGAATGTTAGGAAGCGTTCGGCTGGGCTTGATTTCACTTTCTGTGATCTGAGCGATCTATCTACTTTAGAAAACTCTATAAACGAAAAAACAAAAATGATTTGGATTGAAACTCCTACTAATCCTCTATTGAAGATAGCAGATTTGGAGGCCATTTCTAATTTTGCAAAAAGTCATAACCTAATTGCAGTATGTGACAATACTTTCTGTTCACCTTTCGTTCAAAATCCTCTTGAGCTAGGTTTTGATATTGTGGTTCATTCAGCGACAAAATATCTAAATGGTCATTCAGATCTTATTGGAGGAGTCGTTGTTTGCTCCAATGACAGAGAGGAATTGGCTAGTGAGATTTTATATCTTCAGAATGCAGTGGGCTCTATCATGAATCCATTTGATTCTTTCTTATTACTAAGAAGTTTAAAAACACTTCCGATTAGAATGGAAAGACACTGTTCAAATGCTCACAAGATTGCTCTGTACTTAGAAAGTCATGATGCTATTGAAAAGGTTATCTATCCTGGACTAGAGAGCCACCCTCAGCATGAGATTGCAAAAAAACAGATGAATGGATTTGGGGGTATGATTTCTGTAGTTCTTAAGGGTGGTTTAGAGAGTGCTACAAAGTTTTTAGAAAGAACTGAATTATTTTCATTAGCAGAAAGCCTAGGCGGAGTTGAAAGCTTAATTGAACATCCTGCGATAATGACACATGCTTCTATCCCTCCAGAGATAAGAGAAGAAATTGGAATTAGTGATGGTCTTGTAAGATTATCCGTGGGAATCGAGTCAATAGATGACTTAATGCTAGATATAGAAAACTCTTTAAATTAATTATTTAAGCCCACTTTCCAATTTACTGATTTAGAAGATTCTTCTATTTTATTCTCTATGCCAAGCACTAGAGCGAACAAGGCCATTCTAATTACTACGCCGTTATCAGCTTGCCTGAAAATGGCCAAATTTGGATTTTCATAAAGATCAGTATCAAGCTCATTAGCATCACTCCTAGAGTCTCGAGGCAGTGGATGCATGATGACTGTATTGGGCTCACAATTAGCAGTATAGATTGACTGATTTAAGCTCAACAGCCCTCTATATCTATTCGCATCCTCTTTATTTGTATATCTTTCTTCCTGTACTCTTGTCACATAGATTATGTCTACCTCAGATATACCTTCTTCAAGATTTTCAGTTTGTATGACATTAATACCTGATGCTTTAAGTTGATTTAAGATATCAATAGGTAGTTTGAGCTCTTCAGGAGAAATAAGGTTCATCGTTACCTTAGAATATAAAGATAAAACTTTGCATAATGAATGAACAGCTCTTCCATATTTTAAGTCACCAACTAAAGCTATTCTTAGACCATCTAGAGATTTATTGTTTTGTGAGAGTTCTTTTTCAATGGTGTAGAGATCAAGCAAAGCTTGAGAAGGATGCTCATTTGAACCATCCCCTCCATTAATTACAGGTACACGGCTAGCCTCAGCGAATTTTTTTACCGAACCTTCTTCTGGGTGACGCATAACGATGATATCGCTATAACCACTTAGAACCTGAGCAGTATCCGCTAAGGATTCTCCTTTAGCTAAAGAAGAACTTCCTACCTCTGTAATTTCCCTTACATTTCCCCCTAAGAGATTAAAAGAAGCCCCAAAACTAATACGAGTTCTGGTGCTGGGTTCAAAGAACATATTACCAAGAATAGCTCCTTCTAAGACTCTGGTTATTTTTTGTTTGGAAGCGTAGGGTTCTAACTTATCTGCAACAGAGAATAATTTATCGATATCTGAACGATCAAATTGATCTATAGAAAGGATATGATTGCCGCTAAAATCCATCTGCCATAAGTATTTTGTGAAAGCATCTTATCACTATTCCCTTTAATTTAGATAATTTAGAAAAATTGGGGAGGACCAAGCACGTTCCCCTATAGGCGCTAAACAATCATCGCTCGGATCAAAATCTGGCCCACTTGCATAACAGGGCCTGATTTTTATGCACTCTCCAAATTCATTATATTCACAACGTAAAGGGTCTCCACCTACCGCATCAGTTTCCATTTGTATCGCTCTAACGTAGTAAATAGCATTCTCTTTTGCAGAAGAAAAAGCATTGTCTTGAAAGCTAATGGAACAACCTTGGCCAGTATCATCGCATTGAAAGGTCTTCCAAGGATCTTGTATAGCTTTGTCTAGCGAACCTAGATTTTGGGTAGGCAAGATTTTAACTATTTCAATTCTATCGATTAGATACCTTTCATTGCTAGGGTTATAGCATTCGTTAAGACATAGTCGTGAAATTTCTTCTTTGGACATTGCTGTGTGAACATAATCAGGGCAACCAGGTAACTGTTTAAAAGATCCAAGCGCTCGTACCTCGAAAGTGGGATTAGATGGTATTGCAATCTCACTTCCCATGGGGATTTCTTGATTGTTATAGATTAGATTAAACCACAGAAGAATTCTTTCTCCTGAAGTAGCGTAAACCTCTCTGTCATATAGTGAATTATAGATATTATTTCTTTCTAGTGTATCGGCATGAACAGCAACTAGACCACCGGTTGAGTAAAATGAAGCGCCACGTTCAGGTGGGAGAATCCAGGTTAGATTGTCTTTAGCTCCCCAGGAATCACCCATCGATTTTCTCGCAAATTCTTTATACCCTGCACCAGCTCTAGCCTTATGGTTGTCTGTAGATCCTATTAATCCAAGTTTAAAAGAGTTAATTGTATTCTCAATCTCAACTTCTGATGCTAAGGCTGCTTGAGAGCTCATGGCTGGTCGATAAGTATAAGCCGGTAAGAAAGAGTTTTTTAATTGACCACACTGTTTCCAGTCTTCTTGAGTAGCATTCTCCACTAAGCTAAATCTTAAAAGGCCAGATGAATTATTTGCAAACTCTTTTCTAATATCATCCGCCTTATCATTGCATTCTTTACCAGTCTCATTAAGACACTGTTGATTAACTATTTCTCCGGCTCTCCAGCAACAAGGTTCAAATTCTTCTGTAGGCAGAGGGCATTCAAACTCCCCAGAAGGTAATTTCTTGGTATGTTGTATATTTTTATAAACTTCCGAATTACCATGGCCTGAGTACACTTCCATTAATCTTTGTTTTTTAGGATCATGATTATCATTAAGCAGTTGGGAGCTCATTGTTGAGTTTGCAGGGGAGTGTATTCCCCAAGTCGTTCCATGAGGTATGACAAGGGCGTCTAGTCCCAGTTCATCAATTTTATTGAAAAGCTCTCTGGGTGTGTTGGCCCTTTCTTTACATTCTGAAGCGTCTTTGACATTCTGATCACAAAATGGAATGGAGTAACTTTCATCCCTGAACTTGAGAAAATCAAAATCAATTGATTCAGGAGGAAAATCAGCTATCAAGGGCAAGAAAGGAGTAAGGTCATTTTCTATCAGAAGATCTAGCCCGGTTAAACCGGCACCGATTGGTACATCAGGAGTGTTATATAAATCTCTAAGGATCACATTTTTGTGTCCAAAGTGAGTTTCAGGAGAAGAACCCATTTGAGTCCATTCCCAACCTGCAAACACGACTAAATCCTTATTGTCATCACTGGATATTTCATCACAATTCCTGATAGAGTTAAGAGAATCTTCCCACATCTCTTTTGTCATTCCCTCAGCATGATCAGTAATAGAGAAAAAATCTAAGGAAGAGCAAAAGCGTGCAAAATTGCATGCATCTGAAGGAGGATGCACACCTTCGCCTTGAAGCATCGGTAGACTAAATAGAAAAGCATCTTGTGAAAAAGTTGTATGGACATGCAGATCACCAAAGAAGATTTGCTTTTCGGTTAATTGATTTTCGCTAATCGGTCTTGGAGAATAAACTAATTCACCATCCTCAGGAAGAGATCCAAACCATCCACTAGACGAAATGAAAACATAAAGGAGGGCTAGAATGAAGGGACTGAGTATTAAGCCTAGAAACTTCAAGAACTTAATCATTTAGACCTCTTCCTCTTAAAGATATCCATTCATTAGTTGGACTATCTATTTCTCCAAATCCAGTTCCTGTTTCGGCAAAATGATAAACCATTGCAGATCTTTTAGATGTAGATTTATTATCATAAGATTTATGCATCAAGAAGCTATGAAAAAGAAGGAGGTCTCCTTTTTTAAGGGTCATAGGTACCTCTGCAGAAAAATCATGATCTTTAATTTCAGTATATCCATAATTTGAACCTTCTCTATCATCAGGTAAATGTTTATGGAGAGATTCTTTGTGAGAACCCGGAAGAACTACTAGACAGCCATTTTCTAAAGTAGCCTCACTGGTAGCTAACCAAGCTGCAACTTGCGGTTCTCTATCAAATGGAAAATAAGATGAATCCTGATGCCAAGGTTGTCCCCAAGCTCCTGGATTTTTGAAGATAAATTGACTCAAAAAACAATCAATATCCGGCCCAATAATATCTTCAAGAATATTTAATAGATTTTCATTTTTAATAAAGGTATTGAATATACCTGTCGAATGAATTCTAAAGAGTTTAGATATCTCATCTTCAATTGTTTGTGCATCAGGATTAGGCTTCATTTCTCTTATAGCTATATGTCCTTCACCAGCATAAGCGTGACTAAAAGCACTGCCCTCAGGCACTAATGATTTAATAATATCCAGGACTTCTGAGTTCATGTCATCACAGAAGCTTTCATCTACAAAGCTAGGTATCAATATATATCCACCTTTATTCCAGCTGTTCTTTTGGTCTTCAGTCATGAACTTTGTTGAACTTACTTTATCGCTAGAAGTTCTGCCTATTTGTTGATTTACTCGATTAGAAAAATCGTCTTTTGATTCTTGATCTATGTCTTTTCTATCCATGGTAAAAATTTTAACAAATTAAATCATACTTAAGGTGGTTTAACTGCGCCTAATTTGAGAAGATTACTTCATATAATTTATATGGAGTAATTATGGCTACGTTTACAGACTTAAAAAATCAATTAGAAGCATCATTCAACGCGGAAGGAGCTAGCGGAGTGGAAGCAACCATTCAAATAAATATTGAAGATTTAACTAACTTCTATGTAGATATAAGAAATGGCGAATTGTCTGTTGAAGAGGCAGATCATGAAGATCCAGGCTTAACTCTTACTTTTGACAGTCAAGAAACGATGGAAAAAGTTTTTTCTGGAGATCAGCAAGCTGCCATGGGCGCTTTTATGCAAGGTAAAGTTAAATTTTCTGGTGATATGGGTTTAGGCCAGAAATTGGGTTCTGTATTTAAGGCACCAGAGTAAGAAACTAAGAAGCGTACTTAACTGAACATCCATAGGGCTTAGTAATTGGCGAAGTTATTTCGTCTCCTTTGTTAAGCTCTAAGAGTCCGTTCTTAATATAATTTTTTGCCTTTAAGAGGTCTTTGAACATGAAGCCTCTTCCTCCAGCATCATCAATAGCACCTTGATATTTTAAGATGCCTTCTTCGTCGATAATATACATATGAGGGGTAGTTTTTGCCTCGTACATTTTGCCAACTGTACCATCTGAATCTAAGAGCACATGACTGGGTGAGGCGCTTCTTGTTAGAGTTAGCTCATTCGCTTCAAGAGGGGTTACGTACCCTTGAGTTCCTGGTGCAGAAGAAATAATACTTAGCCAAACTGCATTTATCTCTTCTGAAAATTTTTGTGTTGATTGCATATTGCCTGTTTTATAGTGTTTAGCTACAAAAGGGCAGCCATGATTTGTCTGCTCAATAATAATTTTTTTCCCACTAAATTCACTCAATGATATTTCTTCGCCAAAACTATTTGAAAGAGTAAAGTCAGGCGCCTTAGTATCTATTTCTACATAGCTATAACAAACTTCTGCGAAAAATAAGATAGGTAAAAGATGTATAAATAGATTTTTTTTCATTAATTTATCTCTGTGAGGTATCTTACTAACGTATCTTCAGTAAGTATTTCTGGCAAGATTATTGGCTCTCCTCGAGAAGGATAAAGTAAATAAAGTGGCACTCCTGTTCTTCCGAACTCCTCTAACTTTTGTGCTATATCACCATCTTTTCTTGTCCAATCAGCTTCTAAATATTTAATATTTTTTTGCTTAATAATATCTTTTACGGCTCTAGTTTTTAAAGCAACTCTTTCATTCACTTTGCATGTAATACACCAATCTGCCGTAAAGTTTAAAAAAATAATATCTTGCGAGTTCCTGTATTGTTCTAACAAGACTTCGCTATAGACCAACTCCTCTTGGGATTGTGTGTCTTTTTCACTATAAGAAGTAGGGATTATCAAAACTGAAAATATGACGAAGGCTAGAGCAACTAATCTTACTAACCATTTTACCCATTTTATTTCAGAGGTATTTTTCTCCAAAAGCCAGAGAGCAAGGCTAATAAACAATCCTCCAATTAAAACCATCACAACGGTATCACTATCTACCTGTCCACTCAGTACCCACAATAACCAAAGAGCAGAGCCCCACATAGGGAATGCCATGAACTGCTTAAATGTCTCCATCCAAGCGCCTGGCTTAGGCAGGAAGGCTAATAGGGAAGGCTTAACACTGAGAATAAAGTAGGGAAGTGCAAAACCTATCCCTAAACTTAAAAAGATAAAAATTGAATTGATACCAGGCTGCAATAGCGCAAATCCAATGGCAGAGCCCATAAAAGGAGCCGTACAAGGAGATGCAACTACAACTGCAAGTATTCCAGTCAAGAAAGACTCTAGAGATTCATTATTGACTCTAGCAACTGAACTTAGTTGGCCTAACTGACCACCAAAAACTAGATTGCTCATAAACATAAACCCTAAGGCTATGAATAAATAGAATAAAACCGAAATAACTATTGGATACTGCAGCTGAAATCCCCAACCTATAGATTCACCACTAGATTTCAATAAAAGCAATACTAGAGCAATGACAAGAAAACTAAGAATGACTCCAAAAGAATAATACAAACCGAACTTGTATGTCTTTGTTGAAGAGTTCTCACTATGGTCCATAAATCTTAATATCTTTATGCTTAGAATTGGAAAGACACAAGGCATTATGTTGAGTATCAGCCCACCTATAAATGCAAAAAGTAAGAGTAAGATTATGCTTTGGTTGTTTTCTACTTTCTCAACTTCCAGAGGGTAGGAGATATTAAAATAGGAGGTCTCTTCATTATTTGAGGCCTCAATAACGCCTTCAAACGCATCAAATTTAAGCTGAGCTTTCGAGGCATTGATCTCTAAAATGAAGCTATTAAGATTTTTCTCATAATTTTGATCATCACTATAGGCAGTTAATCCATAGGCTTTTGGAAAAAAATAAACATCTTGGTAATGATCTCCCTCACCAATATCTGTTTGGAGAAAGAACTTATCATCTAGTCTTTCTATACGATAGAGTTGTTCAAAGTCTACGGGTACTGTGCTGAGATATTCATCAATCTCTTCACTTTCTTCGGTGAGTAAAATGTCACCTTTATTGATTACAAGGCTTACCTCACCTTCTTGAGGAATACATATATCTTTGCAGGTATACCAGCCTACATTAGCTTTTATATTTAAAGGAAAAGAAGCATTCTTTAAAGAGGAAATTTTAGTCAATAAAATAACTTCATCGTTATAACCAAAAGTCATTAATGGTTCGACTGGAATCCTGTGTGGCCCTGGCCAGAGGATTTCAGAAGCTTCAAAACCATTTGAAAGACTCCAGTTAACTGATGCACCTTCACCTGCATCCCCAGGATTTTCCCAATAAGTATGCCAACCTTCTTCAAGTTCAAATTTTATTCCTACCAACAGCTCATCATTTTCTGTCAGAGTTAAGGATTCGGTTACAAGTGAAATCTTAGAGTTGCTTGCCTGAAATTGAGAATCAGCATGAATACCCTGAGAAGAAAGTATTACCGCATAAACAAACAAGAACTTTGTGATATTCTTGTATAGATTTGATAGAAGTACTTGAAACATGCTAAAAGATTTAAAAAAAAGGTTTAACGAAGAAGGATTTGTAGTCGTGAAAGATGTCTTCAAAGCCTCTGAGATTGAATTTTACAGACAAGTGGTCAAAGAAGCTATTAAAGAGAGAAAGCAACTGGATCTAAGGACCCTTGAAGATAAATCTGAATATGAACAATCTTTTACTCAATGTCAAAATTTATGGGAAGACTATCCTGAAATTCGAAAACTAACTTTTGACCAAAGAGTTAGCAAAATTGCAGCTGAGCTCCTAAATGTTTCTGCTCTTAGAATCTGGCATGATCAGGCCTTGGTTAAAGAGGCTGGCGGTAGAGAAACTGACCCACATCATGACCAACCATATTGGCCAATAAAAGAAAGTAATACGATCACAGCTTGGATACCGCTTTGTAAAATTGATAAAACAAATGGTCAATTAGGTTTTTATCCTGGATCACATCTAAATAGAGAAAAACAATTTATAAATATTTTTTCAGGAAAGGTAGATGAACGAGAGTTCTTAAATGAATCAAACCTCACTTCTTCTAGGGTCAGTTATCAAGATTTAGACATAGGCGATGTTTCTTTTCATCACGGCCTAACATTTCACAGAGCTAAGCCGAATTCTTCTCTTTCAGAAAGAATAGTTCATACAGCGATTTATTTTGAAGACGGATCAACTAGAGGAGACGATCAGTTTCATTTCAGTGTAGATAGACCAAATATCAAAGTTGGAGATAAAATTGAAAGCGATGTAACTCCAATAGCTTACCCTATCAAAGAGCTACCAAACAGACCGAAGCAGAGTATATCTGATGAATTTACGGGCTATAAGATGCTAGGTCTATTGCCTAAAGATTGAAATAATTGACAAGGTTGGCCCGGACTAATTTAGTCCATATTTTATAACCCTCAGCATTAATATGAAGGCCATCTTCAACAAATAAGCTCGGGTTTGGTTTACCCTCTGCATTGAGCATTTCTTCCCAAATATCTACAAAAAATAACAATTCATCTTTTTGTGATATTTCTGAAATAGTCTTGTTATATTCCATTTCTTCAGCTTTTAGATATTCACGTGCGACAGAGGGTTTAATGCCAATTACAAAAACAGGAGTCCCGGGTAGATTAGCCCTCACTTTGCTTATAAAAATCTTAAAATCATCAATAGTTTGTTTTGGACCTTTCAAGGCTGCAATATCATTAGTACCACAAAAGAATACAATCGCTTTGGGTTGATAGTTTGTAATTACATCATCAAAGTGATGGATAACGTGAGCGATATGAGCTCCACCAAATCCCCTGTTGATTGTTAACATGGGCTCCATATCTTCTTGGAGTGTGTTCCAAAATCTTATACTTGAGCTTCCTGTAAAAAGAATGCTTCCTTTCGGAGGAGGGTTGACTAGATCCTGACTTAGGAATTCATCAATTGCTTCTTGATAGAAGTCTTCTTTGCTCCAAGCATTTAAGTATAGAGCTGTTTTTTTAATATCTACTTTGGATATTTCAGTATTATTTTTTTCGGCTTGAAGCTTAATTTTTTCTTCTAGAATTTTTATATCATCTGAACAACTAAAGATGATTAATGAAAGCAGGAGGATTATTGAATGTTGTATTTTCATGCGTTACCAAAGTCTGGGCTAATCATTCTTATATCATAACCAAGATTTTTGGATATTTCATTTATTTGATCTTCAGGGCGAACTTCAAAGATTAATTTGAAATCTTCAGAGAAAGACAACCATGCATTTTCGGAGATCTCATCATTCAATTGCCCAGGACCCCATCCCGTGTAACCCAATGTCAAAATATAATTATTTGGCCCATCACCTTTTGCTATATCTTCTAAGGCTTCAAATGAAGTGCTCATAGATATTTGTTCGCTAACCTGTAATGTATCTTTCCATGATTTGTCAGAACTATGCAGGATAAAAATTGCTCCTGGATTGACGGGACCCCCCAAGAAAGCTTTATTTTGAGAGGCATAGTCTTCTCCTATCTTGAGTCCTTTGAATAGATCTTTTAAGTCAAGATCTAGTTGTCTATTAAAAATAAGTCCGAGTGACCCAGTTATGCTGTGATCACACATATAAATCAAAGAATCTGTGAAGTAGGATGTCTCCTCTTCGCTTGGTGAAAAAAAGAGTATCTTTCCTTTTATTTCTTCCATCTACAACAAGGCCTTAAAAGTTAATTAGATTGATGGAGATTATAGAAATAGAATGCACTTACTACCAGTGCATGTTGAATAGCACCCTCTCTTATTAGTTTAGGAATATCGTCTATATGTCTTTTTATTATTTCAATATCTTCTGTTCCGTCCAGGCTTTGATCGCCAAGTTTTTTGCAATTGTAAGCAAGATACGTATAGGTGTGATTGGACATAATTGCTGGATTGGATTCTACTCGGCCGATTTCTATAACCTCATTGCTTTCAAAACCAGTCTCTTCTTTGAGTTCTCTTACTGCAGCTGTCTTCGGGTTCTCACCAGGATCTGCCATTCCTCCTGGTATTTCTAGAGAAGCTTGTTCCGTTCCAAATCTATATTGATTCACTAGAACTACCTCTCCTTCTGGTGTGAGAGGTATGATATTGACCCAAGTTGGAACTTCCATTACCCATACCTTGTGATCTGACCCCAGTTTTGGAGATGTTACTGAATCTTCTCTCATTTTAAATATCTTATTGTCTAAAAGGTACTTAGATGAATTCTTTTTCCATTTCTTTATCATTGATTTGCCTTAGAATTAGTATTTTATTTAATTATGCTCACTTAAATGAC
>Ga0213868_10000755_pt1 | contig 31218 bp, 33 predicted proteins | sample PICome_9_FD_160087 | JGI IMG/M metagenome (GOLD analysis project Ga0213868, IMG submission 160087) | Coastal seawater microbial communities near Pivers Island, North Carolina, United States - PICO127 | ecosystem: Environmental > Aquatic > Marine > Coastal | place: USA: North Carolina... | reverse complement strand
GGCGCAGATTATGATAGCCTGATAGACGAAGAAATGATTAAAAATTTATACACTTATAGTTATGTTTTTAACATTTAGAAGATTTATAATTGAATTATTAACCCAGGACCTCTAATTATTTAGAGGTCTTTTTTTGTCATGTTATTTTATATTCTGCAACAAAAAGAGCCATTCCTTAAAGATACTTTTAAACTTCAAGAATAACACTCTTAAAAAATTGAATTACAATTAGCAATCGTTAAAAAGCCATTACATTTTTGGATGAAATGGTATTTTTTTTGTCCAGCGAGCTGGACGAAAAGGAATAGCAAGAGGGTAACGGGCTGCGCCGCGTTACTTATTCTATTTTCATTTTAATCTATTGATTTTTAAGCACTTAAAAATAAAGTAGATATAAAAAATCCATCGATTTGCGTCAAATGGTCTTGAAACACCAGTAAACAGGGATGGATTTACGTCAAATCTTTAAAAAAGCGAAAGAAAATGGACTCATTCATCACTATCAGGTTCAAACGGAAAACTGCAAAAAGGTTTCAGGAATTTTCCAAAAAGCACTTCAAGACGCACACCGAAGCGATGGAAAACATCCTTGATTTTTTCCTCTATAATGAGATATCCCCAAAGGAAAAATTGGGACCAACTGGACGTACTATCGAAGCCAAGTTACTCAAAAGAATAAATGCAGTTATCGCCATAATGCGAGACGTGGAAAAGACCCAAACCAAACCTACGGTTGCAATGTTGCAATCCCTTTTTGTAATGGACGAACCCAAAAAAAAGCCGCTCATTTTGGAAAAAAAATATGTTGAGGAAAAGAAGGAAGTACGCTTTCGCGAAATCGAGTCTGCGAGATTCACGACCAAAGGGAGAGCGAAGCGGTAAAAGCGAAACACCAACAATGAACTTTAAAAATTTAGCTTATGTACATCACAATCACACCTCAAAAAATGGGCGGTAACTTTTCCAAAAGTTCAGCAGATTTTGTTGGCTATTTAGAGAAGGAAAACCAAGGATTGGAACAACACGAAATGGAACATTTTTTCAATCCATATGGCGATGAAATTTCCGCTGAAGAAGTAGTCAAAGAAATAGATGGGAATACCGCAAAATTGGAAAAACACGAACCAAGATTCTATTCAATTACCGTGAGTCCTTCAAAATATGAATTGCGAAAACTTCAGAACAGTAGCGAAGATTTAAAAAGATATACTCGCGAGCTGATGAAAGATTATGTGGCTTCATTTAATAGAGAAATTAAAGGGCGACCTGTCATTATCGACGACATAAAATATTATGCGAAAGTCGAACACCAACGCACATTTAAGGGGACGGATTTTCAGGTAAAAAAGAACCAACCTTTTGCCACAAAAATACTTCAGCTAAAAACTGAAATTAGAAATATTCAAGAAGGACGAGCTGAAGGGAATATCAAAAAGATGAAAAAGGAAATCGCCAAACTGGAACGGCAAGCACCACATCAACAAAACGGAAAACGAATTGTCCAGGGAATGGCGAAAGATGGAAACCAAAGTCACATCCACATCATAGTGAGCCGAAAGGATGCATCAAACCGATTCAGTTTGTCACCCGGAAGCAAATACAAAGCTTCCGATGTGAAGTTGAATGGGGAAACCGTAAAACGAGGTTTTGACCGAGACAAATTTTTTGAAAGAGCAGAAAAGTCCTTCGATAAGAATTTTGGGTACAAACGCAATTTTGCCGAGACTTACAAAGCACGAAAAGATTTTGTAAAAAATCCCAATCTCTATTTCGCAGCCTTGATGAAATTACCAGCAAATGAAAAGGCATTGGCTTTCAAAATGATTACAAAAACGGGATTGCCGATAGTGCCAAGTATTCCAGTTAGTCAAACACAAATCGCACTTCGGATTTTCAAACGGTTAAGACGTGGTGCAGAAATAGCAATTAAATCAAGTTCCATCGGAATATAAGTAGTATGCAGATAGATAATATCATAACGACACTTTCAATTATTGGTTTTACCATTACTGTTTTCTATGCGATGTTTCGGGTAAGTAAGTATGCGTTTCTTTTGAATATCGCAATACTGTCATTTCTCGTATTCTATGTTGCTGCTGGAAATGAATTAACATTCATTTTGTTGTATCTAGTTTGTCCGCTACTATTAATTAATACAGGACTATACGTTTTTCTGCATAAAACAGAAAGCTCGCAAAACGGAGATAGTAAATACCAAGTCAACTTTGCGACCACCAAAGGAAATTTCAAATTAGATAATATTAAACGTGGCGCATCCGTCATCGGATCCGCTGGAAGCGGAAAAACCGAAAGTGTCGTTTACGGATTTCTTAAACACTTCCAAAAAGAAGGCTTTTGCGGAATCATTCACGATTACAAAGATTTTGAATTGACCGAAATGGCATATCCACTTTTCAAGGATAGCGATATTCCGTTTAAGGTCATTTCCTTCGATAAAATCATCCATAGGGTAAATCCTATTGCGCCACGTTATTTAGAGAACGAGGAAAGCGTTAATGAGGTTTCAAGGGTCTTAATCGAAAATCTATTAGAACAAAGAGAAAGCGGAACTACGGGAACAACAAAATTCTTTAACGATGCTGCGGAAGGTTTGATTGGTGGATTGATTTGGAAATTAAAAACGGAATATCCAAAATACTGTACGTTACCCCATTTGATAGCTGTTTATCAATTTCTTGATACAAAAAGCCTAATCCAGTTTCTGGAAACCAACACCACCTCAAGGGCGATGGCAGATGCTTTTATTAGTGGCAAAGATTCTGAAAGACAAACCGCAGGTGTAAAAAGCACCTTGGCCAATGCGCTCAAACGAATTAGTACACAACGTATTTTTATGGCACTATCCGCAGATGAAGTGCCATTAAACATCAATAGCGAGGAAAATCCTATTATAATTTCGATAGTCAACAACCCAAAATTTGAAACTTCTTATTCGCCAGTAATTGCTACAATAATTCACACTATTACCAAGCAAATGAGCGTGAGAAACTCAAAACCATCATTTCTATTAATGGAAGAAGCACCTACAATTCGTTTATTGAATATGCACCGCATTCCGGCAACATTACGTAGTTATAACATCTCAACCATTTACGTGATGCAGGATAAAATACAGAACGATATGATGTATGGGGATAAAGCAAGTAAGGCGATTTTGAGCAACCTATCCTATCAGTTTTTCGGAAAGGTCAATGACCCGGACACCGCAAAATATTACGAACGCTTTTTTGAAATTATTAAAGACCCAACCAAGAGTATCAGTCGAGGACATAACCTTGATTTTGATACTCGCATTACTACGGGCGAAAAGGAAATCCCAAAGATTCGGGCGGACTTATTTTTTAGGTTGAAACAGGGCGAGTTTATCACTTATGCCGATGGTAGGGATAAGAAGGTACAATTCAAATTGGCTAATATCCAAAGAGAGTTACCAAAGGAATCGAAGCAGTTTTCTAAGGTTGATTTGGCGGAAAACTTCGAGCGGGTTTATGAGGAGGCGAAGTCAATATTCAAATAGAAGGACTTACACTTTAAAACCAACATAAAATCTAAATGATAATTTTAATACTCATTTAGTGAGTATATTGAAAATGTTCTTTACTTTAGTGAACGGAATTAAAAAAATTCGAAATGAACCGAATAAAAGAGGTTTTAGAACAAAAAGGAATAAAACAAATCTGGTTGGCTGAACAGTTAGAAAAGAGTTACAATATGGTTCACTCTTACGTTCAAAACAAAAGACAACCGAGTTTAGACGACTTATACAAAATTGCTGAAATACTTAATGTTGACATCAAAGAATTGTTAGTTTCTAATAAACCTGAATAGAAAAAAGTAAATGAAATCAACCGAAATAAAAACTAACGTTCAAAACGTAATAGATAAATTCTCAAAAGAGGAATTTATCTATGATTTGTTGATTGCATACGGAATCTCAAAAACCTCTGTAACTCGACTTAAAAAAGGCGATTATAATTTTGCCAAAGCAGATGGCGAAATTTTATACAAAAAGAAAATATTCTTTAAGGTAGAATCTACTGATAAACTATTGAGTAGCATTGAAGAAATTTCTAAAGATGAACGCATTTTAAAACACAAACCAAGATTTGCAATTCTTACTGACTATAAGCAAATAGTTGCTAAAGACTTACTTAAAAGTAGAAATTTAGACATTAAATTAAAAGAACTACCCAACTATTTCGATTTCTTTTTGCCATTAGCTGGAAGTGAAATTTATAATGCCAAAAATGATGATGAAGCTGATAGAAATGCTTCATACAAAATGGCAGATTTATACGATTTGCTTATAGAAGAAAATCCACAGATTTATAACTCAAAAGCAAGTATTCATCATCTTAATATTTTTCTATCTCGCTTATTATTTTGTTTTTTTTCAGAAGACACAGAGATATTTGAGGAAAACATTTTTACAAATACGTTAGCTCAACATACATCAGAAAACGGAAAAGACACACATACTTTTTTAGATAATTTATTCGACAGATTAAACGATAAAAAGGCAGATAAGTATCCAGATTATTTAGCAAAGTTCCCTTATGTAAATGGAGGATTATTTAATGACAGCATAAGTTCACCTGTATTTACAACAAAGGCAAGAAAAACATTAATCGACCTTGGAGAATTACAATGGAAAGACATTAATCCAGATATTTTTGGATCAATGATTCAAGCTGTTGTAATTCCAGAATATCGTAGTGATTTAGGAATGCATTACACTTCAGTAGAAAACATTCTGAAATTAATTAAACCGCTGTTTTTAGATGAACTATACGAAGCATTTGAAAATGCTACAACAGTTAACCAATTAAGAACAGTAATAAATAGACTTTCTAAAATTAAGTTTTTTGACCCAGCTTGTGGAAGCGGAAATTTCTTGATTATTACTTACAAAGAAATTCGTTTATTGGAAATTAAAATTTTAGAAAAAATTATTGATATAAATACAAGTAGCCCATATACTTCTGCAACTTCTTCTACTCTTGGTTTTTCTTATGATGAACTTGCCAACACTAAAAACCCTGCGCAAAACAATTTAACCTTTAGCCAGACCGAAATATTCTTTACCCAAATACAACTATCGCAATTTTACGGAATTGAAATTGACGATTTTGCTCACGAAATGGCAATACTTTCACTTTGGTTAGCAGAACACCAAATGAACAAGATTTTTGAAGAAACATTGTTTGACTTTGGTAAATCAAACCCAATACTTCCATTAAAAGAAGCTGGACAAATTACACACGATAATGCAACAAGAGTAGATTGGAATAAAGCCTGCCCATTAACAAAAAATGATGAAGTTTATATCATTGGAAATCCGCCATATTTAGGAAGTCGTAATCAGGATAAGAACCAAAAAGAAGACCTTGATATTTCAATCTATATGATAAAATCATATAGAAAACTCGATTATATATCGATTTGGTTTTATAAAAGTGCTAAATATATACAAGGCTATGAAAAGACTAAATCAGCTTTTGTTTCAACAAATTCTATTTGTCAAGGAGAGCAAGTTGGAATTCTCTGGAGGTCAATTTTTGAAATGGGAATTGAGTTTGACTTTGCATATACAGATTTCAAATGGACAAATAATGCCAAAGGCAAGGCAGGTGTTACTGTTGTAATTATCGGTTTAAGAAATATTAGTAAAAAAACAAAGTACTTAATTACAGATGGAATCATTACAAAAACCCAGAATATTTCTTCCAATTTGGAAAACGGCACAACAAAAACTGTTCAAAAACAAACTAAACCGTTGAGTAAATTCCCTTATATGAGAAGAGGAAATATGCCCAATGATAAAAAGTTTTTAAGAATATCAAAGGAAGAAAAAGAGCAACTGCTAACTAAATACCCTGTAATTGATAAAATAATTAAAAAGCAAGTTGGTTCAGATGAATTCATAAACAATCTGGAAAAATATTGTTATTGGATTAGTGATGAAAATCTTTCTTATGCTTTGACAATTCCAGAGGTTAAGCTAGCCATAGATAATTGTTATAATTATAGAATTAATAGCAAGGATAAAACATTGCACGCCCAAGCTTTAAGGTCTCATCAATTCAGAGAGTTTTTTGAATGTAATGACAATACTTTACTAATACCAATTGTTTCGTCCGTAAATAGAGAATATATACCAATAGGGTTTGTGGATAGATACACAATAATTCCAAATTCTGCACAAGTTATTTATGATGCTAACAGCTTGATTTTTGGAATTTTGACATCCAAAATGCACAATGTATGGGTAAAATTTACTGCAGGAAAAATGAGAACTGATTATAGGTACTCTATTTTTCTTTGCTACAACACATTTCCATTTCCAGAAATCAGCAATAAACAGAAGCTAAACTTAAACGAATACGTTTTCGCCATTTTAGACGAAAGAGCAAAACATCCTAGTAAAACAATGGCACAAATGTACAATCCAGATACTATGCCAAAGGGTTTGCTAAAAGCTCATCGAGAATTAGATACTGCAATAGAACAATGTTATCGTTTACAACCTTTTAAAAACGATACAGAGCGTTTAGAATATTTATTTAAACAGTATGAAGAAATGATAAAAAAAGACACGCTTTTTGCAAAGCAAAAGAAAACAAGAAAGAAGAAAGCCAAAAAATAAAATATGCCAAATTTAGTACACGTAAATTACGACCAAACAGGAAAAAGCAAAAGCACCAATGCTTTAGGAATGCGAGAAATGCAAGAAAAAGCATATGAAGGCAGAACTGCTCAATATTTATTGCTCAAAGCACCACCAGCATCAGGTAAATCGAGAGCATTAATGTTTCTTGCTTTATACAAATTGAAAAATAAAGACATAAAAAAAGTAATTGTTGCTGTTCCTGAAAAGTCTATTGGAGCATCATTTGGCACTACAGAATTAAAAAAGTATGGCTTTTTTGCAGATTGGAAACCAAACCCAAAATATAACCTTTGTACACCAGGCGTTGAAAAAAGTAAAGTATCGGCTTTCTTGAACTTTTTAGATTCCGACGAAGAAATTTTGGTTTGTACCCACGCAACTTTACGTTTTGCTTTTGATGGATTAGATGTTAAAAAACTAGATAATACTTTGGTGGCTATTGATGAATTTCATCACGTTTCAGCAGAAGGCGATAATATTTTAGGTCAAGTACTAAAAAGTATAATGGCTAATTCAGAAGCTCACATTGTAGCTATGACTGGTTCTTATTTTAGAGGAGATAGTGTTCCTGTTTTAATGCCAGAAGATGAAGCAAAATTCACTAAAGTAACGTACACATACTATCAACAACTTAATGGTTACGAGTTTTTAAAATCTTTAGGTATTGGTTATCATTTTTACACAGGAAAATATTTTAAAAAGCATCCTGAAAAGGAAATGTCGGCATTAGCAGAAATATTAGACGAAAACCAAAAAACCATTATTCATATTCCGAGTGTGAATTCTGCAGAATCATCCAAAGAAAAACACGATGAAGTTGACCATATTATAGATGTTTTAGGAACAATAGAATACCAAGACGAAACTACTGGAGTAATACACGTTAAAAGTAAAAAAACAGGCAGAATTTTAAAAGTTGCCGATTTAGTACAAGACAATCCAAAATCACGAGATAAAATAAGTGCTTATTTACGAGAAATTAAATCGGCAGATGATATTGATATCATTATTGCTTTAGGTATGGCAAAAGAAGGCTTTGATTGGCCTTATTGTCAACACGCATTAACCATAGGTTATAGAGGTTCGTTAACAGAAATTATTCAAATAATTGGAAGAGCAACTAGAGATAGTGACAATAAAACACACGCTCAATTTACCAACCTAATTGCTAATCCTGATGCTGAAAGTGAGGAAGTAAAACTATCTGTTAACAATATGCTTAAAGCGATTACAGCATCATTATTAATGGAACAAGTTTTAGCACCGAACTTCAAATTCAAAATTAAAAAAGATGACGATGACGATGACGAAGATGAAGAAGATGATGACAAAACCATTAAAATAAGAGGTTTTAAATTACCAACCTCTAAAAGAGCTGAAGCTATTATTGAAACTGACTTGAATGATTTAAAGGCAAAAATATTGCAAAACCCACAAATGCTTAAAGCAATGCCTGGTAATGTTGAGCCAGAGGTAATAAACACAGTTTTAATTCCTAAAATAATTAGAGAAGTTTATCCCGATTTAAGTGATGAAGATGTTGAAGCAGTAAGACAACACGTAGTTGTAGATTCTGTAATTAAAAACAGTACAATCGAGGAACAAGGCGACAAAAAATTTATTAGAATGGCAGGAAGTTTTGTGAATATAGATGATATTCATATAGACTTGATTGACAAAGTAAATCCATTTCAAAAAGCATTTGAAATCTTATCAAAATCAGTAACTACACAAGTTTTAAAACTAATTGACGAGCATATTCAATCTACCAAGTTTGAAATGACAGAAGAAGAAGCCATTTTATTATGGCCAAAAATCAAAGAATGGGTAAAAAATAATAAAGGAGAACAACCGAATATTCAAGCGTTTGACCACAAGGAAAAAAGAATGGCAGAAGCGTTAGTGTTTTTGAGAGAACTTAAACGTAAAAAAACACTTGCAGATGGCTAAAAAGAAACTAACAATAGACGACATTTTTAATGATGATGATTTTGGTTTGTTAGAATCAAAAGTAAAAACTACAACTGTAAAAACAGATGAAGACAGACTTATTGATTCCTTTGAAGAAATAAATATGTTTTTTGATAAGAATAATAGAGAGCCAAATTCTAGCAGTATGTCTGAATATGGACTTTTAGCAAAATTGAAGAACTTTAGACAAAACGAAAAACAAAAGAAAACTTTAAAACCTTTTGATAGACATAATTTGTTAGGTTTTGTAGAAATGGAAAAACAAACCATTGATGATATTTTAAATGAAGAAGATGATTTTGGCTTATTAGATTCTGATAAAGATTTAGATATTTTCAAATTTAAACACACACCAAAACCAGAAGACAGAGCAGAGTCTGATTTTGTTGCAAGAAGAAAAGCAATGAAAGAAAAGGACTTTGAGAAGTACGAAACAATGTTTCAGAAAGTTCATAAAGAAATAAAAGAAGGAAGACGAAAAATAAAACCATTTAAGAACATTGAAAAAAATCTTCACGTTGGAAATTATTATTTGATGGACGGAATCCTTTTGTATTTGGAATCTGCGAACTTAAAGCAGGAAGAATGGGAACAGAAATCTGGAAATAGAGTTCGTATTGAAGGACGAACTAGAACAGTTTTTGAAAATGGAACTTTTAGCAATATGCTTTTTCGTTCTTTAGGCAAACAAATTCAAAAAAGCGGAAAACTGATTACGAACACGAATGAAAAACTAGAACAGGAATTGTTCGTAAATACTGGACTTGTAAAGGAAGAAGATTTACAAACTGGTTGGATTTATGTTTTGAAGTCTAAATCAACAAATGCGGAATTATCAAGTATTCAGAACTTATATAAAATTGGATTTGCGAGTAATTCTGTAGATGACAGAATTAAAAACGCGAAAAATGAAGCGACCTATTTATTTGCTGACGTAAAGAAAATTGCGACTTACAAAGTATATAATCGAAATGCAGATAAGTTGGAAAACCTTTTACACAGATTTTTTGCAAGTGCTTGTTTGGATATTGACTTGTTTAACGAAAAAGGACAAAGACTAAATCCGAGAGAATGGTTTGTCGTACCTTTTGAGGTAATTGAGGAATCAATCCAATTGATTTTGAATGAAAGCATTGTGAATTACGAATATGATTCAGTTTTACAAAGAATTAAACTGAAAAAAGATAAATAGCCCAACTGCCACAACATTTTATAATGACCGAAAACAACCGCATAGAATACAAACGAGAATTGTCCGATGGACTTGAAAAAGAGGTTATTGCTTTTTTGAACTATCGTGAAGGTGGCATTATCTATATAGGTATTGATAAAGAAGGGAACACTTACGGTTTGCCTGATGCGGATGGTGACCAGCTGAAGATTAAGGATAGATTAAAGAACAATATTCGACCTTCCGCACTTGGTTTGTTTGATATTGTTAGTGAAGAACGAGATGGAAAAAACATCCTAAAAATCATTTTGGCGAGTGGTCCAGAAAAACCATATCATCTTAAAAAATACGGGATGAGCGAAAAGGGTTGTTTCATTCGTTTGGGTTCAGCAGCTGAACCGATGCCACAAAAAATGATAGACGAGCTGTTTGCTAAACGTACCCGAAATTCCATCAGTAAAATTAAAGCAGGACGGCAGGATTTAGGCTTCGGACAGCTAAAAATTTATTACGAAGAATCTGGGTATACCCTCGGTAAAACTTTTGCAAAGAACTTAGAACTACTTACAGAAGATGGTGCATATAACTATGCCGGTTATCTATTGGCCGACAAAAATAGCACTTCAATTAAAGTCGCCAAATATTCGGGTATAACCAGAACAGACTTAATAGAGAGCAACGAATATGGTCACGAATGTTTAGTTAAGGCTACTAAACAAGTGATAGATAAAATTGCGGTCGAGAACAGAACAACCACAAAAATCACATCAAAAGAAAGACAACAAGCCAACCTTTGGCATCCCATCGCCTTGCGAGAAGCCATCATTAATGCGTTTGTGCATAATGATTATACCAATGAGATTACCCCAAAGTTTGAGATTTTTACCGATAGAATCGAAATCACATCAGCTGGTGGATTGCCCGAAGGGTTAAGCAAGCAAGAATTTTTTGAAGGCTTTTCAGTTCCACGAAATAAGGAACTGATGCGAATTTTTAAAGATTTAGAACTGGTTGAACAATTAGGTTCTGGCATCCCTCGTATTTTAGAACACTATGGAAAAGAGAGTTTTAGTTTTTCCGATAACTTTCTTAGAATGACTTTTATTGCTAAAGAAGTTGCTGATGAATCTACTATTAGAGATGATAATAAAGAAGTTGGTCAAAAAGGTGGTGTAACTGGTGGTGCAATGGGTGGTGTAACAGGTGGTGCAATAGATGCTATAGACGCACTTACTAAAAGACAAAAAGAAGTACTTAAACTTATTGCAACCAATACTACTATTACTTATACTGAAATAGCTGAAACTTTAGGCATCAATGAATCCCCTGTGGGCAAACATATAAATGCGCTCAAAATCAAAGGGTTTATAAAACGCCACGGTGGCACACAAGGCTATTGGGAAATTAATCTCTAAAAAAATCAGTAAGTATCCTTTTAAAAAGGCGATTTATCTTTTGAACCTCTGGCATCTGCCAGCCACTTACCATTTTGTTTAACCAGTTTAAAAAGTCCTGGTGCCTTATCGTAGGCGGTGGTATATTTTACCCAAGCCAAATCACCCATAATCGTATCCTGCAAAACAGTAAAGTTTGAATCATCCTTTACCGTAACGTTGAACATATTTATAGTATTCATATAGTTGGAATATGCCTGTGGTGTCGAGTTGGCTTTCAAAGCTTTCTCATCCTTTTCATAAAAGCTTTCGATAACAATTTTAGCTGTGGCACTTGGTCCTGAAATCTTAGTTTCGGCACAAGAAAGGAACAGCAATACGAGTAAGCAAATAACGATTTTTTTCATAATATTATTAATTTGGGTTATTGATATATTTATGTGATATTTTCATTTCAATATTTCGTTCGCCATCTTTCTCATTTAAATCTAAAAGTATCCTATGGTTGTTGGATAATGAAAATTTTGGCATGACATAAATGAATCTTACCATTTCATTTTCTGCGATTTTAGAAGGCATATGATGTTTAAAAATAGGCTCTTGATACAAACGTTGTAAAGATTTCTTTTTCCCTTTTTGTCGAGTTTCAACCGAAAGGTTTAAGAAATTTAAATCGTAATCCAAGCTGGAATTATTCCTAATTTGAATAACGAAGTAGAGTTCTTCTTTGTCAAAAACAATATTTTCAAGCCTTAGAATAACACCATCATTTCGCCTTATATACCTTCCAAGATATTGTCTTTTGTCAAGAAGGTATGAACAGAATCTTTGATAATAATACATACTGTTATTAATACCTTTTTCAGAAGTTTTAGTCTGAATTGAATCTGCTACTTTTGGGTTTTCATTCCCAATACTATTAGATAATGGGATAAAATAATTGAGTTTTGAAAGCAGGGCTTTATACCTTACAATATACGAAAAAATTGAGCCATTTCTGTTGATTACCAGAAGATTACTTTCTTTGCCTGGTTGGGCTTGCAGTAATCCGAAATATTGCTCTTTTTCACGATTGTAAGTGAATACAAAATTTTCTGAGCCAGTAATGCCTTGTCGTATTGGCTCTGGAAAAAAGAGTGCGACATTTTTGCTGTCGTTAGCATAAATAGTATCAAGGATTTCTGTTGTTTGTGCTTCAGCCAAAGCTGAAATCAACATAATTAATGTAAATAATATCGGTTTCATAATTTAGGTTTTAAAATAAGTTTATAATTGTTCAGCACAGTAACCTTTAAATTTCGGTTACTACGTCTTAATACTTTTGTAATACCACCTACTTGTGGAACAGTTGGGATGTTGATATCGCCTATAACATCGTCCAAAACTTCATTTGTAGCTTCAGCTCGAAAATTGTTTTCTACATAAATGCCTTCACTACCATCCTGTAAATCGAAAGCTTTAAGCTTTGTTGGATGATGCCTAATGTTTTCTATGGAAATTAAAGCACGATTAGGTTGAAAACTAATAAAACCAAAAACAGGTGTGTTCTTTTGCATCAGTTTACCATTGATAGTTGCAGCTTTAGTAAGTCGCATTCTCAACCTGGTATTCGCTTTTACAACTTGGTCGCCATCAACAACCACATAAATGGTGGCATCTGTATTTCCAATAATTGCAAGCTCGTTGGGTTTTGGCGCAGCAGCAAAAAACAGTTGATGTTCAAGGCCCAATTCCTTAGATTGGATTTTAAGTTCTCTTAGTATTTCTGTAGAATCAATTTCTACAGGTTGTTTCTTTTCGACTTTCTTTTGACCGAAGTTTGCATATCTCTCTTCTGAATATTGAATCTTACCAGCATCGTAAATACTATCGACAATGCGTTTCTTTTCACGTTCTGGTAGATCAGGATCGTAATACCCCATAGAATCGATTAATTTTTCATCATATATACTAGGTGCATTATTTTCACGTACTTCTTTCAGATCATTAAGAGCATCCAATTTAGAATCATACTCTTTTTGATTTTCTTCCAAATCTGGTATCAAGGTCTGTTCAAGATTGTCGTTTTCATTGTCATCATCGCCCATTACCATCACGGAATAGGAAATAAGGAATATGAAAACAATAGCTAAAACTGCTATAAAAACTATTTTATTCTTTTCTATTTTCATCACTAAGTTTTTTTAAGGTGTTTTCGAAATAATTTGTAATTAAAAGTCCGTGTGGATTGTTAGGAAAATTTCTGTCAACCATAATTAGGTTTCCGGTGGAAACTAATTCATAAGTATCGATTATTGTTCCTCTATTGATTTCAAAAATGGTTGTAGCGGTAAAACTATATACACCATTATTGTCGTTTATTTTTGAATCGATGCTGAGTACTTTTTGAACTAAGGAAAATTGCAATAATCGATTATAAACACCATCTGCTTTTTTCTGGCGATAAAGATTATCCACAGAGCTATTACCCAACCAAAGTGCCTTTTTCAAATTCTTCTCATAGTTGCTTGCATCGATGTTGTAGAAATAGGTGTGAAACAATTCTAAATGCGCCAAAGCTTCAACTCTAAAATTTTCCTTTTGGCTCACTAGCTTTAATGGAATAATGCTACCATCTGTATTAATGGCAAATGCACTATTCATTGCATTTTTGTTAGTAGTAAATACCATCCAAACTGAAAAAATGCTAGATAACAATGCGCAAATGACAACTGCCAAAACAATAAATCGATTGAGTTTTAAAACGTTGTAGATATTTTTATATGGTGTTTTCATATTTTTATTTTTAATCTGACTTAGGCAGTAAATAATCTGAGTGTAAAAGATGTGGCTCGTTTATAAAGCTTGAATTTTAGAAACACGATAAATGCAACAGAACCTAATTGAACAACAGGTGCGAAAAAGCCTTGACCTGTATCGGTCCCAAATAGGTTGACCCAAAAATTGGTATTGATTTCTGTATAAATTGCGTTCACAAATACATTGACGAGAAAGAAAGCTGGCACGAGCATATACACGGCTGCATACAGCTTGAAAAATGTATAAGCAAGAGAACGAAACTTTTCAAAAACCGCCAAACTAATGACCAATGGGAAGAATGCTTGCATTATTCCTAAAAGAAAAAAACGTTCTGCTAAGAATAGTGGATAGATAAACAAATCCAATATCCATAGTATCGTACTCAGGATAAACGCCAATATCTTGAAACCATATAATGGCGTTACCAATGCTTCATACAGAAGCGTCATTGCTGAACTTGCGGCATCAAAAAGACTTACATCTTCCTCTAAAGGTATGTCTTGCATTTGCAATGGTAATAGCGCAGGTGCAGTCCCTCGATATTGTCCTTCAATGGCAACTAAAATACCATCGAAAAACCCTAACACCTGCGTTGAAAAAATAACCAAAAGCACAACCGCAAAATTCTTTGCAAGTTCCCCAGGACTCAATCCCCAAGAATAACCATCTTTATCCGCAATACCTTCATTATATTTCTTTAGGATATTGACTAGAAAAAACAACACAGCAAGCGTTTTCATTCCAGCAATGGTATATTGCGAGAAACTACTGTTCTGTATGGTTTGAAATACCGCATCGATATACTCTAGCCCAATCCCTAAAAAGATGGTTGCGGTCATTTCTAATAATTTGTTTCGCGATTATTGACTTTATCCTGCATTTTTCTGAAGGAAATAATATCCTTGTAGCGTTTCGTTTTTGTCTTGATATTGGAAACCATTTCCTTTGATTCCAATTCTTTTTCTTTTAGGATTTCTGCACGTTCGGCATCACTCATTTTTAGATTATCGCTGGATAAGATTTCACTCATAAATTCAACGGTGTCCAATGAGTTTTGGACTATGGTATCGAATGATTCTACAACCTTAGTAACTTCATCTGGTTTTATATAAGGCGAGTTCAAAATGTCTTGCAAATCATTTTGCATAACATTAATAAGACGTTGATTATTTTGTGCAATTTCCTCAACCGCTCTAAGCTGTTGCACTACACTCGAAACTTTTTCTATGGCTTCTTTTGCATCTTTTAGAAATTTCACAGACTTAATCATTTGAGCGGTCTGTTTACCAGATTCTACAAGTTGTTTTACCAAACTGATAAAATTGGTGTTGTCATAAGTTGGCATTCCTTGGCTTGTTACCTTTGATGGAATTAATAGCATTAATGCTACTGCCATTACTAAAATTCTGATTTTGTTTTTACTCATTGTAAAAAAATTGTTTTGGTATTCGTGAATCTTCGATTTCATAATATTACGTTTTAGATGTGAATTGAATTATTGCTTTTTGCATGTCATGATGCTCTTCATAGAACTTCATTATGTCTTCGTTTTCCTGTCCATCGGTTAAATAGGCTGCATAAACTTCTTTAGGCACTTCAAGCCTAAAAATGTTGCTTTCCTTTCCGATTTTGATAAACATTTCGGTATACTTCCGTGGACCAGAAAGATTGTTTTTAATGGATTTTAATTGGTTTAAGTCGTGGCTAGATAGATTGAGTCTTTTAACCAGTTCTTCATAGCCTTTTTCATTATTCAGACTGTAAATGACTTGGGTATTCTCTAAGATGCTTGCTGATGTGGAATTATTAGGAAGTTGATTAATGGATTGCAGTATAATTCCAATTGCACCATTTTGTTTCCGTATAGCTTGATAATAGAATTCGACACTTTCAAGTACGTTTTCAAACTTCAGTTGTTTGGCAAACTCATCGAAAAGGATAATGCCCTTTTCAGCACGGTTTTTCCAAATGGTTCTTTGAATGGCAGACTTAATGAGCTTCAACATTACGGATAAAATTTCCTTATTGTCTTTTACCTCGTCTAGTTCAAAAACAATCAATCGTTTGTCCTCAATTTTATAGGTCTGATCTTCGCTGACTTCAAATAGAAAACTATATAGACCATCGCCAACATACTCAGACATGACGTGTAAAAAACTCGTAACATTGAAGTAGTCGGGATGGATTTTAAGGGTAGTCAGAAGATCTTTCTGATGCCTTTCTATAAAGTTGTAATAACCTTCCAAAGAATGATTTTCAGAAGTGCTATTGTAATAATGGCGCAGTATCTTTTTAACGGAAACCGATTGCGCTTTTGTTACTTTTAAATCTGAAGCAAACAATTCAAAAAGAAATACTGATAAATCCTCTAACCGTTCAGGTGTCAAATCTTTTACGTCACTAATGTAAAAAGGATTGATACCTAGGTTCTTTCCGCTTTCGTATCGTAATACGGTATATTTTTCAGGATAGAGTTTGGCAAATTTGGTGTAAGAACCACCCAAATCTATGATGACCAATCTTACACCACTTTCAAAATATTGGCGCAAAATATTGTTGGCTAAAAACGATTTGCCTTCGCCAGTTGGCGCAAAAATGGCAAAATTTCGAGCTTTGATTCGCTTCTTTTTTTCATCCCAAACATCTTTTAATACCGGAATGTTATGTTCTCTATCGTTAAAGATGATGCCTGTTTTATCTGATTTGTAGTTGGTATTATTAATGAATAAACAAAGCGCATGCTTTAAATCGGTAACATATAAATCATTATTCGAGAAATTGGAAGAAAAGCAACAGTAACTATTCAGTATATAATTTTTGCGTTCTTCGCCTCTTGGATAATAAGGAATGATATCTAATTCCTTGAATTCCGTTTTAATTTTGGAAGTTATTTTATCTAGCTCTTTAACATCCTTAGACCAATACACAATATTAAGATGACCACGAATAATACGTGAATTATCATCTGCATTGATTTGATCTAGAATGTGCTGAATTTTAGTGAGAACTACTTTATTCTGTGAACCAAAATTGGAACTTTTGTTAAGTTCCTCTATTTTCTTATCGAGTAGCTTGCGCCATTTCTGTTTGTCATCCAAATAAAGAATCTGGTTAACAATATGGTTTTCATTAAGTGTAAGTCCTATACCATCAATAAATCCTTGATGAAATACAAAATCGTCTGAGGTAAATTTCTCATTAGTTTTGCTACTTTGTACGTTTTCGCCAAAGCATAATTCGCTGTTGATGGCGAGCGCATCAAAATGGTTTTCGCCAATATTGACGCTTTTCTTTTCTAGTAAAATATCGGTATCAAACCCTTCATTGAAACCATTGAAATAACTACTAGTTAATTGCTGAATATCTTCCGATTTAAGCGGAAGAAAGGCCATTTTTCGACTATTGTTTATAAAGGAAACTGAATCGCTTACAGAGTTAGCGAAGCTCTTAATGTTATCATCTAATTCTTGTACAATTCCCTTTGAAATTTTTCTGAAGGGATTGACGTATTTCGGATTGTTGAGTGCTTTGTTCTTGGTTAAAATGAAGAACAAATAACATTTATGTTCTATGTGTCCACGACCTTTAAAATGCTCGTGTGTGGCTTTTTCTAAAAAGGTGGTGTTTGGAAGTTGTTCTGAAGAATAAGATTTCTTAAGGTAAATGTCTTGTTTGTGAACTACAGTTCCAATAGGTAATGATTTCAAAGCTTGAAACCATGCACCATGCATATCCTCAAAATCCTTTTCGGATAAGGAATAAATTTCTGGCAGATTACCTTCATAGCATAAAATCACATTGCCATTGTTGGCAAATACGATATTGTCTTGAATATCTACAATGGGTTGATATGCTGAAATATTAATCTTCTTCATAATCGAAACCTGAATTTCTTTTGTTACTAATGATTTGCGGAAAAGCTTTTGCCATTTGAAAAAGCTGTGGATCGTTGGTTATGCGTGTTAAGGCCACATATAAGGCTGAATTGAAAATCAGAATGCCAATTATCATCACAAAGCTGAAAGAGAAAATGATGATTAATAATGATGCAAGAATTGAAACCATCATTAAGGCAAATAGGGAAATGGCAGTCCAAAAATTACTGCCCGTTTCCTAATGTTTTTATATACTTCGTATTGTTTCATTACACTACTATTGTGATTAAGTAAGTAAAGATGCCGACTACAGCACCAGCTATGAGAACAAATACTAAAACACGAGTAATACCTTTTTTAAGGTCTGCGTTCTCGCCAAAGAAATGACCAGCATTAAATAGGAATCCAACAAGAAAGATGACACCTAGAATGATTGGGAAGATGGTTCTAATGGTATCTGAAACATCGTTTACAGAATCTTCAATACCACCAATTTGTGCAAAGCTTGACGCTGATGTCATCAAGAATACGAGTAAGATAAAAATTGATTTTTTCATAATTATTTGGTTTAGCCTGTAGAGGCAGTTTCTAATTTTATTTTGTGAAATCTATTATGAAATGAAGATGAAGGAAGAAAATCTCTAAATTTTAACGCTAATTGGTGTTAAACTTTTGAAGATTATTAAGGAAGTGATTGATTTCTTGAATATTGTGTAATCTAAAACGATTATTATGAACACATTAAATCAAATTACATTACTGTTATTCTCTCTAGTTTTTCTAAATTTTTCTTATACACAGAATGGTAAAGATCAACCCAAGAAATCAATTGTAGTAATAGATCCTGGACATGGCGGAAAAGATGCTGGTGCAACAACCAGAACTGGTATAAAGGAAAAAGATATTGCTTTGGGTATTGCTTCTAAAATAGTGGTACTAAATAACAAGCTAGTTGAAAATCCTTTAATGTTATTTTTAACTAGATATACAGACACATTAATATCTCTAGGCGATAGAACACAACTAGCCAAAAAACTAAAAGCTGATATATTTATTTCAATACATTGTAACCAAGCCATAAACAGAACAGCATCAGGAACAGAAGTTTTTATTCATCCTAAAAGCGAAGTACAAGCTGAAGAATCTGCCTATTTAGGATTTACTATCCAAAAAGGATTAGCTGATATACTTGGTATTAATAACAGAGGTGTCAAATATGGTAATTTTCAGGTGTTACGAGATAACTACAATAGTAATGCAACGGTTCTTTTAGAACTTGGATTTTTATCTCAAAATGATGAGGCAATATATCTATCTAAAGAAGAGTCTCAAAGTGCTGTTGCTTTGGTTATACTTCAATCTATTATTAAATTTTTGGGGTTATGAATGACTTTATGATTGCTTTAGTAAAAATAATCAGGACTCTTTTAAAGTTGGTTTATAGGGATTTGTTTGATAGTACTATCAAACAAATTAAACCTTGATAGCGTTCTTTTTAGATAAGAGTTTTTCAAAGACTGTTAAATCAATCTTAAGTTGATTTTTTCCGTAAAGCCTCAATTTATTTATTATTGGACGACAACATTTCTTGTGCTTTGAATTTCCACATAAAGGGCATTCTTTATTCGCTTCTAGCTTACGATTTTCAAGGGCTTCCGTTATTAACTTTACTATTAACAAAGGCTCTTTTAATCCTAATTTAGTTTCATAGTATTGTACAATGCCTTCACCAAAGTGTTTATACTCGCCATTTACATAATCTCCTTCAGCAATTTTGTATTGATGATTAGCAAAAAAAGGATATATAACCTCTCTATAAAACTCGATTAAATTAATACCAGTATTTCGCTTAAGAATAAGGTCATGAGTTATATCTAAACAACATGCGCCTTGTTTAGAAATATGATAATCCCAATCGCGTTCTATAATATCACTCATTTCATATACAGAGGGAATTGTATGAGGATAAGATGCATGTACTGTTATTAGCACTTTATAGTTTTTCCAATGTTGTTTTTTCTTATCAACAACAGCTATCTCTCCATAAAGTGCTTCACAATCATGCTTTTCAAGGGTTATATTCTCAAATTTATGATAGATCTCTAGAAATTTTGCCAAGTCTCTTTTTAATAACGCCATTATTAGCAATTAAAATAGGGTTTGTTACTTGCAGCAATTGGTGCAAGATTAATAGGGTCAAGCTTTGTTTTTGAACTACCGATTGTTAGAATAACATTTCCATTTTGATCTTGAACTGCGAAATCATTTTCTGTGATGTACTTTTCCCAATCAAAGTCATAATGATTGTAAAACCTACCATCTTCGTAATCCCAGATAGGTTTAGACTTTTGTTTGAAATATTTATCGTTAGATAATTGATTAAGGATATGCTGACCAACGACAATTCCATTACTTAATGCCGTAGCTTGCATTTTAGGAGCTAAACTAGTATGAAGACTCGAAGTGGTAACCTCTCCAGCTTCTCCTAATCCGGAATACATCCAAAGCACTTGACTATCATGACCTAAATCTAATCCAGCTCTAGTAAAAACATCTTTGATTCCATTGGCTTCAAAATACTCTTTAAGGTCATTTTTCACGAAATAGGAAATCAATGCAAATGCTTTTAAAGCATCTTTGGTTGCTTGTTTCTTCTCAATATTTTTTCCTCCAAAATAAACCATCAAGCCATCCCCTTGAATCCTATGTACGTAGCCTCCGCATAAATTAACAGCAAATATTGATGCTTTGACAATACCTTCAGTTATGAGCGCAACAGTTTGTAAAGTAAAGCGATTATTCAATTGAGTGCTTTTTCGCACATCAACAAAACCACTAATTATCCAATGCTTTTCTGTATTGGTAGTTCCACGTAAATATGAGAAATCTGGATGATTTCCAAGACTTGGTAAATTGGTAATTGTAGGCGTTCCAAGACCTTTAATCAATCTTGTAGATTCATTTAAGCTTTCAAGTCCGGGAAGTTCTGCACGCAAACCCTTTATGTAACTTAAGTCAAAATCTGAATCTTCTTGATGCAGACTAAAAAGTTTATTCATTCGTTTGGGGTCTTTATCGACCGCTTTTTTGATTACATCCAAATAAGGATTAAAAATGTTCATGATATTAGGGTTTATGAATTAATTAATATGAAATATAATGTGGGTAAAAGAAGAAAGAATTGCACAACCAATAGTACACCGGCGAATTTTAATCTTGAAAATTTTGTTGTTAAACCGTTAGAAAGTATGTAAACTTGGGACCTTAAATCTTGCAACTCATCTTTTTTACTATAGTTTTTTGATGTACTATTGAATTCAGACCGCTTCATTTTAGAAATAGCGCCGAAATAATATAAAGAATCTGGCTTTTTTGAGAAAAAAGGTATGCTTGCTATTGAAAGTACAATTAAACTGAAAACACCAATAAATAACAAAACACCAATGCTGACTTTACCAATTGTTGACATGCCGCAAACAATTTCAGTTTGAGTTAACAATGCAATAATACCACCAGTAATAAAAGTGTTTATTGCTATATATACAGCTGACTTATTGTTGACACTATCAAAATAATGGTCAAATCTATCTATTGTATATTTTAGTCTATCTTTCTCCATCGTTACTTGCTATTAGTTTTAGTAAACTATTACTTTTCTTTTGTCACGCCTTTAAAAGGTGTATTACTGGATGTTTTGCCATCCATAAATTGTCCATTGTCCCCATTTCTTTTTACCCAAATACCTGTTTTTGGGTTCTTAACTTGAGATCTGTTTTTAACTGCTCCATGTCTGCGATTGTCGCCACTTTTTCCGTTTGTTGCCATTTTCATTTAATTTTATTAGATTGACATTGATTAAGTAATTGATTGATTTATCTTGTTCACATAGTTATATGACAATAGTGTGACAAAAGAAATCTGTCACACAAAATACATATAGCTTTAAGAGCACATGGATATAGAAACACATCTTTTAAACATTGAGTATAAAGGAACTGACCAACAAGAAGCCGAGAATTCAATAAGTATACTATATGAAAAATTTAGAAAGTTTGTATACAATATCACATATGAGCATATTGGTTTTACTTTACAAAAAGAGGAACTTGCATTGAATGTTGTTTCTGAAGTGTTTCTTAAAATATGGTTTGCTCCACTAGATTGGGAGTTTGATAATAAAATTCATAAGACTCAAGAAGATGGATTTAAAGCGTATTTAGCTACAGTTTCTCATTATAAACTACTTGAGGAATTGAGAAAAACCAAAACTATAAGGGATAATGAAACTACAATAATTGATGATGATGATGATAGTGAATGGAAATGGGCTTTACTAGATTCGGAATTTGACCTTTTAGATAAAGAGTTAATAAAGAGAAGAAATTTATTAGACGAATGTTTACTAGAATTTCCAGTCCGTAACAGAGATATTATAAGAATGTATTTTTTGTTTTATGATGAAACAAAGAGAATGACGAGCGACAATATTGCATTGATGGAAAAAACATTTGGAACTACTTGGCAAAACATTAGACAAATAATTTCACGAACAAAAAAGAAACTTGAGGTAGTATTGTTAAATCAACTACAAACAAAATAATTATGGCATCAAAAAAAAGAGATATTGGCAAGTTATTACGTAAGTATGGTTACTCAATTCCAAAATCTTCAGATGAAATAGAAGCCTTTGAAGATAAATTTGGTAAGGATTTTAAGTCTCCTAAAAAATGGGAAGACATTAAAAACATTATCGAAGCGAAAGGTAGTACTAATGAAAATGTATTTACTATTAAAAAGGAAAATAATAAATCCGCAAGTAATTTGGCTATGGCGGCAAGGGATGGAAAGAAGATTTCAAAAGAAGTTAGGGACAAAATGAATAGGGATAAAAAAGATGCCAGAAAGAAATGATTTCATATCGAGAAATGATGTAGTAGAACTGAATGATTTGGCAAGTGGAATCGCAGATTATTATTTTCCACACGGTCAAATTGACCCAATAATAATAGCAGAAAAGACTAGTATTTCTTACAGTTTTGGTAATTATGAGGATTCATTTGATGGTTTATTAGAATGTTTGAATCCGGACTTTCATATATTTATTAATCTGGATAGATTAATACAAGCATATTCTGAAAGAGCTCGTTTTACATTTGCTCATGAGCTTGGACATTACTTTATAGATGAACATAGGAATGCCCTATTAAATGGATTATCACCTAGCCATTGTTCTAATACTGGTTTTAAAAACAGAAATAGAGCAGAACGACAAGCTGATTATTTTGCATCTTGTCTTTTAATGCCTGAAAATAGTTTTAGGAAGTATTGTAATTATAAGAAATTTGAGTTTCGTATTATTGAGGAATTATCTAAAAAGTATGGTACAAGTATTTCTGCTACTGCTCTTCGATTTTGTGCAATAGGAAACCATCCAATAATGGTAGTTTATTCATTTAAGAATTGTATTAAATGGTATTGGTCGTCTATCGATTTTAGATTCAAGTGGTTAAAATACGGCAAGGATAGACTGCCTGAAGATACTCTTGCGAGTGAGTATTTTGAATTAAACAGAAAATCAGATAAAACAGAACCAGTTTTTGCTATGGATTGGTTTAATATTAAATATGAAAATCAAGCAAATTTACCATTCAAGGAAAGGTGCTTAATGCGCGGCGAACATTGTTTAAGTATAATTTGGGAAGAATAGTTTACAAATTAATATTCCCCCAAACCAAAGGATGTTCACTAGCAGCAACATTTCTATTAGAAACAGATTTATAGATAGACCATTGCGGATGCTTTTCTGGCCACATCGCTTTGCGATTTAAGCCACTATCTTTCATCTTATTAAATAAAGCTGGAGAGAACAACATGTAATCTTTCTGCTTAATATTTACACCCATTCTGTAAGCGCCCAATCTGAAATAAGTACCATCGTTTCCCTTATCAATATCTACCTCAAAAGAGAGATGCTTTGTAATATCTTTTAGGTCTGTATCTTGAATTAAAGGAGATAAAGAATTACAATAAGATGGCGCGTTAAATGTACCTGCGATGATGACATTAGTTTTGCCTTCAGCTATTAGCTTTTTGTAAACTTCAGCAATCTTATGAACTTGTTTTTTTCTAATTTTATCAGACTGTTTTCTATCTTTTGTAGGCTTTCTTAAATAAGCATTTAGTAACCAAATGGTTTCTTTTGATGGTGTGCTAATTTCATATTCAATAAGGCTTTTGCCATCATCGTTTATAACTTCATTAATGTCATGAGTTCTAACAGCTTTGAGATTATAGCCTTGTCGCAATGCTATTCCCATTTCTAAACTATTCATATCATTGCCTTGAATCACAAAAGAGTGGTTAAAAGGTTTGCAGTCAAATTCTGGTAGAATGAGCTGGTTAAAGTCCTCAAACGATGCTCTGTCCTCAATTTCTTGTAGCAGTAAAATATCTGGATTTACATTTGCAATAACTTGTGCTTTATGTAGTGTTGATTTGGGATGAATAGGAACGGTTTGTAGTTTTATCCATCCGTTCCAATCTGTGAGATTACCAGCTTTGTTATAAATAGAATGGCTAAGACCTTTCATAAAGAGAAAACCTGCTTTTCGTCTCAAAATAGCATAAGGACGAGGACTTAATTTTTCAAAACCAATTAGAAATGATAATTCTCTAATCCGATCTTGCTGGTTCAATGATTTAGAGGGTTCAAGCATGAGTTCGTCAAGCTCAATTGTCCAATCGGCAGTTAGATTTTTGGTTAGTTTTTCTAGTAGACTTCTGTCTCTGTGAAATAAGTTTTGAACATTAAAAGTTGCTATTTTCATGATTTCTAAATTTTTATTTTCGTTTATCGCAAGAATCTTCATCGAATGCTACCAGATTAAATAATTCTCGCATTCTGCTTCTTACTCTATTGCCATACAAATCTTCCAGTTCTTCAGCATTTAGATTTGTGGTAGCATGTGTCTTAATTTTGTGGTCTATGAAAAGTTCGTGACGTGAGAGTAAGATTTCGCCCATCACGTTACAGTCCTTTCCGTAGTGTCTTCCAATAGGTTCTACACCTAAATCATCAAAACAGAAAAACTGCCTACAACCATAATCTTCAATTGTTTTGTAGCCAATGTGATTGAAACCAAATACGATATTTCTGGAAGGAATCAGGATGTATGGTTTTTGTAGCGGAACAATATTTTTCAGCAAAATCATCAAGCTTGTTTTTCCACAACCAACAGGACCAGAAAGTAAAATACCTTTATCTGGATCTATCTCGTTTTTCTTGCAATTTTCTTTGTCTTTTATGAAATAATGACAGAGTTTTAAAATGATTGGATGGTCTTCTTCGTATATTTTAAAACCGTTTCCAAAGAGCATTTTTCCTTTGACATCGAGGTAAATTAAGATTTTTTCAAAATCGTACGTCACTTCTTTGCCATCAAACGTGCCAATGTCATACGTTTTGTGTTCTTCGACTATTTTACAAGGGTTGACCATAATCTTTGTTTTTACTGGTTCTCAGGTTGTCCTTTTTTTGAGGAACTGCATCTGCAGTTTCAAATTCATTGGCTTTAAGCATCCAATTACTTGCAGTAGCATGCCAATCTTCTATTTTTATTTTGCCACCAATTTTCCAACCAATGCCTTGGTAGTGGTTGTAGAATTTCTTGGCTTCATTATCTGGCCATTTTTTCTTTTTAAAAAAATCAATGACTTCAAATTCATTTTTTGGTAGCTTAGTTTTATTTATGTTTTCTATTTGTTTATTAATGTTTGTATTACGTATCAATGCTTGTTCAGTACTTGTTTCAAACTCATTCACAACTTGTTCAGAGGTTGTACCGAAATTGAACAACTTGATTTTACTGCCTTTATATGGATTATGTGAAGGGAAATATCTTAGATAATTCCATGAATCCATCTGTTTTAAACAGCGATGATAAGTTGCTGTTGAACCAATTTTTGAGAGTTCCATAACTTCTTGTCTGTCTATGTAAAATTCTTCTCGAAATCGGTTTAAATTCCAAAACTGAAACAAAGCCATATACAAGCTTACATGAGTTGTATTTAACCTTTTGTCTGCATAGACTTTTTGAAATATAGCATTGAGATGTTTTATATAATTCATACATATTTATTCCGTTTTATGATGAACTCGATTATTGTCCATAACCTTCTGGATTTCTTCGGAATCATAAAAAATGATGCCACCAACTTTTGTGTAGGGTAGTGTACCTTTAATTCGAAGATTCTGTAGAGTGCCAGGACTAATTTGGAGTAAGTCCATGAGTTCTGAAGATTTTAGATATTTCTTCAGTTTACCTTGCGCTTGTTTACTTAAAAGTTTTTTGATATCATCAAGTAGTTCAAGTTTGAAATCCATTAGATCATCTGTGGTAATAATTGTTGCTGGCATAGTAGAACTGTTTTTAGAAAAGAACTACCATTTTGCTTTCAATTAAAATGATAGTCCTTGACCTGATTTGACTTTCGTTCTACAAATATGAATAGTATTGTTGGCATTTAATCAGTAGTTAAACCGTAGTAGGGTCAAAATTTAACATCTTGATAAATGGTGTTATTTGATGTGCTTTGGCACGGAAATTATTTATTTTAATATGAAGTAATTCCTTTTTTGGAAAAGAAATTTAAAAGCGTAAGGTAAACCGAGTACGGTGTTTTTTGAAGTGTTATTCTTCTGAGTTCTCTATATGAGAAAGTAAGCTTGCAGAAAGGTTATCCAAGAACTTGGTGCGACTAATTTTTCGAGATTTTATATCAGCAAAGGTTTTATAGTAGTCGCCCAGTTTAAAATGAAATACGCTTTCAAAGGTAGATGCAATTTCTTTAATATCAGATTTTCCGTTATTAATGACTCTACTATGGTATAAAGCATAGACCAATTCTGTGAGAGCTGTTTTTGAAGATGTCCATTCTAGTTCTGTAAGATTGTTCAATTCTAATTCATTCTTATATCTTGATTTTTTAGCATCCAATAATCGGTTTTGTAAATAATTGATAAAACGCTTTGATGCTTTTAATTTACCTAGGAGTAAATCATAAGGTGTACAAAAATCTGGGTCTTGAAAATAAAATTTTGAAGATGTTATTGGAACATTATCAAAATAATCTCTAGTGAAGAATTGCTTGTCTAGATGTGTCTGTTTGGATTCAATATATTGTACAAAGTCCATGTTGTATAAAAAGAACCGATTTAGTTTGCCCAATTTCTTTTTAACATATTTTCTTTGTTGGTTGCTGCCCACTTTAGGGAATTGAATTTCAAAAGAGCGGATTTCTGAATAATAAATAAGTTGAGTAAATGGTGTTTGCTTTATTTTTTTAAAGAATTCTATTTCTTCTTCAGTAGATTTAAAACCATCTATCACTACTGATTTTCTATATGTATTTAGAAGGTTTCGACATGCAATTATGGATTTATTTGAACGCTCAATAATTCCATTGGAACTATATTTTATCTCATCCAAATCGAAAAGTAGATTCTTGTTTTTCTTTTTAAAATCCATTCTTTCATTTTAATAAAGAAATAGTTGTTTCTAAGAAGAATGTAAAATTTAAAAGGATGATATGAAAGAAGTAAATGAGAGAAACTAGTAATAATCGATCATATTAATGCTTCTATTAATTTAGAGTTTTTAGGGCTTACTATTTCAATTTAATTCTAAGTTGTTTAAAATAATAATAGAATCAAAATTATACCTGTGTAGTTTTTGCGTATTTCGTATGTGAATTTTTGTTCACATGTATTTTAGTAGTTTATGTCTAACCTTTAAACTTTTTTACAAAGTCCTCTTTGTTAGAAACATTAGATTTTATAAAAATATTAGAAGCATGTTTCCTTACTGTTCCATAGGAAATAAACATATTCTTGGATATTTTTTTATAACTATCTCCTTTGATAATTTGGATGGCAATTTCATTTTCTCTATTTGTGAAACCAAAATCTCTCCCAATATTTCTTGTCAATATGTACGTGTACTTTAAACGGTATAGATAACTATTAATCTCCATTGTGGTAACCAAAAAGAAAGCCATAGTTACTAAAGGCTGAGTAATAGGTTGGAAATCTCCAAAATATGTTAGTAAAGGCAAAAGGATAATTGATAATATGGAAGTTAGACCTAAGTAAGTTTGAATTTTAAAGTAGCGTTGTCTTTTGACTTCTTTTCTTATGGTCATAAAAAAGTATATCAAAAATGTTATGGACATGAATATTGGAAATACCAAAAATAGACTTCTAGAAAAATTAAGTGAGTTTGTATAATAATATGGTATAACAAATAAAAACAGAAAGCACAGAGTTAGTATTATTGATAGATTTTTGATTTTGAAAAAAGGATTTGGGGTTATAATATTAAACTCCATATATAAATACCAAATAAGATATACGCACATAATTATTGAAATACTGTATGTTGCTATGTACTGCAAGAACAAAGGACCAGGTAGAGAGGTATTAGGTAATAGGCCATTAAGTATATTATATAATAGAAAAAGAATAGCTAAAATCAAATATCTGTAAGAAGCTTTGATTGTTTTTTGTTTGCTAAATATTATTTTTAAGAGTTGAAGAACAATGATTATACTGATTACAATACATATAAATAATACTATCCAATGCATTGAAGATGAATAAACGTATTCAGGTGTGAAATGATATTTTTGCTCTTGGGGTAGCATATAAGTATTTGAATAACAAAATATTATATTTAATTTTCATTACTGTTAAAGATACTATATATTAGTGTTAATCAAAAATCAGCTTATAATGTTATCTAAAAAATACAGTTTAGGTTTTTTTCCAACACCACTTGAACGATTAGATAATCTATCTAAAAAACATCCTGATTATAATTTATTTATTAAACGAGATGATAATTCTGGACTAGCATCAGGAGGAAACAAAGTTAGGAAGTTACAATACTTTATTTATGATGCTCTAGAAAAAGGATGTGATACCATAATTACTGCAGGAGCTCAACAGTCTAATCATTGCCGACAAACAGCTGCGGCTTGTGCTAAAGCTGGATTAGAATGCCATTTGTTGTTAGGAGGTATAGAACCTCAAAATTACAATGGTAATTTGTTGTTATCGCATTTGTTGGGGGCAAAGATTCACTTTACTAGAGATAATAGAAAGGGGGAGGATATAATCAAATTAAAGCAAGATTTAGAAGCACAGAAAAGAAAGGTGTATGAAATTCCTTATGGTGGCTCGAACTTACTAGGGGCTTACGGTTTTGTCGATGCAGTTAAAGAATTAAAGAAGCAACTTTCAGAAAAGAAATTAAAAATCGATTATATTTTCTTTGCTTCAAGCTCAGGAGGAACACAAGCAGGACTTAGACTTGGTGTGGATTTATTTGGTATTGATATTAAGTTAATGCCAATCAGTATTGATAAAATTGGTTTAGGAGATAAAACATTAGACGATGCTGTTTTAGAGATACTACATCAAGGTCAAAAAGAATTGAGTATTCAAAAAACGTACTCAATTAAAGATGCAACACTTATTAGAGGTTACGACAAACCTGGTTATGGAGTAATTACTCAAAATGAAAAGATGGCCATAAAACAATTGGCTCAAAGTGAAGGTATATTGTTAGATCCTGTTTATTCTGGTAGAGCTTTTTACGGAATGATAGATCATCTAAAAAGTAATAAGATAGAAAAAAACTCTAATGTGCTCTTTTGGCATACAGGTGGCTTACCGGCAAATTTTTATTATTCCGAAGAGCTTTTAAAATAACTTAAAAGTTAATTACTTCTTCTAAAGCGTCATCTGCTTCTTGATGGATAAAGTTAGTTTGATAATTTAAGGTCGTTTTTAAATCACTATGTCTATATAATTTTTGAAGTATTCTAGGATGAATTTTGTCTCCAGCGATATTCCCAAAACTGTGTCGAGCAATATGCATGGTAACCTTCTTTTTAATTCCAGCTTTTATAGTAATCGATTTAAGACAGTCATTTAATTTTTTGTTAGCAGTTTTTAGTTTATTAAAAACATCTTTAGGGTTATTCAAATCAGCTTTTTTTAGTTCAGGAAAAATGAAATCATCATCACTTTTTTTATCCATTTTGTAACTTTCTAAGACAACTGATATTTTATCTGGAATTTTTAATGATAACAATTTAGAATTTTTACCCATTCTGTAGTGAAATCTTTGGTCATAAATATCAGACCAACGAGTTCTTAAAATATCTGAGATTCTCATGCCTGCAAAATTAAAACTAAAAAGCCATATGTTCCGTGCATGGATTTCTCTAAAAGTCAAATTCTCTAACGATTGTAGCTTTTTTATCTCTGAAATAGTAAGCCCAACTTTTGTTGTCTCTGGAAATTTGATTCGTATTTTATCTGAGCCAAAAGGATAGAGTTCTTTACTAATAATTTTTTGTTTTATAGCTCGATTATATAGTAAACGCAAAAGAACAAGTATATTCATAATCGATGTGTCAGATAAAGAATGTATTGACTTTAAAGTAATCATTAGCTTCTTCAAGAAACGTTCATCAATTTCCTGAAAAGTAAGTTGTTTTGATTTATGGAATTTTAATATGAAGCCGACCCAAGCTTTATCACATGATAAACGATTTAGTTTATTCGATAATTTTAAATCATCTAAATGTTCATTTGCAAGTTCAAAAAATGTAGAGTTTTTACCTAAATTGTATAATTCGTTCTTAATTTGATTTGCTGAAGCATCTTTATTTTTTACTTGTAAAGCAATTAAAGATTTGTTTACTTCTGAAATTTCTTGAGATAATAAACTATTTAAACTGACAGAATTTGGATGAGATTTTTTTACACGTATATTCTTTTTATCCCAATCTTCAATATCTATGTAATGACCTATATATTGATAAGTTGAGCGACGATTTTTGGTAATTCGAATAGCAAGAGGATATAGACCTTTCCTATTCGGTTTTTTACGAAGTACTATTTTTGCGTTTGATGACATAATTGACCTGTTTTAGCACGAAAGTCAAATCAGGTACAACATTTGGTTTTAAAACCTATGCAAAGATACACTTTTATTAGTTTCTCTAGGTACAACATAGGTACAACAAATACTGAAATTAATTGATATTAGATGATATCAAATAAAATTACAAACACCCTAAGTAATTGTAAATGAATGACTTTGTTCTTGTTTGGTCAAATATACGCTAGACTTAGGATCTAGTGCCGCAAGGTGTGAGAGTTCGAGTCTCTTCTCCCGCACAAAAAGCCGACTTATATGAGTTGGCTTTTTTATTTGTACTATTTATCATTCGATAAATGGCCTTTAT
>Ga0213868_10000752_pt1 | contig 31250 bp, 26 predicted proteins | sample PICome_9_FD_160087 | JGI IMG/M metagenome (GOLD analysis project Ga0213868, IMG submission 160087) | Coastal seawater microbial communities near Pivers Island, North Carolina, United States - PICO127 | ecosystem: Environmental > Aquatic > Marine > Coastal | place: USA: North Carolina... | reverse complement strand
TCCGATCTCCTCCTCCCCCTCCTCCCCCTCCTCCCCCTCCCTCTGCTCGGGTGGTGGCGGTGGCGCATCGCTCGGCAGGAATGCGGTAAGGTCGGCGTCCTCGCGCGTGCGCCTTGCCCCGCGTCGGACGATCGCCACGTTGCAGCACGGACAGTCGGGTGGGTGTGGGTTGTCCATGAAAAGGGTGATGGTAACGAAAACACGCTTACTCAACACATATCACAAGGCACGCAGCCCCGCGCCGGGCCTAGCGGCCGCGAGCCACGCGCACGGCTTGCGGCTCACGGCTTGAGCCGAGGCCCGAAGAACCGGTTCCACAGCCGGCGCAGGAACGCCCGGATCTTGCGCAGTGGCAGGAAGAGCAGGCGCCGGAGCCGGACGAGTGGTGTGCGCGGCGGCGGCGGCGGCGGCGTTGGACGCGTCGCGTTCGCCAGTCCTTCGGGCGGAACGTCCTTCTCGGGAATGCGGAGCACGACCACGTCGGGCATCTGGAAGCGCGCGAACTGCTTGCGTGTGTGTTTATATCTGTGCGTTTGGCGAGTAGATGTTTATAAACGTGGGCCCCACCATTATAGCGAAGGCGCAAGCAAACTGCGACGCGCATGGCCGGCTACGACTTCAACGCTCCGGGCCCGGCGTTCGTGAGCTTTAGCAATTCTGCGCACCGGGACGACGAGAACAAGTTTTTGATCAGCCTTGTGCGTGCCGATGCCGCGTCGCGGGGCTCCCCCAACGTGTCCGTGGTCGCCTCGGGTGCGTTTGTGGCACTCCCCGCCGAGCTGATCGACGCCATCTGCCTTGAGCTGCTGATCGGTTGGTCGAGGAACCATGGACAGCCGCGCACCACGCGGCACTACGCCAGCCTTGTGATCGCGTGCCGCTGGGTGCGCGCGTTGGTCAGCCGTCGCGTGGCGCTCGAGGCCAAGTGTATCCACCTCGTTCAGAAGTGCTACTCGCCCCCGGTCCTTCCACCAGAGGCCTGGTACGTGGACTACGCAAAGGTGGCCATCCGCAGCCGGATAGAGCAGGGCATGCTCTACCGCTGCGTTAAGAGGGCATCCTTCCACTGCGTCGACCCAACGGCCGAGTGGAGCCGTGGCTTGCGCGCGTCGCTCAACTACGACTGGAGCCAGAAGCCCGTCTCAGCGCTCTTTCCGCCCGACTCGCTCGGGGCAGAGGCCTTGCGCAAGCGCGTCGGAAGAAGGGTGAGTGTGGTCGCGCCGGCGCACGCGCAACTCCTCTGCGCCACTCCGGACGGCGCGCTCCTGTGCAACGACGAGCGCGTGTGGTCGGCGACGTCCAAGCCCGCCGAGGAGTTTGCGCCCGGGTATGAACTAGCGACTGCCTTCTCGACTCCGCGGAAAACCAAGCGCAGCCGGGCCTGGGGCGCGTCCCAGGGCAAGCGCATCGCAGTGTGCGAGTCCCCCGCGCACTTGGACGACGTGGCGACGTTCTTGGAGAACCAAAACGCGCTGTACTCGCTCAGGATCTTTGACGACGACCGGCTGATCGCCGAGACACTGCTGTCCGATCAGGGCGCAACCTACACGGGAGCGGGCCAGCCACACTCGATGTGGATCCACGATGGCGCGGTGTGGCTCCTCTGGCTCCACGAGCACGACGCCTGTCAGTACGTGCGGCTGGTGCGTATTCATCCGCACGAGGCGCACACTCCGGAGAACGAGTGGTTGACGACGACGTACAAGTACGAGAACGTGATCAGCATGTCCGTTGCCACCGATGCGGGGCACGTGGCAATCCTCCACTCCCGTGGGGGGGATCTCGGGCCGCAAGTGAAGCTGTTTTTCTTCGACGTGGACGCGCTGTGTGGGCGCGACGTTCCGACGCATCGGTGCTTGTGCGGCAGCATCAACTACCCGTGGGACGCGCACGTGCACACGATCGCGCTCTCGCCCGATGGGACGCGGATGGTGCTGCTGGACCGGTCGCCCAGCAACCCGATGGTCGTCCCGTACGTCAGGGACCACAAGTCCGAGGGACTTGAGCACCATGGGTGGCGAGCGGGTGCGGCGTGCACGTGCGCACTCCTCGGCGAGAGCGCCTTGAAGTACGGCCTCATGAAGCACGCAGTGTTCACGCCGTGCGGCCGTCGGTTCTTTGCCTTTTTCGCGCGCACGAGCCGCTCCCAGGGCGGCGTGTTGGAGGTCGGACTCGTGAGGCTCATGGGTGGGGAGGGCCGCCAGCTCGTCTTGAATTACGGCCGTTTCATCACCCCGGCGTGTGGCAATTTCATCGACATTCCGGGCAAGGTGGTCTGGTCCAATGACGGGCTGTTCCTGCAGACGGTCCAACCGGAGGCGCGTCAAGGCAGCGGGGGCGTGCTGCGCTTGGGACTCGTTGCATGAGACCGCTGGCCGTGCATGGCCATCCAGCCGCGCACGCCGCCGTACTCGCGGAGGATGCCGGGAGGCCCACGCGGCTCCTCCGGATCCGCCACGGGATCGGTTGCGAGAGGAGCAAAGGGCGTGCCGTTGATGAGCGCATCGAGCTGCGCGAGCACCGGGTCGGATGCGGGCAGCGGCGGTGGAGAGGGCAGTGGTGGGGGCGGTGGGAGAGCCGGCACCGCCGCCACCCCGTCCTCCTTTTCCTGCTCCTCCCCGCGCGGGGTCTTGGGGGGGCCGTTGATCAGAAAGTCGAGTTGCGCAAGGACGGGGTCGCGTTTCATCGCGTTGCGTTTGTGTGCGTGTGACAGTTTGTGGGGGGTTTGTGAAAATTGAAAAGGGGTGCGCTTTAGAGAGACCGATCACGCAATCTCGATCTTCACGGGCGCGGGCGCGGGCGCGAACGCCGCCCGCGACGTCTGCTGCTAGCGCTCGAGCGCGCGCAGCCAAGTTTATGGACTTGGCGTGCGAGCTCAAGGAAATGCTGGACCAGTTAGAGCGCCTCGCGGAGCTGTGCAAGCAGCAGGGCGAGGCGGCGTCCCGGCTGTAGAGCGCAGCGATATGCATGGCGTGCGCGGATGTGAATGAGGAAAAAAATAACACGCGTTTCTCTTGTAAGTAGTCAAAGACGTCTCGGTGCGATGGGCGTAGCGGATCCGCCGCAAGCGCGACCACAGCTCCCGCTACTGGCGCTCAAGCGCACGCACTCCGCCAGCGCGGAGAAGCGGAGCGATGAGAAGCGGCAGGTGTTGGGCGCGAGTCCGTACGACGACATCGTCGAGGGCGTGTGCGACACGTTCTGGCCGCTCATGTACAATTGCAACGACCCCAAAAAGATGGACTACCGCAAGCGGTTCCGCGGACGCGACAAGCTGGGCCGGGTCGACGACAACATGGAGCTCCACATCCAGGCGCAGCTCCGGAGCAACCACCTCGCGCGCTCCTTTTTGATCCGGATCAGCGTGCACGCCAGCACCGGCGTCATCCACCTCCCGGGGGCCATGGCGGCCTTCGGCATCGAACCGCACGCCATCCTCGAGTGCGGCCCTTGGACGAAGCCGACGCTCAAGGCAGCCCTGGCGCGCATCGTCTTCCCGTGGCTCAGCTTTGTGAACCGTTTTTTTTCGGTCGAGTCGCAAGCGTGGAGTCTCGCACCGGACCAGTTCTCGTAGCGTGTTGTTCGTGATAATGATCATTTGTGTAGACTCCCGTTCACTCCACAATCTCGTCCGAGTCTACCACCGCGTCGGCGCACCCGCACAGCAGCAGGACACGCGCGTGCCTCCGGCGCACGCGCACCGACGCGGTGTCGCGCAGCGATCGGTGCCGTCGGGGCCGGTGCATCATCCAGCGCAAAAGCGCTGCGCCCGCGAGTCGCCACTGGTTTAGCTTGAGCTCGGTCGTTGCCGCCGTCGTGGCTGTGCCCACCGTCTCGGCAAACTCCTCTTCCTCCTCCTCCTTCTCCGACTCCGACTCCTCTCCTCCTTCCCCCCCCCTCTGGCCCCTTCTGCGTTCGGGCAGCGTCGGCAGCACCGCGACTGCCCCGCTCGGGCGGCGCGCCACCGGCGCCGTCGGGGCTACCACGCACTTTTTGGCGCGGTAGGCGTACGCGTGCTCCGGGAAGGCCGCGTTGCTCGCGCGTATTTGCCGCTCCAGCTGCATCTCGACCAGCCCACCGATGCCCGCAATCTTGACTTCGAGCTGCGTGCGCGTGCACAGGAAGCAGCTCAGGTCGCTCTCGACCAGGCACCATTGATGTCCGGTGACCGACACGTTGAGCCGGCGCAGCGCCACATCAACCACGAACTCGGCGCCATGCGCCTCGTCGAAGAGGTTGGCGTAAAAGGTGGAGAGGATGTTGCTTCCCAGGTCACTGGTCTTGACGCCCATCATGCCGCCATTGAGGTGGTCACCCATCAGATCGCAACGCACGAGCCGTTGGCGCTGCTCGTCTTCCGCGCCCCGCCTGAGCACGTCTTCCTCCACCAGGACGAGTTTGCGCCGGTTGAGCGACGCGATGTGCTGCTCGAGCGCAAAGTCGCAGCGCAGGCGCCACGTCTCGCGCGCCGCCAACTCGACCCGGGTCTTGCTGAAGACCGTTCGTGCCATGGCGCCTGCCCACGTCACGCTCCCGCGACGCTCTTGCGCAGACGCATTTCGCCGCTTTTAGCGTGGCCCAGCGCACCCGCGCGCGGGTCGGTCCTGGTCAACTCTCCAAAATACTCATTGATTGAATTCTGAAGTGAACCTTTGGACCCGCCTCGAGGTCCTTTTGGCCGAGGGACCAAGTGCTCAACTAGTGATGTAGAATAATTAATTGCTACTTAATAAGGTTGCATCACTAGTTGAGCACTTGGCTCGAGCGCGAAAGGGAGCTTGCGCCCACTCCCATTTCTCACTTAAGAATCCAATTAATTAAATTCTGAAGTGGGAATTTTCGCTCGGCCCAGGGTCCTTCTGGCCGAGGGGCCAGGTGCTCAACTAGTGATGTAGAATAATTAATTGCTACTTAATAAGGTTGCATCACTAGTTGAGCACTTGGCCTTTCGGCCAGAAGGACCCTGGACCGAGGATTTTTCCACTTAAGAAATTCTTAAGTGGAAAAGTTCCACTCGCTCAAGGTCCTTTTGGCCGAAGGGCCAAGTGCTCAACTAGTGATGCAAACTAATTAATTGCTACTTAATAATACACATCGTTAGTTGAGCACTTGGCCTTTCGGCGAGAGGGGGGCCAGGCCGAGGATTTTTTTTCACTTAAGAAATTCTTAAGTGAAAAAGTTCTCGTCGCTCAAGGTCCTTTTGGCCAAAGGGCCAAGTGCTCAACTAACGATGAAAAGTAATGAATTAACATTTTGCGCGCGGTGCTACGTGACACTCAGCTGCAGCAGAGGCGCATCGTCCAGCCCCAGCGACGCTTGCTCCGCGTTGACCGCCTGCTTCAAAAACTTCCGCTGCGCGTCCTGCAGCTGCTTATCCGAATTGTTCGACTTGTAGAGCTCGTTGCGGTACCAGATCTCGAGCAGGCGCTTCAACCGCGAAACGTCTGCCATGCGCGCGGGCGCTTTTTTTAAAGACCCACTCGCGAGCACCACGCAACTCAACAACCACCCCTTACTCTGAAGTGCGCACACACTCACACATCTTAGCTGCCCTGCAGGAGCGTGTGCATCGCTTCGATGCACATCTTGACGGGCGCAATGCGCCCTTGCGTGCCGTTTAATCGGCTCAGCCTGAGCGCATCGTCGTACGCGCCATTGTGGTACAAGCAGATCAGGTTCCAGAGAGCCTCCTGGAACCCCGCGTCGGACACCAGCATGCCGTGACCAAAGGTGTTGTTGCAGTGCCGCTGCAACGTCGCACTGTCGCCGGTGCCCGTGATCTGTGCGTGCCTTCTGGCCACCAGCGCGAGGCGCTTCTGCTTCAACTCTGCAAACTGGCTGCTGAGCTTTTCCGCATAGAGCCGGTACGCAAACTCACCGGCGCAGCGCTTGTTCACCAGACGCAACTGCGCCATGTCGCCACCCCGCCGCCTCGCATGATCAAAGATGAGCGTCCAGAGCTCTCCAGGCAGCGCGGGCAGCGCGGGCAGCGAGGGCAGCGCGGTCGTTGTCGTTGTCGTTGCGTTGGCGGCCGTTTGCGCAACGTCCAGCTGGCTCTCCGCCTTGCGCTTCGTGCCCGGCATGGATGCGCAAAGCACGAGCACCGCCTCCCACCCCCTTCCTTTCCGCTAAGGGCGCGTACGTGCAGGCTCGCGCAGGCTCGTGCAGGCTCACTATTCGACAAGGCGCAGCAAGGGTGCCGTGCACAAGTGCCAAACCACCCGGTGGGTGCCTGTGCTCGTGCGTGCGCGTCACAATATCGCGTGTTGCGTAGTTGCCAAGTAGGGCGAACCAGCAGTACGCGCGTGCGCCATGGTCAAGCAGACGCCGTGGTCAAAGTATTCGCCACAACAGCGGGTGAAGGGGATGGAGCAGATCATTAAGTTCACCAACAAGCTGTTCTCCGAATAAAATATGAATAAAATAACCCCTGTACCCACCGCGCGCTGGCTCTCCGCGGCGCCGCAAGGCAAGTGGCGCACACCACCCCTTTTTCGCGGCGTCACTTCATCTCGTCGGTGTGCTCCGGGGGCGTGTTGATTTGTTGTTTGCCCACACTATCGCCCGAGGGCGCGCCGACGCCCCTCCCTCTCCCACCACGCCAGGTCCAGCGCGTCGAACAAGTAGCGCCGGTAGTTTTCGGGGTCTGCGAGCGCCTGCGCCCGCCGCATCTCGCGCGCCGCGTCCACCCCCACCACCACCGCAGGCTGCGGCCTGCTAGAACCTCACCCGGTGTGCACCATCGGCACGCCGTGGCGACGGCCCGCCTCCAGAACCTGCGCGAGTCGACTGCTCATGGCGCGTGCGGGTGCGGGTGCGGGTGCCTCTTCATTCAAGGGAGAGCCCGGCGCAACTTATGAGACGACCTGCGTGCAGACGGTGGACACGAGCGCGGCCACGTTCATGATGTCGATGCCCGCGTCCTCGGTGGTGCAGCGAAGGTCCTCAATCAGCCGCAGGTCCGATCGCAACACCTCGCCGAGCGCGTGCTTCAGGGACTCCACGTGACGCTCCTTGCGCAGGATCGCGAGCGTCACGCGCGCGCGGACCCGCGGGCTCGAGTCCCACAGCTCGCGCTGCGCCTTCTCCATGAGCGTGAGCTTGAGCGCGCGCTTGATCTCGTCCAACTGGCACTTGCGCTCCGGGTCGGCCTCGTCGCCCGCGAGCTCGTTCGAGAGCGCAAACCGGCGGGCGTTGGTGAGCCCGTCGTCGCGCAGCAGCGCGTCCATCTCGTCGGGGGACACGGCGAGCGCCTGCGTGTGCGTAGACGCCTCGGCACGCACGATGCGCGAGTGCGACAGCTCGAGCAGCGCGTCGCTCTCGACGATGGCGCACGTGAAGCCGATCTTGAGCGCCTCCGCGTCGGACACGGGCACGGAGATGTGCCGCGCCACGCGGTCGCGCACGGCCGCAAGCGCCGCGACCGATCGGTTGCTGCCCATGTCGCTAATCCTGATCGCAACCAGCGTGCACGCGCAGCGCGAAGCACGAATTAGCGTGAGGGCCGGCACCGCCATGCGTCAGCTGATCCTGGCACTCGCGCTGGCGCGCACGCATCACGCGCTGCCCCCTCGCATGGGCATGCTCAACCGCATGGTCATGCAGCTCGATCTTCCCGACCGGATAGAGCACTTTGAGGGTTCGTTCTACGGCGTGAGCGCCAAGGTGTCGCTCAACATGCGTACGCGCGTGGCGCGAGTGTCCCTGAACGGCATACCGCTGGGCGGGCGGGTATCCGGAACGGGGTGGCTGGACGACTTTTACTCCGAGACCGGTGGCGTGGTGCTGGAGCCGGAGTTCGAGCGTCGCCTGAGCCGCCGCATGGTCACCATCTATCGGGCGCGCCTGGATCGCGCCAATCACACCGTCACCGTAGGAGTAAAGATACCCGTATTGGGCAAGATGGATTTGGTGCTGCTGTGATCACTGTTTGGGTTAAACCTTCCACACGCACACGCGCACACGCGCACGCGCGCATGCACGCATGCACGCATGCACGCGCACACACACACACACACACTCGCGCGATCTCGGTTGTGAGAGGGGAAGCACCCGGCCCAGTGCACGCCCTTCCTCAAGGCCATGCCGGCACGGAGGCGTTCCGCCATCGCCGCGTGGCGCCCAGAGTCAACGAGTTGCACGTAGCGCAAGGCGGCGATCGAGTAGATAATCTTCGCGTGTAACCTGTTGCGCACAAGTTTTCGAACGCAGAGGCGCTCGGCTGGGGGCAGCCACCTGCGCTCACCGGTGCGCGAGCGGCGCGTAGAGCGTGTTGGTGTTGGCGCCGTAGAGGAACTCGTTGGTCGTCTTGGGCTTGGAAAGGGTCTCGCGCGGGCCGGCGGGGTACGGCGCACCGACGTTGTTTCCGGGGCCAGCGGACCGCTTGAGCGGGTAGCGCTCTTGCGTCACGGGGCGCATGACCGCCGCCTTCTTGCGCATCGCGAAAAGCGCCTTGCTGTACTCGAGCGCGCCGAGCACGCTGATGGCAACCACTGCCAGGAGGAATATGCCACCGCCCACGAGCAGCGTCCAGAAGCGTGACACGCACAGGTCGTTGTCGAATTCGTGCGAACTCCGGGGGAAGGTGGCGCAGTCCTTACTGGCAGCGTCCTCGTTGAAGATGGAGCGGTTGGCTGCGTAGATCATGACGGGCAGGCAGAAGAGAAGGATGAGGACGAGCCAGCCACCAAAGAGCCCGGCGGCAAAGCAGCCCACGCCATTGACGAGGTGGCGCTGCATCACCACCGCAAACACAAGCCCCATCGCGACGACGATGGCCAGGGTGCTAATCGTCTGATCATAGACCTGCTCCGAGAGTGCCACCTCGTCGAAGATCAGGTTGCCCTCGTCGTCGACCTCCTGCGCCACGACGCCCTCGGCCCACGCCCAGCCAAAGCGGGCGCCACTGATGCTCTGGCCGACGATGGCGACGAATATGCCAACGGCCATAATGGGGAACCAGACCTTCTGGAGCGTGCGGTATTGCCGCTCGTTGGTCACGTACTTGGCGGCGGCCACGAGTTGTGACCCGGTCGTGCGGCCGCCTGTGCCGCTGTTGACCGACGCGTTTAGGTCTCGGGCAAAGGAGGAGGTGGTGATGGGCAGCAGGATGAGCACGAAGAGCATCACCAGGAGCGCGGCGAGGTCGTACCACGTGGCGTCCCAGTCGGCCTTCCAGCCACCCTTGGTGCCCTTCCACCAGATCTGCGGCACGCCGTGGTCGGGCTTCGTTCCGAGGGACGTGACGGTCGGGTCCGCGGAGTTGCCGGTCTTCTCGCAGATGGGGCGTGGCAGATTCGTGTAGAAGAATCCCCACGGTGCGGCGATGAAGAGGCCGTAGAAGATGTAGGCGATGATCACTGCGAGGTATCCGATCGCCAGGCGCCTCCGACGCGACGAGCGCGTCGTCGACGCGATCACCAAACTGTCGCGGATGTTGTTCAGGTTGGTAGACGCGAACGCGTATTGTTCCGCCAGCACGATCGGCATGACCGCCTCGGAGAGGAAGAAGACGATCGCGTCGCCGAGCAGGAAGCACAGCGCGAGGAACATGGGCACGTACGCCCAGATGCTGAATCCGAAGCGCTGGCCCAAGTACATGCGCGCGCGCATGTTGTACGACGAGGTGTCGTTGAAGCCGTTCGCGTCCATCGAAAAGTACGGGTGGAAAAAGGGGCCCGGCTCGATGCCCGGCAGTGGGATGCCGTACGTGCCGTCCCACGCGTGCGAGCCCACCGACGCGAACTGGAACTGCGCGACGCAGTGCGCGTACATGTACTTGATCGCCTCGCCCGTGAGCGGCTCGTCCTCGTTTGCGTTGCCCATAGGAATGTAGCCGGTTCCCAGGGTCTGTGCCTCGCCGGGGCAGTTGATCGTAAACTCCTGCAATGGCCACGTTGTCTTGGTGTCATCGTCGTCGCCGAGACGGCCCTTGCGGATGCCCTTGATGAAGGCCTCCCACTCGGTGTCGGAGAAGCGGTTGTCATCCGCGATGTCCTCGAACGTGAGGCCGTAGATGTCGTCGCACGACGCCGGCACGTCGAGCTTCGACACGAGACTGAGCGCGTTGTATACCGTGCTGTAGTTGAGGCCCACGTTCTGAAACGTGGCCGGGTTGAACTCAAACGCGGCCTGCTTGCCCAGCACGTGGGCGACTTGCGCGGCCATCACCACGCGCAGGTACTCGCCCCACTGGGCGTGGATCGTGCTTGCGTGCACCTTGGTGCCGGTGCCCGAGCCGTCGTCCACGAGGGCGTCGGTGTGGTGGTAGGCGTAGTACACGCCGTGCACGGTCGAGCGGAGCGTGTTGATCACCTTGAGTTTGTTTCCCCTCTCCTTGTCGTTATTGCAGTCGAGCCCGGAATTTTCGTAGTCGAGCTCCTTGAGCTGGTCGTGCGTGAGCGTCTCGACGCACGTGCCCAATTCCGTAAAGTCCTTCGTCTTGGACGCCGTGAAAAAGTCGTCCGCGCGGTACTCGACAACCGCGGTCACCAGAAAGGCCAAGGCAACGGCGCAGAGGATGCTCGACGCCAGAGCGGCCACGAGCGTGACGATGCGGTAGTTTACCTTGCCCATGCCTTACTCCGCGCTCAATCGGGGGTGCGCACGCGCATCCGCGCTCCTAACCCAAAGCCGTGCGAAAGTTGCTTATCATTGGGCCGCGAAGTTGCGTGGGGCGCGAGCGCAATGGACAACGTGCTCTCAAAAAAACCAGTTGCACAATACGCGCCCGGTACCTCGCCTCCCACTGGTGCCTGTGGCCCCCCCTCCACCCCCACCCCCACCCCCACCCCCACCCCCACCCCCACCCACGCCCACACACACTTTTCCACGCGCCACCCGCCACCCGCGTCCGCAGAGAGCCCCGGTTCCTCATCGCGGCATCATGGGCATGTAGACCGTCTCGGTCTTGCGCTGTGGGTGCACGGGCACGCTCGCCGCCTCGACCTGCATGCCTTGCAAGTCAAATTTCAGCGTCGACGCCGGCCCGCTCGTGATGAAGTCGTACATGCCGAGACGCTCCTGCTCTTCCCTGGCGCGCTCGGCCTCCGCAATGAGCGCGTTTGCCTTTGCCTTGGCTTCGCTGACAGCCGCGGTGGTGCGTCCGCGCGCACTAGGGGCATTGGGCATCGCCTTCCACACCGCGACCAATCGGATGCCCAGCACAGCGGTCCAGATTCCCGAGAAGGCGTAGATCATGATGTAGATGATCAGCCTGGGCGTGTCTTCCGTGCCCTTGCCGTTTTTGAACGCCACGTCGATCTCGTCGGACAAGTACGTCGCCGAGTGAAACACGGGCATCCACAGCAGCACCAACGCAGCGGCCATCCACGCATACTGGAAGACGTTCGGCAGCTTGTCGACCGCCCATTTTTGTCGGTAAAAGGAGATGGAGGCCGACGTCCAGAACGCCGCCCATACCGACATGAGCACGTCCTTGGAGAAGGTGACGAGCATCGCGTGGTTGTTGTCGCTCGCCTTGATGGCCTGGTACCAGTCGTCGCCCGAGACGCAGCTCTGCGCGATGAAGAGGATCTGGACCACCAGCGCAAACCCGATCATGATCAGCGCCACCTTGTCCAAGCGCTTTGTGGTCCCCACGCCCGCAGTCGACGCCTTCCTGACCAGTGTGGGATCCACCATCGCCTTGCCGATGGCCGCCTGGAAGAGGACGAAGAGGGTCGTGAGCACCAACAGGATGCCGATGACGTGCTCGCCAAACCGCCCGAAGCGGCGCTTGCCCCAGTTGGTCACGTAGGCCCCCGACGGCACCTGCACACCCAGCCCGGCCCAGTCGTCGCACTCGGTCGTGATGTAGTAGTGCGACTGCGTCGCGGGGTCGATCCAAAAGATCCAGTAGATGACCAGCAGGTTGACAAACATCGCCAGGTAGAGCGGCCACCCCATCTGCGGGCGCACCAGCACGATGGGCTCGTACTCCGCCGTGCGCCCCGCCCACGGCTGTTTCACGTTGCTCCTCACCCCGATAAGCTTGAGGATGTACACGCCCGTGGGGGCCACGGAACGCACGAACATGTAGCCCGCAACGTTGGCGACCAGGATGACCCAGATGGACGTGCTCGAGAGGCGGTAGGCAATGTACAGCTCGAGCTTCGCCTTGGGATCGATCAGCACGTTTCCGGCCTTCTTGACCGGCGTGTTGTACATTGCGTCATAGATCCACTTGGCAATAAAGTGCAGCCCGCGATTGGCGCGATTGTCCACCACAAAGGGGCCGAGGATGTCGGGAATGCCGAAGAGCCGGCCCTGCTCAAACAGGCCGTACTGCAGCGTGGCGGCGCACACCTGCGCCGAGAGAGCGCTGCCCATCACGCTGGCGTCGTTCCGGTGGACCGGCGGCGCGGGCGGCGGCGGGTGGTGCCCCGGGGTTCCGCACTGCTCGCCCACCGCGATCTTGGTGTTTTGCGTGCTGTACGCGTCCACCGCTTCCTCATTGGTGTTGGAGGTGTCAGTGCCAGCCCCGTTGGCCCCCATGGAATCCTGGCAAAAGTCCACGGCCTCCATTCGCTCGCCATCGTCCTGCACCGGGTTGCTGAAGCACATGCCTTGGTTGTGGTACCGGTCGTGGTAGCCCGCCAGCGAGAGCGCCAGTAGGCGGTACAGCTGCTTGGTGAACGTTGTCTTGATGGGAAGGTTGTTCTGCACCGTGTCGTACATTATGTGCTGGTCATCCGCCGCGTGCCTAAGCTCTCTGCGAATGTGGCAGCTGTGCTTGCACATGCTGTCAAACGGGTCACTAAAGTCCTTGCCCGTCTGGCAATAATCGCGCTCCACCCTGTACCGCGCGAACGCCGGCATGGCCGCGAGGTACGCCCGCGCCACGCGCGTCTTCAGATCGCCGTACGACTCGCGCTGCTGCTTGGTGTAGAAGGGCTCCTTGGCCGGCGTCGTGGTCGTGGCCGCCACCTTGGCCTCGAGGCACGCACGCTCCTCGAACAGGTCGTGCTTGGCTTCCAGCTGGGATATCTCCCTCAGGTCTTCCCCCGTGGGCGTGACGGAGCTGTCGTCCATGAGGTACCCTATCGCCAGCAACTCCTCCGCGTGCTCGGCGCCGTAGTCGTTATCAAAGTCAAGGTCCTCGCACTGCGCATCGTGCTCGTAGTACACGGGGGTCTCGACGTCTGGGATGAGGCGCGCGCACAGCGCCCGGTCGACGCGCCGCATCCACTTCTTGTAATCGGGTTCGAGCACCGCGCCGTCGATCCCGGCGGCGGGAAGCGCCCCGATTGCCTGAAGCAGGTACATCGAGTCGGGCGTCGGCATGCCGCACGGCCTGTACGCGATCGGCTTGCCGTCGCTGCCCATCGCGTGCGCCGTGTACTCGTTGCGCCGAAAGTCGCCCACGTGCTCGTTCATGACGATCAGCGCCAGGATGAGCGACGTGAGCGACGCCGCAATGTACAGCACGTTGGATATCAGCAGCCAGAAATTGGTGTTCTGGCCCTGCAACCAACCGTGCCAGCGCGCCTTGAAGGCCCTGACCTTGGCGATGTTGGCGACCCCAGCGTCGCGCGCTCTCGCCTTGGCAGTCGCAAGCGCCGACGACGCGCGGGACCCATACCTAGCCTGCGCGGAGTTTCGGAACGCGATCGCGCGATCGAGCATCGCGTCGGTTTCGACACTCCGGTGCTGGCCATGGGGATGGAGGTTGAGCTTGAACTCCATGTGCGCGCCGGACGCGCGCGCCGCGCCGCAGCCCGAACGCGCGGCGTTCCTCCACCTTGACACTTGCCACAGAAAGGTTATGGTCCCAATGGGGGAGGGCGGCGGGCGGCGGGCGGCGGGCGGCGGGCGGTGGGCGGCGGGCGGTGGGCGGCGGGCGGCGGCGCGCGTGCGCATTCTCTTTTGCAGCTTGTGCGCAGGTGCCCAATTCGGCGTTCGTGGCATCGCGGTGGGGACGGTGCGCGCACCTGCGCGCGGGCCTGGGCGCGACCATGTACCTCCCGATCGAGCGCATGTGGCAGAGCGCCGACGTCAAGTTCAAGACCTTTGCGCGCCGGGAGGCGCCGTCAGTCGATGGCGCGTCGTCGTCGTCGTGCCTAAAGGGCCCGATGCGCACGGAGCCCGGGCCGGAGTTGCCCTTTGACCCGTTGCGCGACCAAGCGCTCGACGAGGCACTGGGAATCGAGCGACTCGCGGCTGCGTGCCCCGGCGTGGGCGCCGGGGCACAACCTGCGCCTGGGTGCGGCGCGCAGGGCAAAAAGGCAAAGGCGACCAAGGCGACCAAGGCGACCAAGGCGACCAAGGCGACCAAGGCGACCAAGGCGACCAAGACGACCAAGGCGACCAAGACGACCAAGGCGAGCAGCGTCGCCGCGAATCGCGAGATCGCGAAGCGTGTGCAGGCGGAGTGCGTGGACGCCACCAGACCGATCCAGCTCGTGCACGGCCTATCGATACTCGGGAGGGGCGACGTGCTCAAGAAGCGCGAGTGGAAGATCCCCGCGGGCAATGCGCAAGTCGTCGAGGGTGCCCTCGGCATCGACGGGCGGATGGCTGCGCAGCTGCAGCGGTCGCTCAAGTACGCAAAGCACGCCAACCGGCCGCGCATCATTTGCGAAGGCGTGGAGCAATATAGGCTGGACGCACGCTAGGGAGGTGTTGGGAGTGGTGTGCGTTTCTTTTCCGACGCAAGCGAAGAAGCGTGTCGGGTTATTCCGTTGTTCACGCGCGCGCGCACGCACGCACGCGCGCAACATGCTGCGCGAATTCTTCTGGTCCGATTGGCGCACCACCGCCACCGCGTGGGGTGGCCTCGTGGTGGTGGTGGGCTACTCCTACTTTCTCGCGTCGGTCAAGGCCCAGCTGAACGACTTCTACTCGTCGTTTTACGACCTCCTGCAAAAGGGCGGAGACGTCGACCCGCCGAGCGGCGAGTACGAGGACACCTACGCCGAGCACCGCGCGGACGTGACCAGGGAGCTCTACAAGTTTGCGATGATCGTTCTGCCCCTCGTGAGCGCCACGCCCGCGTGCAAGTACGTGCGCTCGTCGTGGGCGTTCCTGTGGCGCATGGCGCTCATGAAGGCGTACCTCGCAGCGTGGGACACGCAGCGCGAGCCGATCGAGGGCGCGTCGCAGCGACTGCACGAGGACACGCAGCGATTCGCCTCCGGCCTCGAGGGCTGCCTCATCGCCGTGCTCGACGCCGGGTTCACGCTCGCCGTCTTCACGCCCATCCTCCTCGACCTGAGCGTGGAGATCGCGCCGCCAACGGACATGGGCACCTTCCGCGACTCGTGGCTCTTTGGTATGGCGTTCACGTGCTCGCTCGTCGGCCTCCTGGGCGCGGCCATCCTCGGCCAGAAGCTCGTGGGCCTCGAGATTTCCAACCAAAAGGTCGAGGCGTTGCTGCGCAAGGACCTGGTCCTGCTGGAGACGACGCCCGCCGTCATCGTCGGCACGGGTCCCTCGAGCGACGACCGCCACGCCGCCTTCCTGCCCCAGACCTACTTTCGCAACACGCTCGAGAGCCTGCAGAAGAACTACTTTGCGCTCTTCAAGCACTTTGGCGTGCTCAACTTCTGGCTCTCCCTCTTCGACCAGGTGATGGTGATCGCGCCCTACGCCATCGCCGCGCCGCTCGTCTTCGCCGCCAGCGTCGACAAGCGCATCACCCTGGGCACGCTCATCAAGATGAGCAACAGCTTCGAAAAGGTCTTCGCGAGCCTCAGCGTCATCGCCGAGAACTGGGGCGCCATCAACGACTTCCGCAGCACCTACCGGCGCCTCCGCGAGTTTGAGACCAAGCTTTACCCGCCCGTCAACAACTTTGGGTGGCGACGGCCGCGCATCGGCGCCGGCGTCAGCCGCAGCAACAGCAACAGCGGCGCGACCAGCACCACGCAGCTCACCGAGGTGCTCCCACGCGGCGAGACGGTGCACGAGGTGCTGGGCGAGCCCGTGCCGCCGGAGGCGCGCCACAATGACCGCGCCGAGGACTACGACCGCGGCACCGGCGCGACGCCCACTTCGCCAGCGTACAATCGCCCGCCCCCCGAGTACATGATGCGGGTCTGAGCGCACGCGCACCCCAAGCGTGACTGGGTGTATGGGTGCGCGGGTTGGTGGCGGCGCGATGGGGGCCGCGAGGGAAGCGCGCAAAAAAAACCGGGGGTGGGGGGTCCGAATCGATGTGTGTGTGTGTGCGCGCGCGCGTGAGCTAAAAACGATAAGCAAAAAATCTGCGACCGAATGGTAAGGTGGACTCCAGCGTCCCGCTAGTTTGTGCACGAACTCCTTCGTCCTTCTCAAAGACAGTCCGGTCGCCTCCGCAGCACCAGCACCATGACCGACTTCAATTCGCACCCCCAGCCAAAGACCTTTGCGCCCTCCAAGGAGGACGTGCTCCAGAACCTCCAGTACTTCTTCGGCGCCCCCGTCTCGCCCGAGAAGCTCAAGGACTACTCCGAGCACCACGCCATGACCTGTGCGCCGCCGACGGCTCGAACAAGACCTTTAGTCGCAGCCTCCCACTTGACGGGCACCGCCTCACGTTTGCCTCTTGCCGTGCGCAGACCACTTCCCGGGTACACCCCTCGCGTCCACAAGACGACGACTCAAACCTCAACCCCAAGCCATGGCCTTACGCTCACCCTTCCCTTACCACTCGCAGACGCCTACGCTGGCCAAAATACAAAAATTCGGGACACCCTCAACAACCTCATCCTCAAGGTGTGCTTTTCCCACACACCAGATTCCAGCTCCCAATTTCACCAATGCGCCTTGGCTCACCTTCCCGTGCTTGTGCTTTGCGCAGTCGCCCCAGAACTGGCAGACGTCGGTGCGCCACACGCATCTTTGAACGGCCCTAGGAGGTTCACCCGAATTGATGATGCGCCTGGCTCCAATGCAGTTCCCATGCTGATGATTTCCCTTGCGATACCAGGTGGGTCTCCCGTTCTTCCAGATCGAGGGCACGGTGCGCCCAGCTCGGCACACTGGAACTCCATTCCTGCCCCAGGTTCTGCCCACACATGCTCACCGCTGCGTCTCGTTGCTCGCAGGTCGTCGAGTGGGACGAGTAAGCCACGCTCGAATCCAACCTTTGCTTTGTGTGCACACGCGCTCACGCGCTCACGCGCTCGCACCGTCTTGCCTCGCAGGGTCAAGTTCGACGTCCGCCTGATGCAGCGCGTGCCGTACGAGGGAGTCTCGAGGATGCGTGAGCCTACCCGCGACTCGAACCCCCCTCCCATCCCTAACCCGCAGTGCCACCACCGCTGACGCCACGCCCATGCTTTTGCCCCTCAGAGACTTCGCTCCGCCGCAAGCACCGCGATCGCGTCGTGCGTCGTGGCCTCGCTCTGATCATCGAGAGCGACTTCGTGCGTCCCCGGCCGCCTCGAACCCCACCCACGCACACCACGAACCACGAATCCCGTCTCACACTCGTGCCACTTACTTGTGCGCAGTACGCCACCGACGCCGGCCGTCAGCACTTTGCGGATCAGCTTACCTCGATCCGGTGAGCGCCCTGGTTGCGTGGAACCCGTAGCGCCTCCACACGCTTGACCGCTTGGCTCACGCACGCACCCACGCCTTGCCTCGCAGGTACTGCGTCCAGGAGGTGAGCGTCCCCGTCGCGACGTTTGCGTCCTCGCACCACCCAGCACCACCCTGCGCTGCCCACACTCACCCCCACACCCCTTGCCATACGCACAGACCTGCAACTTCGACGTGCTCTACGCGTGCGCCGCCACGCGCCTCGAACCGCACCCACGCCCGAGCGGCGTTTTTTTCCAAAGGCCACCACGCCTCACCACGAACTCCCTGCCCGCCCGCAGGTACCTCACGGCGAGCAACTACGACTTTTCCTGTGCGAAGACCACCGCTCCAACCGCATACTCGCAGCCTAACCCCATTCTTGTGCACAGCTTGACTGATTCCGTCCCCTGCCGTGTGCGCAGACGACCGCTCCAAGAACCTGTGCGCGCAGCTTGGATTGGCACCGAACGCGTGCTCACACTTTTGCCAATGCAAACATCACACAGCCCCTTTGCTCACTCAGGCGCCCCAAGCGCAACATCCGCACGGCGATGAACCACGGTGCGCGCAGCAATCTGCAACTTTTGAACCACGCGGGGGTTAGGCGAGCCCCCGCACGCCCGGTCTCTCGTTGGCGGCGACAACTTTGGTGCTCGTACGTGCGCCATCAAATGTCAAGGCATCACAAAGTGCACATCGAACCCAACATCTACAAGATAAACAACCTCTTTTACGCATTCTGTTCTATTGCCGGTTGCAACAAGAACAGCAAGGGTGTCAAGACACTCGAGGATGCCAGGCAGTGCTTGGCGGAAATGAAACAGCAGCAGCGAGCCACTTCAGAAATTCCAACTCCGGCTAACAAGCAACGTAAGACCTACGTCGACAAGAATGGGGTCACCAAACGCGTTCCAACACGCCGTGCTCGGATGCCTATAGTTGGTCACGCTTGCGTGAATAGCTTGGTTCAGCGCGCGATCGGCAACGTCTTGCAGCTTGCAGCAGCTCGAACACGTGCACGACAGTGGGCTGAGGATAACCCGGAAAGGGTCCGGCAACACGGCGCTACCGCGTACAGTAGAAATAGGCAGACGGTCATCGACAATGCCACACAATGGAACAAGGTCAACAAGGAGCGGCGGAACCTTCGGCTGCGCTCTTGGGCGAACAACTACATGAAGGAGCGGAAGTCGAGAGACCCGGGGTTCCACTTGAGGTGCAAACTGCGATCGAGAATGTACCACTTCGTGATGCGGACGAAATCGACTGCTACGCAAATCACTTCAAATTTGCTAGGGTGCACCTACGATGATCTACATCGCCACCTTGCACTGATGGTAGACGACGAGACTGCAGCAGAGGCGTCTGCCGTTGATCACATTTTTCCGATGGCGGCGTACGATGCAAAGCAACCATCTACGCACAAGAAGATGTGCAATTACACCAACTTACAGCCGCTCACACCATTCGAGAATGGATCAAAGGGAGACAAGCTTCCCACCAAGGCCATGGCGGCCAAGGTCGACCGCAGCTGCTGGCCGGACGGCATCACCGAGGACATGCTGCCGGACATCTACCCCGGCTGGCGCACGCCGCTCCGGATGTGACGCGATCGGCCGCGGGGGTCGCCAGCGAGAGACCACTTCCCCGCACACCTGGTTAGGGTCGCTTGCTCTGCCGTGCGCCCAGCTCACGCTTGCTCCCTCGTTGTGTCAGAAATCATGCTCTACGGCATTGCGCAGGCACTTGAAAGCGCCACTTGCCCCGCACACGCCCGCCCCGCTTGCCCTTCCCATCTCACGCGCGTGTTGTGCCTTGCCTCGGCTTCGTCCTTTCGCCTCGCAGAAGGAGCAGCTCGGTGCGTCTTGCCCCCCCCCACTGCCCTGCCATGCACCCGCATTGCTTGCCTCCTTACTTACCTCCACCACTTGCCGTGCGCAGGCTTCGACAAGGCGGTCGAGGAGTGCAAATACCGCATGAGCCGCTACGGCGTCACGTGCGCATTTGAAATCAAACACCCATACGCAACCCTCTACCACGCAACGCTCAAAAGCTAACCAATACACCCTGCTTGCGCAGGCCCAACATGCTCGTCATGCCGCCCCAGATGTTGCTCTACATGGTGCGCGCCGGATCCTTGAACCGCACCACCTGGCGCTTGCGCTCACCACGCCCCTCCTCCGCTCGCAGGCGCTCGCCCCCGAGCAGAAGCTCACGTACAAGGTTTGCGCTCCGCCCGCGCCCCGGCACGCACCCAGCCGTCACCCTGGCGCGCGCGCGCGCACCCACCCTCACCCCGCAACCCAACCCCCTACCAGGAGGGCGGACCGGCGGCCGAGGCGCGCTTCGAGGGCGGCGTGGCGGGCTTCGAGGCGCGCTCCTTCCGCGGCTGCGGCGTCATGACGTCGGAGCCGTTTGAGGTGTCGGACGACAACGAGTCGCTCCAGATGCTCACGCGCAGCTCGCAGGTCGGCGAGTTTTACGTGATGGCACCTCCCCAAGTCAAGCCCAAGGGCGATTCCGACCACACGTGCGACATCATGATCTTCGACGAGGAGCGCGACCTGCACGTGCGCATCGGCTGGCGCGACGCGATGAACGCCGCGCTCTGCAAGCAGGGCTCGGACTTCCTCAGCAAGTACGCCACCAAGCCGGTCAACAACGGCACGAGCAGTGTCACCCTCAAGAGCTGGGCCGACAAGGCCGAGGCGTGGGCGAAGTACAACGAGGGCGGCGAGTATGCCGCCACCCTCGACAAGGACGTGCGCCTGATCGTCGCGCGCCCCTTTATCGAGCACACCATGCATAACGTGATCATGGCCGTCGCGGGCCGCGACACCGGTGCCACGCTCTTCGGCCCGGCGGACATGCAGCTCTCGGCCAACACCCAAGTCAAGACGATCGAGGGGTACGCCAATCTTTTGAACGCACACACACACACGCACGCACGCACGCACACACACACACACACACACCCGTGATCCAATCGGGTGCGCTCAACCAACCAACCACCCCCTAACCCTTTCCAGGCACTACACGGGCCACTTCAAGGCCGTGGTCACCAAGCCGCAAAACGTGCTTGTGATGCGCGATGTCGCGTGCGCGGGCTACGTCGCCGGGTGCAACACGCGCTGGTTCGCCCAGGGCGAGGACGGCAACTGCACGGCCGGCAACGCGGCCGACGCCATCCAGGCGCGCCTCTCCTTCGCCAACGACGACACCGACCGCTACGCCTCGATGCTCGCCTTCCCGTGCATGGAGGGCCAGTTCAACAGCGGCCAGCTCGACACCGTCATGAGCGTCACGACGCGCCTGCTGCCGTGGGAGGTCAACCAGGCCGGCCTCCACTCCTCCTTCCCGGGCGGCGACGACATGTACCGCGTCTACAACGCCGAGCTGCAGCTCTCGCAGGTGCACTACGGCGAGGACATGAAGGCGGCCGAGAACCAGGACTTCATCTCGCAGGCACTCGCCCCTTTTCCCAACCTGCAACCCGATGCCCAAACTGACGCACCGTGTTCCCATTGCGCGTAGGGCTCCACCAACAACGCCACGTGCTTCCTCGGCCCGAGCCGCCGCTACGACCCGTTCACGCGCTCGTTCATGTCCCTCGTGCCCGGCCAAGGCCACTTTGGCGCCGATGCCATCCCCGGGGTGAGTTCTTCACACATTCAACCCCTTGCCATGTTCCCTTACGCATGTACCACACAACCTCAACCACGCTTTCGCGGCCCTTACTCATGACAGGACGCGCGCTGGCGCCGTGGCGAGAGCGTGTCGCTCAAGACGGCCCGCGACTCGATGACGTCGCTCGAGCTGGCGCAGCACGCCCAGATGGCCTACTCGGCCCGTTAAGCGGGCGGTGGCGATGGCGATGGCGCTCGCGCTTCCCACGCCCCAACCCAAATCTCCCACTTTCCCCCTCTTCCTCGTTCTGCCCAATCACCACCGGGCTTCTGCGTAGGAACTCATTGGCGCACGTGTCAGTGTGTGCGCGCGTGTGTGGTATTTGCTTGTCGCCTGGTAAGAGTTTGCGTGTAACCCGGGGCGGCGCATCCACTCTAAGAAATCCTTCTGGCGGAGGTAATTAATCAAACCACCCAAGGATATGGCCCGTGAGCGACTCTTCCGAGTGAAGGAGCGCGGGCAGTGCCGGTGTCATGAGCGTCCACTTTCCCTACTTCTGGTCGGCGCAGCTCGACGCCACGCAGGACCAGATCGACAACCGCAAGGACACCTCGCGTCTCGAGGGCTGGATCGGCCTGCTCGTCTTCAACGTCGCGGTGTGGGTGACCGTCGTGGGCCTGGACATCCACCTGTTGGCGTCCGAGTTCCAGGAGCAGCACTCGCAGGCGCACGTGCTCCAGACGGCCGCGCTCGTCACCGTGTGCGTGCCGGCGAGCGTCATCCTGCTCTTCTCGCTCCTGCACATGACCAGCGACGACCGCCCCTTCTCGTCGGGCGACAGCAAGGAGGCGCGCACGCTGCCGCCCTTTGCAACGTCGTTGATTGCGGGCGGCCTGCGCGCCACGACGGGCTTCTCGTACCTGCTGCTTCTCACCATCGTCATTCACTCGCCGAGCATGAACTCGGGCTCCGAGGTGCTCCAGATCCTCGTCACGCAGATCTGCCTCAAGACCTTTGGCACCGCCATGGCCATGGCCAACCAGCGCTACCCGCACTATTCCAACAGCGTCCAGGGCGCCCCGTGAGCGTGTGCATGCGCAACGTCATTCCGGGAGCGCCCAACCCGGAATGCACAAGTTACAAATTGTGCGCAGTAAACTTACAGGGGCTACCTCGGACGCGACCACCGTTCCGCCCACGGGATGTGTGTGTGTGTGTGTGTGTGTGTGCGCGCGCGCGCGCGCGCGTGTGCGTGCGTGCGTGCGTGCGTGTGTGCGTGCGTGCGTGCGTGCGTGCGTGAGTGCGCCTAAAAACGCCAGCCAGTCCCTATGGCGAGACGTCCCCATCACGGCCAAACGCGTCGTCGGACTCGTACTCGTACATCTCGTTCTGAAAGGTGTCCCAAGTGTCGTGGTTGGTGTTCTCCTGCGCCGTGTCGGGGTCCAGGACCAGGTCCTGCGCGTAGACGATTTGCACGCGGAGGTCCTGGATCTTCGTGCGCATCTCGTCGAGGAGCACCTCGACTTCGTCGTACGACATCAGGTCGTCGTCCGGGTGGTTGTCCGCAAACTTGTCGTGGTCGCGCTGGAGCTGCCAGAGGCACACGATGTACACGCCGAGCAGCTCGCCGATCTCGTAGAACGCCTCGAGCACTGGATCGTTGCCGCGATTCGTGCTGTCGAGGGTGCTGAGGTTCTGGTCTTCAAAGAGGCTCTTACTCGTAGAGGTGAAGAGGACGTCGACGACCTTGGCGAAGATGGGGTCGTTGCGGTACTTGTCGAGGTACAAGTTCTTGGGAGGGGCGCTGTCGAACAGGTCCTTGGCATTGGACTCCCACTCGTCCACCTCGGCCAGACTGGGAAAGTGCTCCTTTGCCAGCTTGTCGACGTCGTCGCCTGATAGGTCCTCGATGGCCTCGCCCATCCCGGTGATCTCGGCGCGCACGTTGTTCCACGTGTCCCACAGCTGCTCGTTGTACTGTTCGACCGCGAACATCACGAACCGCTTGGCCAGCACGTCCGCAAGGCCCGTGGCGCCGCACATGCGCCCAAACGCCCTTTGCGGGTTCGCGTCGTCGCGAAAGGTGCGGTAGATCATGCCCTCGCCGAGGACTTTGGCGGCGTGCGACAAGCTCGCGTCGTCGATCGCAAAGATGCGCTCGGTCAGGCTCTGCCACACCCGCGGGTGGCTGTCGCACACCGCCTTGTGCTCCTTGTTGAGCGCGCACCACGCCGCGGCGTCCTGGCACGCGGAGGCCTTGCTCTCGTCGCTCGTGCCGATGGCGCCGAGGACGGCCGCCAGCTCGTCCGCACTCAACAGGTCGGGCAGGGTGTCGGTGTCGTCGTGCACCACCGTGCGCCGCGGTCGCGTCGCCCTGCGTCGCCGCCGCTGCGGTGGTGGTGGTGGCGCTGCCGGTGGTGGCGCTGCCACCGGCCGCTCGTCCTCTCTGCTGCTGTCATTGTCGTGGCGCACGCGGGAGGCGCAACGGCTCAGGGTTGGGGCCGACGGCGCGCCGATGAGGCGTGCGAGGTTGGCCCACTCCTCCGACGTGAGCGTGGCGCTGCCGTCGGGGTTGACCGTCACGCCCGTCGGCAACGCCAGCCCAAGCTGGCCAAGGTTTGGTAGCATCGGAGGATCCGCGTCGCGTGGGCAGAAGGCGAAGGAGGGGGGGGGGAAGCGGTAGAGCTGGGGCACTTTTCACTCTATGGACGGGCAAACGCATCTTATCGACACCATCCCAGCTATTCGAAAACCGCAGAACTGAACACTGCCAGGAACCCCCGTTCGCGTGACAGCACTCGTCTCGTTTTGTCGGGAGGTCAGCCAACCCCCCATCCCGGCACCGAGTGGGTTTCCGGGACCGGCTGGGCACCCCTGAGGGGTTCCCAGCGTGTAGATGCGCGGAAGGGTGCGCCCAGCCAAGGGGACCCACGCCAAGCTGGCGGCCGTTGCCCGCGCGTGCGCACCCTCCATCTCGCACAGCCGCCGTTCCTGCCGAGTTCCGATTACGACAATCGGAACCACGAACGCGGAGTTCGGGTTCCACAAGTCGTCCCCAGGGGCCGAAAATCTGGTATATAAGGAATTCTGACACGTCTATAGCAACAACAAGTGCCAAGTCCCCGTAGCTCAGTAGGCAGAGCGACAGATTCTTAATCTGCTGGTCGCGGGTTCGATCCCCGTCGGGGGTACTCCCTTTTGGGCGCCACGGCTACGCCTCCGTGCGCTGCCGGCGCCGTCCAGGCGTGGCCTCGCCCGCTGGCCGCTCGTGCGCAGGAGGCGGGTTGGGGAGGTAAGGCCCAATCGACGCGTTCAACAACTTGAGCGCCTGGTTGACATCCTCCCGGTCGGTGTGGGGAGTCCCTCGCGACTTGATCCGGTTGTGCACCACGCCCATCTCGTACAACGGAGCCACGTACCACCAGAAGAAGGTGTCCACGTAGCCGAGCGGAAAGGGCGCCGTTAGATCGGCGTGCACGACCGTTTGCAAGACGGACGCGACCTTGTTCAGCCATTCGTCGACGCGGTCGCCGTACTGGGCCCTGAAGAGCGGGAAGGCGTCGTCGTCGAAATTGTTCCACATCACGGACTCGACGAAGACGTTCAGCACGTTCGCGAAGAGCGTCACGGCGAGCGCACGCCTCCGGCCGTCGTCCGGGAAGGTGGCGCTCTTGCGGAACAGCTCCTCCACCTCGGACAGGCGTTCCGAGGCGTGCTCCGCTGTCGGCTTGGCCGTGTAGTGCGAGTGCTCCTCGACCTCAAAGAAGTCGGAGATGACGTCCAGCTCGTGGGTAAAGTCGGCCATGAACTCCGTGGCCTCCCCCACCTTTTCCTTGAGCAATATCAGCAACGCATCCGCGTGGCCAGTGAGCATGGGCGCCGGCGGATTGGCCGAGCGCGGCGGGCCCCTGAGCTGCGCGTCAAGGATCGGCGTGTTCCAAAAGGTGTGGTGGCGGAGGCGCAGCGCATTGAGGGCGTTCAGGTTCCGCGAGAGGGCCCCCGTGGAAAGGGTGGTCGTGGTGGCCTGAATGTACTGGTCAAGGCCGTTCCGGATCCGGTCGTGATCGACGGCGCTCTCGTCGTAGACGTAATCCGCCACGCGAGGCACGTACCTGTGCTCGCGCAGGAGCTCCGCCACAAACCAAATGCACGCGGTCTTGGCTTGGAGCGGGGTGGTGTCCGCGTACATGGCCGTCAGCAAGTTTTCGACGACGTCCGTGATCGAGGGTGGGCCTAAGTCACTAAAAAGGTCGCTTTCGTACGTTAGCAGGGGTTGGCGGTAGGATGCCGGTCGCTCGTCCATCCTGTGCAGAATCCGACGCAGGGCTTGTTGCAGCTTTGAGATGGCCTCTTCCATGGGCATGTCGCCGTGCCGGTCTTCCACAAAGTTGCGCGAGATGTTGAACGCATCGGTCAGGTCGGTCCGCCAATCTGGACGGTGCGCGGCGGCTCCTGCCCCGTACGCGCGGTCCTCGGCAAAGTTCGGATCAAGCTGCGGCAGGTTGCGCACCCAATTGGGCACCGCGCCGGTCGGGTCGAACCGGTCGTGCAGCGCCAACCAATCTTCCTTCCACAAGGGGTCCCTGGTCTTCGGGTTGAACGCCTGGCCCTGCTTCCTGACCCAGTCCCACAGCGACTGCGCCTCAAAGTAGTGGTAAAAGTACTGGTCCGTGGTGCCCGGGCGCGGGTCCTTGCTGCGCACGCGGAACGTGGCGATCAGCGACCCCTTGGCCTGGCCGGGCAGAAAGGGGTTGCCGAGGATCGGGTCCTCGTCTTCCTCGGCCGCCTCGGCCGGCGTGAGCGTGTAAAACTCGCCCGTCGGCGGCGACACCAACGAGAGGTTGCCCAGGTTGGGCAGCATGGTGCCTTCTTTCCAGTTGGCAGAAACGTGCTTATTTAATCGGGGCACCCCGTTCACACCACGACCAAACGCGACTACCTTGGGTGCACCTTGCACCGGCCACCCCCTCCTCCCCCTCCTGCTCCTGCTCCTGCTCCTGCTCCTCCCATTCTCAGCGAGTCCATCGTGAGCTGGAGCCCGCTGGAGGCGACGCAGCGCGCGGAGCACGCGCCGCCGCCGCCGCCGCCCGCGCCGCCACCACCGCTGCGACTAGCGCCCAATGGCACGTACTCGCGATTGACGGCGTGGAAGTGGCCGCGTGGCGGGCTGTCGGCACGCCGCCGGGCCGGCTGGAAGACGGGCATCGATGGCGCCACGGGAAGCGCCATTCCGCCGTGCCGCGCCATCGGCACGCCCGTGGCGTGCGGTGCCGCGCCTTGGCGCATGTACACCGGCAGCAGCGCCTCGCGCTCGGCCATCCGCTCGCTCGGGCTCAGATTGCCAATGAACCCGTTGGCGGGTCCCGTGCCGGTGGCGGCGCCGCCGCCACCGCCGCCGCCACCGCCGCCGCCGGTGAGCTCGCGCAGCAAGACCGGGTTGGCCGCCACGGCTGCCCTCGGGCTGTATATGCGATGGAGCATCTCGGGCGTGGCGGCGCCCGGGTTGCAGTTGCCGTCGAGCAGCCCGCCCACCCTGAGGATGCTCGCGACGAGTTCTGCGCACGCGCAATCGCGACGGGTCAGGCACGGCGCCCAGAGGTGGCAGGGCGGCGCCTGCGCGCCTGCACAAAAGAAGCTGGTGTGGTTCGTCTCGCGCGGCCAAATCAAGGACCGGGCCATCGCGTAGTTGCTAAAGGGTTTGCCGATGCACTGCGTGCGCACGTAGTGCAGCATCTTTTGCTCGGCCATCTTGCTGCACCCGAGCTGAATAAAAAGGTTTTGCGGGTTGCGGCCCGTGCGCTCCACCAATTCCACTCCCACCTGCGCACGAACGCGCGCGGCCAGTCACGGAACTGGACTCGGAAGTGGGCCCAGAAGTGGCGCTCTGCACCGAGTCGTTGAACACCCTCGCGACGTGCTTCATGGTCTGGCCATTCCCCGAGGTTTCCTGCGTGATGCAGCAGAGGTGGCAGGTTGTCTAACCCTGTGCAGGTCTGCTACGCGCCAGTGTTCGAGGTTGCATTCTCGCCTCGCCGATAGAGATCTCGCAGTGCGTCAGGTTGGACATCTGCGCCACCGCCGAGGCGAGGTTGAGCGCCGGTTCCTTCCACCACTTCGGATTGATGCGGTAGAAGATGAGCGTCACGCAGCTGCCCTCGTCCGACATGCTTGCGGGTCGGGCGCGGTGACGGCCCCCAAAACGGCAGCCAGTGACGCGTCCACCAACCCACCCCCTTTTTAAAAAACCACGCGGACGCACGCCGCGCCGTCTCCCACACTCTATTGCGGTCTTGCGGGGCAATATAGTTTTACTGTGGGTCTGCGCTGGTGTGTGCATCTTTGAGAAGCTCGCGCACACCCATCGCAAACTCGCCGGCTTGCGTGGCGAGCGCGCACAGGCGCTCCGCCTCCGAGCAACGCACCAGCACGGCGTCGCCTCGGAAGCGGTCGGCTTGGATGTCGGCCAAGGTGTTGATGATGTTGAGCGCGGCCGCGAGGAGCGCCACCGGCGAGGTCGCCTCCTCGATCAGCTTCAAGTCGTCGATGAGCTGGTTGTGGTGCCTCACCATCAAGCCCACGCCGTGGTGGTTGCGCTTCAGCTTCTTCAGGCGCGCGCAGCAGGGCCTGACCATCTCGGCGAGCACGGCCAGGAGGCCCTGGTCACTGTTGAGGTCCGGAGCAGGCGCAACTACAGCCACGGCCGGCGCCTTTGATCGCGCGCGTTTGCTCGCAGGCGGTGGTGGCACATCGGGCGATCCGGACTGAGACTCGGTCCCGGAGCCGGACGACGACGACGACGAGCCGGAGTAGGAGCTGGAGCTGGAGTCGTCCGAGCCGGAGCTGGAATCCTCCTCTTCCGAGGTCTCGTTTTCCGAGGTGTCGTCCTCGTCCGAGTCCGACAGGTCGTCCGAATCGGACGCCTTGGCGCGACCGCGCTTCGGTCTCCGCGCGGCGGATGGGTTGGTTTGTTGACGCGGCGGCGGCGGCGACGGCGGCGACGGCGGCGACGGCGGCGACGGCGGCGGCTCCTCCTCCACCATTGGCACGGCCTCCGCAGCGGCCGCCGCCACCGCCGCCGCCAACTCCTCCTCGTTGTCCGAGGGGTACAGGTACGGCTGCGGGCTCTCGGCTGCCGGCTCCGGCCGCAACGGGACCGTGTTGATGGCGCATCGCAGGTCGTCCAAGATGTTCTTTTGTACGGGCGCGAACTTGTTAAAGTCGGGGATGTGAAGCGCAAACAGGAATGGCGCGGCGTGCTTTCCAACCTCGCGTGCGCCCTGTTCAAAGTGGTGCGCCAACGGGCCCTTGACCAGGTCACCAGCGAAGTTGGTGCCCCACACCTTTGGAATCGGCTTCGCGTTCCAGTCGCCGCTGAGCGGCACGTCGATGTCGTCGTCGTCGTCATTCACGAAGGCGGCGCTGTGGCCCAGCAGCCCAAGGCACTGCTCAAACTCGGCCGGGAGGGGCGGGAGGGCCACCAGCGTGAAGGCGCCCATCTGTGGGTTATCGCCCGCGCGCGAACGCACGAAGCCCTTTGCGTAGTCCAGCCAGCCGTGCTTCGACATGGTGCACAGAAGCGAGAGCACGTGTGGGTGGTGCACGTCCCATAGCCCAAGGGTAAAGCCGCGCGCATCCACCAGCATCTTCTTGCCCAGCGCATCGTCCACGCGCTTGGAAAAGACGCGCCCGTCGGTGCGCGACACCAACGGGCTCCTGTCCGCCCACGCGAACCAGTCCGTCCGCTTGAGCCGCAGGAACAGGTGGCAATCGCCCGTTTCGGGATCCATGCGCAGCACGCCCACGTTGCCGCCCGACAGCTGCACGGCACAAATGTGGGCGGTGCGCTTGAAGGCTACCTTCAGGGGGCTGTCGCCCATCGGCAAAAGGTCGCACTTCCAGCGGCTCCGCACCGCGGCCGTCTTGTGCGCGAGCTCCTTGAGCTGCTCCTGGTACGTAGGCCCCATGTCGCGCGAGGGCCACTGCTCGTCGCTGAACACGGGCACGAGGTCGCCCACCTCGTTGGGGTCGACCGGCCTGACCATGGTGTGCACGATCGCCGAAGCTTGGGTGGGACTTTCAACACAAGTTGCAAACGCGCTGCGCGCACTGTTACAACCCCTCTGACCACTCTAAGCGCCACTGGTGCGCGCACGTTTGGACACGCGATCGAGCGCCGCGCGCGAGCCCTCACCCCCGGGCGCGAACGTGACCCGCGTCCAAAACGTCAGGATTCCGAGCAGGTAAGCGCCCTTGCGCCACCGCTCGAGCGCGCGCGCGCGTCGCTGCGCGCGCACGTCGCTGGGCAGGTGCTCGTACGCCCACTGCGTGGCGTACTGAACCGGAAAGGGGTCGCACATGGCTCGAAAGTGCCGCATGCGCTTGGGCGAGCACGGAACCCCCTCGTGCGTCATGTAATCGTGGTCCAACATGTCCTCGCGCACCGCCTTCATGCAGTTTTCTATCTGCCCCTTCTCGTCATCGTAAAACTTCACGTGCGCAAAAAGCCTGCTTCTCGCTACAGACCGCAAGGCTTCCACTTGCTCGCGGTCGCGCCCTTGGACGACCGCTTGCTCAGCAACCTGGCGGGTTTCGTGCAGCTCTTCCGAGGCCCAGATGTGCTGCTTGCAGATGACCACGTGCTCGGCCTGTAAACTCGCCAGGCGGGCCTTGAGCTCTGCGTACGGCGGGATGGGCACCCACTCGTCGTGCGTGGCCATGCGGCGCACAAACGCCGGGTCTCGGATGGGATTGTCGACACAAGTTGCAAATGCAATTTTCGCATTGTTATAACACTGGCACATTTTTTTGAACAGCCCCTTTACGCGAGGGCGCACACGCCTGCTCTCATTCCGCGCTCACTGGGTTGTACCGGGCGGTGAGCCCGCTGAAGCTAAACCCGCCGCCGGCTGGCCGCGCGCCCGGCTCCCGATAGTCGGGGCGGGTAGGGTTCACGGGCTCCTGCCCTGGGCGCGCATACGCCCGCGGCAGGCGGCGCGCGTTGTCCACAGGCTGATCGCGATCGCCCGTGTGGCGCGAATTGTGCTGCGTGCGGATGGCGTGCCCCTTGACGCCGAAACAGCACACCACGCTGATCACGAAGAAGAGCACCGACGATCCAGTGGCCAAAGCGAGCGTCAGCGTCTCGTAAACGTACGTCGGTGGAGGTGGCGGCGATGGCGGCGGCGATGGAAGCGGTGAGGGCGGCGCCGCGGGCGGTGCAAAGCCGCCGCCCGCGGCCACATAGTCAGTGGACGCATCGTCCTCTTCAGGCGTGCCTCTGCCGCTTTCCGCCTCCGTGAGCAGGCGTCGGCGATCGTCGGCGTCGGAGTCGAGGTACTGGATGACAAAAGAGGCGGCGCGCAGGATGTCGCCCTTGGCCAAAGTTGCCGAGGTTGCGCCGGCGTCGTTGCACGCAAACTGCAGCGCTCTGAGCGCGTCAGTGTCGCCGTAGGCTTTGGTGCACTTGCAGCGCACCGGGAGATCGCCCGTCACGGCTGCACCGAAGCGCACAGTGCCGCACCCGTCCTCGGCCGTGCGCGCGCGGCTCACGTCGAAGAGCACGCCCTCGTCGACGTCGCCCACGGCCACCTCGCGCTCGTACTCGGCAGCGTCCGAGTGCTCGAGGCGCATAGCCGACTTGCCGCGCAATCGGTCAGGCGAGAGGGCAGAGGCGAGCCCCAGCTCGGCGAGGTCGACTTGCAGGCGCCCCGTCGTGGCGGGGCACGCGCTGCCCTGGGCGTCGCTGCCGCGTGCGCGCGGCACGTGGTGGCACGTAACGCTGCGCATGCCCGTCGCGAAGCTGAAGAGGGTGTGCAGCTTCTCGCGGCTGGAGGCGTACGCGCGCGTCGCGAATAGGTCCTTGGCGAAGAGCGTCGCGGCGTCCTTTGTCGGGCTGCCCGCGCGGAGGCCGGCGGCCACCGTCTCGATTCGGTTGCCCAGCAGGCCGTCCACGTCGTCGCGCAGGAAGTCGACGCCCGTCTCGACTCGCAGCTCGGTCGCCACGGTGGGCGGTGGCGGCGAAGGCGAGGGCGGCAGCGGCGAGGGCGAAGGCGGTGGCGAGGGCGGTGGCGAGGGCGAGGGCGGTGGACGTGGGGGCGAGGGTGGCGAGGGCGAGG
>Ga0213868_10000747_pt1 | contig 31328 bp, 30 predicted proteins | sample PICome_9_FD_160087 | JGI IMG/M metagenome (GOLD analysis project Ga0213868, IMG submission 160087) | Coastal seawater microbial communities near Pivers Island, North Carolina, United States - PICO127 | ecosystem: Environmental > Aquatic > Marine > Coastal | place: USA: North Carolina... | reverse complement strand
CAGAAACGGCCGCCCCCAAGTCTGCTCCATTCTCAAGATTAGCCTGAAACTGTCGCTCCAAACACTGCAAACGCGCCTCAGATACGGTGGGGAAACTTGCCATTATAAAAGTAGTTGCGGCTCAGATTGATTGCGTCCATGCTCCGCCTCCACCCCCAGAACCCCTCGGGGAAACCGCTATTTATCAACGAATTTCGTCATGCAAGTAAGAGCTTCCGTCAAGAGATTGAGTGCCGACTGCCAAATCGTGAAGCGTCGCGGTGTCCTCTATGTGATCTGCAAGAAGAACCCACGGTTGAAGCAGAAGCAGAAGTGCAGCCCTCGCAATAAGACGAGTATGCGCCGCCAGAACTGGCGCAAACGCCGTTGCGGCGCTCCTTACAAGTCCTGGAAACAGCGTTAAGCTGCTGGCTGTGCTCCGTCGCAGCGGCAACTCCTATTCTAGCGTTTTCATGTAAAGATTACGCCAAGACACCTCGAACGGGCCTGTCCCGCTTTCGATTCCGTGTACTTGCAGCCCGATGAATCCTGATTGCGAAGATTCAGCATCCGTCACATCGGCGAGGGCAACACTGTTGACCCAAGTCTGAATCCGTTCCCCGTGCGCTCGGATATAATAGTGGTTCCACGCGCCATTCTTGAACGGCGACGTCTTCGACCGATCTTGACTTATCCATCCTCGATCGGTGCCTTCCGAATACACATAACCCGCTTGACCCGGCACTACTGCGATTTCCACTTGGGGTCCATGAACCCTACCATTCTTATAATCAGGAAGACTCTGTGAGCGAATCTGCACACCGGAATTGAGGGCATCATCGACCTTTACTTCGAATCTCAGCTCAAAGTCACCGTAGTCTTTCTCTGTACAAAGAAACGAGTTCGGGCTGCCTTCTCTGGTCTTCCCGATAATGGTTCCCTCATGAACTCGAAAGGTAGCCGTGCCATTCCTTGGCAGCCAGCCGTCCAGATCCGTTCCATTGAAGAGGGGCGTCCACGTCTGAGGCACCTCGCCACGATCAGTCACGCCATAGTTCAATTGCGAGAGATCCCATTTGGTTAGGCAAGGCACACCAGCGGCCACATGCACTTCATTGTTCTCATCACGCGTCTCGAAGGTGATCGTTCCTTTGTTAGCGCCCGCAATATCGACGGTTAGCAACCCATAGTTGTTTCCACGCATGCCCCAAAGCTGGTTGCGATGGTAACGATCCAGAATCGAGACCTTCTGATCCTGCTGCAATGGCGAACTCGTCGCCTCCACCAAGAGTGTGCCATCGGGCTGAGCCTGCTGCATGGCCTCACTGTGATGGCGATCCCCACTTAGAAACACCACGCCGCCAATCTTCTCACGCTCCAACGTCTCCGCCAAAGTCTGGAATTCGCCACGCGCCTCCATGTAATGGCCTTCCCCGCGCTCATCCGCACAAATCACCTGCGTGCCATTGGCGATCACTTTCACCGTAGCCGTCGATCTCTTCAAACCGTCTAACAACCATGCTAGCTGAGCTTTCCCCCAAATCTCACCCGTCTCTCGCGTCACCTCCTTGTGCCGGTCCGGAGAAAATTTGTAGTAGCGGTCGTCCAAGAGAAACACCTCCACCGGCCCACACCGATACTTGCTAAAAATGCCCGGAGCCTCTGGCAATCCCCACCCCGGGTTGGCCCACATTTGCTTGAAGACGCGAAGCGCTTCCTCCTTCAACGGAAACGTCCGATCCGCATTGTTCGGCCCATAGTCGTGATCATCCCAAATCCCGTAGTTCGGCACGCTCCGTAACAAGACCTGCAAATCCGGATGTACCCGCGTTAGCAAATGACGCGCTCGCATCGAACCTGGAAAGTTCCAATCCCCCACAGGCCCCGTCGTCGAGAAATGCTTATCACTACCATCAGCAACGATGAAGTAGGCGTTGTCGCCAAGAAAGATCATTGCATGAGGTTCCTCCTTGGCAATCGCTCCATAGATCGGCCCTCTTGGATACTGGGAAATCTTGCTACACGAACCGAACGCCAACTGCACCTTCCCCGTCGAACTCGGCTTCGGATACGTCCGAAAACTCACGGACAATTTCTCGGACTCATTCCCATCACGAGTCGCTGTTAGAGTCACCTCAGTCTTCGCATCCGCCAGCAATCCCGAGAACCCCAGCACATGGCAATCCGCACCACGATCCTCCCAATGCGTCACTTTATGAGTCACATCACCTTGCCTCGCCTCCCCCGTTACCCGAGTCCCTGTCTTGATCCGGATCCACACACTCCCCGTCGTGTCCGACACGTGCCCCACCATGGGCCCAGCCGGGATCAACATCGACGGTGCGGCAAATCCAATGGAGACCAAGCCCAACAAGGAAAGCGCAACAACAAATCCGAATCTAATCATCCAACCATCCTAGGCAAACAGCCACGCACCCGACAACCCCCAACCAAACTTTCGAAGAACGTCACCAGAGTCGAACCTACTCCTTGAGGGTGACAAATGTTTGACTCGATCGATCGCGTTTCCCTCGTAGATAGTCTATCTCCTTTGTAGTTCGTCTACAATTGCAAGAAGCCTGAAAATGAAACCTATAAACACCCCCGAGCACTTTGACTACATCGTAATTGGCGGCGGTAGCGGCGGCTATGCAGCTGCCCGAACCGCCCGAGAAGTTCTCGAACGCGTGGCCATCGTTGATGGCAGCGAGCAACTTGGTGGCTTGTGCATCCTTCGCGGGTGCATGCCTTCTAAGACTCTGATCTATTCGGCCGAAGTACTCCACTTAGCCCAACAGGGAAACTTGTTCGGGCTCAATGTCCCTGAGGCGACACCGGACATGCAGGCTCTTCACCGGCGCAAGATCGAGGTTATTAAGGAATTCTCCAACTACAGAGAACAACAGCTGACCGGCGAGCGTTTTACGCTCTTTCGTGCAAAGGCGAAGTTCATCGATGAGCGAACCATAGAGCTGGACAATGGGACGCGACTAACGGCTGACCACTTCATGATTGCAACGGGATCAGTCGTGTCTGTGCCGCCGGTTCCAGGCCTAACAGAGTCCCCATACTGGACGAGTGATGATGTGCTCGAGTTGGATTTCAAACCTGAGCAAGTCATTGTTCTGGGCGGAGGCATCGTGGCGTGTGAGTTGACGCAGTTTCTGCGTAGAATCGGCAGCGAGGTCACTCAAATCCAACGCTCCGAGCACATCCTCAAGGAGGAATCACCTGAGGCTTCCAGCGTTGTCGAACAGCAGTTTCGCAAAGAAGGCATCGCGCTTCATACAGGAACCACACTGAAATCTGTCGACTACGACGGAAGTATGTTCACGGCAACGTTTCTACAGGATGAAAAGGAGGTCACTGTAAAGGCCGCTCATCTACTCAATGCGCTTGGGCGACGCCCCGCAACAGATGGGCTGGGCCTTGCCGCAGCGGGAATCCACACGTTACCTAGCGGCCACATCGATTGCAACGCCATGCAGCAAACGAGCAACCCTATCATTTACGCTAGCGGCGATGTTGCAGGGCCGCATGAAATTGTACATGTGGCAATCATGCAGGGGGAAACTGCTGCGCGACATGCGACGTCTCGCCAGGCCGAACCGGTCGATTACGGTAGTCTTTGCCGCGTCGTTTTCACAGACCCTCAAGTGGCCGCAGTGGGTGCCATTGAGAAGCAGCTCAAGGAGCGTGGCATCGAGTTTCTCTCCGCCAACTACCCTTTTGATGATCATGGGAAATCGATCCTCATGGAGGCCAAGTCTGGCTACGTCAAGGTGTTTGCCGACCGTGAGGGAGTGGTGCTCGGGGCGGAATGTGTGGGCAAAGATGCAGGGGAACTCATTCATTCGATGGCCGTTGCGGTTCAGCTCAAAGCCAATGTCAGCGACTTGCTGAAAGTGCATTGGTATCATCCCACACTTTCTGAGATCTGGAGCTACCCACTGGAGGACATTCACGAGGATGTTTGATAACTTCGCACTACCGTTGTGGCTGGAGAATTGAAAGTAGGCCGGGAACGTTGAGGAATTTGGCGGTGAGGATGGGCGGTTACACTTTGCGATGACAGGGAAGTTTATGAGGGACTTATGGGCTCAAGATCGCAAGCGAGTCGCCGGTGGCGTTGGAGGCAGCTAAGGAGCAAAAGACAGTTGCTCAGCAGAGCACGATGAGATTTCTCAACTAGGAATGATGCTGATAGAAATCGTTAGTATGAGTCCCCAACAACGTGACCGACCAAATCATCGACCAGGCCAGATCCATCCCAATCCAACGAGGCCAATGTGAATGACTGCTCTCGCCTGCCATAGGCGGGTGGCTTCCCAGGCACATAGCCGTGGGGAAGGTTCTTCATAAACTCACCCGTGACCAACGTGTCAAGGTCCTCCGAAAAGCCAGCGTGTTTCAGGCGATAGCGCTGCAATGCACACACGACGCGAAGCAAATCCCATTGTGTTTGAGACTCCGCATATTCCGGCCAAAGTTCGCGATCTGCGTCACGATCAGATTGGCCAAGAAATTGTATGGGGTTAGATCCGCCTTGGCTATCTCGCTTGAATCTGGCTCGCGTGTCCGGTCAATCAGCTGATTCTGTGAATCGTAAATAGAGAAGATGTTCTTGTCCCAACAATCTATTTTCACCGCCATATTCTAGCCATGCCATCCACGAGGCATCACATCGGGAAGGTACGCATAGCAGCGATTTCGAAGTCCTCTAAAAACAGCTCTGAACCACTGCCCACAACTAGCTTCAGGTCCCCAATCCACCCGTCCCAGACTCCACTGGCCTTGAGTCCACGCTTCCCCATTCATGGCTACCATTCCAAAGCTAACACCTCCAGCCAGTTCAGCGTGCATCGCATGATCGAAATGCCCAAGCAAATCAATAGGAGCCATTGCTTCTTGCAGTTTGAGCAACGAGGCATCACTCCAGTTCGAGTGCATTAGGAGCCGATGCAGTTCGGTCTGGAGCACTACTTGGCTCATACTCGCCCTGACTAAAGCTCCAACCAACGATCCGCTTTCAAAGCGTGCAATCTCACCAAATTTGATCACTGTCACTATGTCACGAGCTGCACTGTTAGGGTCCCCATCGTTTAGAAAGGCTTCGGCTCGGGTGAAGAGTAGGACGGCCAGCTTCTTCGACGTCTCCGTTATGTTGCTGATCTGCGGCACGGGTGCCATGTCCATACTGCTGTAGTCGAGCCGCATCCATTGGCACTCGTCAAATTGCAGCGCGTCATGCAGTTCCTCTATTTGCGGCTCAAGATGAAACGTTGCCTGAAGAACACGCTGCGCGGCTCGGTTTGGATCCCCTTCTGGGTCCAAGCGGTCCGCCCAATCTCTCAGCTCACCGATTCTACCTATCAACAATTCCTGCGGTAATCCCCTGAAGAACGGCTTCACAGCCAACCCAATGTCGACAAAGTAACTGCTTCCTCCTGGCGTAACAGTGATGGCATCGAAGGGCGGTTAGGCCGCTTGGTTTCTTTCAGGCGGCACCGCTGGCTTCTGATGGAAGTCCCGCCAGTCCCAAGACGTCATTTCTTCAGCTAGGCGTGCCTTTGCCAAATTGAGCGCCCGAGTTCCACGATAATTCTCAATCTTCCAAGCAGTGATGCCCAGTGCTGTCAGGATGCAGATGCCCCCAATGAGCCGACCAACAGCAGAGGTGCTCGAAAGCCATGCCAAGGCGGGATTCAAAAATCCTCCTTCAAAGTGCATGCTGCACTTTGAATATAATCTCCATATTCTCAATCAACGTTCCTGCTGCCAGTGAAATAATTTCGGTGATGCCTGATGATGCCATTCGAAATGAGTTCTCGAAAGGCGGCGTGAGCTCAGATCAGTTGATACAGCGCCATATTCACACGATCGACCGCAATCGTATCCACCGTGTAGCGCCTACCTCATGCAGGTGACCATACAGATCTTCGTGCACGAGAAGCGGCTCTTCATGCGCCCGGTCCACACCGATTGGATAGACAAGCACTCCTAACTGATCGCCAAGAAACTGGGTCGCATGCACCTGGACTTCTAGCGTTCCAGGTGCCTCATTTTCGAGGAGCTCCAATTCACGCGGGCGTATCCACGGACGCCCTTTCCCTACAGCCACTCCAGACCAGGCTTCTGGCAACGCATTGGCAGGTCCAAAGAGCCTGGCGCAATAGGCATCGTTCGGCGTATGATAGACGTCACGACTAGGTCCATGTTGGACGAGCTGGCCGTCGCGCAAGATAGCCAAACGATCAGAAATCACTAGCGCATCCTGGGTGTCATGCGTCACGACGAGAGCGGTGGCATTCACTTTGCGAATGATCGCTAGCAACTGATCCCGCAAGTAGGTCCGTAAATTCGGATCCAGATTGGAGAACGGCTCATCGAGTAATACCATCTTCGGATTTGGCGCCAATGCCCGCGCCAACGCGATGCGTTGCCGTTCCCCACCAGAAAGCTCATGCGGATACCTCAACGCAGCCGCTCGCAAGTTTACCATAGCTAACAAATAATGTAAGCGCGCCATCCGCTCCTCTTTCGAAAGCCCTCGGAGGCCATAAGCAACATTTGCCTCCACCGTCATGTGAGGAAAGAGCGCGCCCTCTTGAAAAACAAGTCCCACTCCACGCTTCTCCGGTGGCACCCAGGCGCCCCCGCCGGCAACTTTGAGACCACCAATGCGAAGTTCGCCCGTGGTGGGAGATTCCAAACCTGCCACCAGCCGCAATAACGTCGTCTTACCACTACCACTAGCCCCGACAACACCGAGAATCTCACCTTCTTCGATCTCCAGATCTAAGGCATGCAAGGCGTCCTGCACCGCGCCGTCATAGCGCTTACTCACGCCCTTCAATTCAAGGCACGTCATGCTTGCTCTCCTCCTCCGCGAAGCGATCGATTCAATGGTATCAACACCACAATCCCCACCATCACGATGGCCAGTGACGGCAAGGCCCCCTCGTGAATCCGCCCTTCCTTGGCCAAGCCAAACGCCTTCGTAGCCAAGGTTTCGAAATTTGCCGGACGTAAGATCATCGTGAGCGGAAGCTCCTTCAAGACATCAACAAAGACAAGCATTCCCGCCGCCAGCATTGGACGTCGCATCAACGGCAAGATGACTCTCCCAAACGTGCGCCCACGCCGGTCTCCCAGCAATTGTGACGCTTCATCCAAACGCCCGCACAGCCGGTCCATACCCGCACTGATCGGCTGATATGCCACCGCAAGAAACCGCGTGAGATAGCCGAAAAGCACCGCTAAAAGCGTACCGCTCAAGAGGACGTTGGAATCCAACCATTGGTCAAAGTTACCAAACACCATCATCACACCCACCGCAACAACCGCGCCCGGCATAGCATAGCCAAGCGTCGCAGCTCGCAACAGGCCTTTCCATGATCGCGACTGGCATCCACGCGCCGTGAACGCTAACAGAAATCCTACACTCACGATCATCAGCGAAGCTGAAGCTGCCAGAGCCAGGCTCCGTCCCAACATCGGCAGAAAGTGACTCGGAACGGAGTCCCGTAAATTGAGCAGGCTCCATTGCCCCAGCTTCCAAGCCGGGTAAAGGAAGCCTGCTGTTAACGGAAGTCCACAGCAGATCACAGCGAATATCCCACCAATCCGTCCCAAGCGACAACGTTCGATCGGACGTTCCTCCGTTCGCGCATCGGCAAAGCTTCGCTTTCCCCGTTGGGCGTATTCCAAACCAATCAGAACAAGGACGATCAAAGTGACTAAACCCGCCAAGCGGATCGCCGACACGCGATCTTCCAAACCGAACCAGGTCCGAAAGACCCCGTCAGCTAAGGTCGGCACACCTAACAAATTCACAGCACCATAGTCGTTGAGTACCTCCATCACGACCAAACTCAGGCCCGCAATGATGGCCGGACGCGACAGCGGCAAGGCAATCCTAAAGAATGTTGCCCTTCCTGATTGCCCCAACATCTGCGAGGCTTCAATCAGCGCGCGATTGTGATGGGCAAAGGATGTTCGGGCAGAAAGGTAAATGTAGGGAAAGAGCACACTGGCCAACACTACTGACAATAACCCATAGCGAAGCAACGTTTGCGCCAGCATGAACGCATCCACGCCGAACTGCTCTCGAACCCACACCAACGTCGGAATCAACATTTCAGGGATCTGCAGATATGCCAGAGCCGCAACGTAAGTCGGAAAAGCCAGCGGCAAAACCAAGGCCCATTCAAAAACCCGCCGCCCAGGAAACTCATGCGTCACCACAAGCCACGCTGCCGGTAACGCCATGAGCAGCGCGAGCAAACTTACCACGATCGCCAAGATCGCGGTGTTCTTCAAGTAATCGCCCAACAACGTGGACGCCACATGCCCCCACTCAGGACCCGTTTGTCCGAGACCAAAGAGGACCGCCACCAGGGGGGCGACCACGACGAGACAAAGAAGCCCGGCGCCAATCAGCCACCGATCCCAGCGCCATTCTGCCCGGCCTATTCCCACCCAGCACGGTTGAAGACCTTGACCGCCGCCTTGTTCAGCTCACCGAGCCGAGCCAACGAAAGAGAATCTGGTTTGAATGTGCCCCAGGACTTCAGCAGATCAGACCAAGCCACGTCTTTCGAAACGGGATACTCATAAGTCGTCACGGGAAAGCTCGCCTGAGCTTCCTTTGAAGCGAGAAACTCTAGCAGCTTTACCGCATTCCCCTTATGTTTCGCCGCCTTGACGACTCCAGCACCGCTGACATTGATGTGCGTCCCGCGATCGCTTTGGTTAGGAAAGAACACCCCAATCTTCGAAGCCACGTCCCGATCCTTAGCATCGGCAGAATTCTGTAAGAGCCCAACATAGTAGGTATTTACAATCGCGACATCTGCCAAACCAGCCGCCACGGCACGCATCTGATCACGGTCACTCCCTTGTGGCGCCCTCGCCATGTTATTCCTTACCGCACTTGCCCACTGCGAAGCCTTTGCTTCCCCATGAGCTGCAATGAGCGAAGCTAACAGCGATTGATTGTAAATGTTAGAAGATGATCGTGCCAGGACCCGCCCTCGCCACTCCTTACCAGCCAGCGCCTCATAGGTTGAAAGCTCCGACGGCTTCACCCGATCCTTGGCATACACAATCACCCGCGCTCGACTCGTAAACCCAAACCAATACCCTTCGGGATCCCGCAGCGCCTCAGGGATGCTCGCACGCAAATTCTCTGAGGTCACCGGCTGAAGCAAATCCATCGACTTGGCCCGATGCAAACGCCCTGCATCCGCCGTCATCAAAAGATCCGCAGGCGTGCGATCGCCTTCTTGCTTCAACCGCTCCATCAACTGATCCGCCCCCGACTTCACCACGTTCACCTGTATCCCAGTCTTCTTCGTAAACTCGGCAAAAAGCGCAACATCCGCCTCGTAATGCCGATGCGTGTATAACATCACCTCCTCAGCCGCAGCCAATGCCGAACTCACGAAGGAAGTAACCAGAATCAGAAGAATCACTTTCATTCCGCCATCTAATGCAATTGAGACTCAATCTCAACAAGGAAATTGACGAATTCCTAATAAAGGAACTTCAAATATCATTTATACGCTAATTTTTTCTTTTTACGATCTAAAATCCACCAATGTTACCGTATGAGGCTCCCAACTCGAATCATGGTTGTTGCTGGATTGGTAGGTCTGGCCGCCGCTATTGCTGCCATCCAAATTCAACCTTCATCATCTGAGGCTACTGTGGCGGATGCCAGTGAGAGTAGGATTGATTCGAAGAAGGCTCGAGATGTGAACGCGACCGAACGCTGATACACAATCGATTTGAACTTGGAACCAGAGATTATCGAATTCGAAGGACTCGTCAATCACGGCTCGCCTATTACACAGACAGTCACTGATGCCGAAGGCCAGCCGCACAAAGTCCATTTAGAAGGACTGAAGAATCGATATACCGGAGTGCTCCACCCGGCGCTCTCAGTTAGAGAAGCACTCGCAAGCCCGAACTCACACTCCTCAAACAGGACGTCGTCATCACACATGTTTTGTTTCTAGATTTTCTAGCCTCCACTTCGTAACGACAGCATTTCTGCCGGTGCCGGAAGCGGCACCAAGCACGCCAAGAATGAAGGCGATACCTGGTCCGCAGGAAAAGAGGACGATTAGAGTCAGAGTTCTGACTCCTCCTCCAGCTGACGTTTCCGATCTCGTGAAAGTATGATGCAACGCTCTCCCAGAACAGCATCGCCCAGCGCGTAGAGAAGCATGCGATGTAGTTTGACCATACCCTTCGAAACGAGTTCTCGATAGGCGATGGGGGTACCGCTCTGTCTCAGATCCTCTGCCGTATGCACTCCGACTGCTGCAAGCCAATCCTGACAACGAGGACCAGGGGTGGGAAGGCTGCTGACACGGTTACTCATGGGAAACGGAAAAAAGGTCGCGAAACACCGTTGCCAGTGCCCAAGCAATTCTCAATGCTGGCAATATGGGTAATCGCTTTCTTTCTCTTCTCACCACGACTACGCTATCATTAGCACACACCCAAGCAATCGAAGTCATCCCGGTATGGCCAGACCTAGCTCCCGGCGAATCCGATAAGCATACTGGGACCGCCCAACCGCCAAAAGTAGCCGATCCGACTATTACCCGTGTCGAAGCCATCACCTTCCCGACCTTGCAAGTCATGCGCCCAAAAAGGACGGCAAATGGAACTGCCATCGTCATCTTGCCTGGAGGTGGCTTTCGCTATGTGGTCCCGAATCTGGAAGGCTCAGAGGCAGGGGAAATTTTTAATACGTTAGGGATCACCGCTTTCGTATTGAACTACCGGACGACTAATACGGGTCCTTCTGGTGCTTGGCTTCGTCCTTTGCAAGATTCCCAAAGAGCGATCCGCTTGGTTCGTGCTCGCGCTGCTGAATGGGACCTCGATCCGAAGAAGATTGGCCTGCTGGCATTCTCGGCCGGTGGCCAGGTTGGAGCCATTCATATTGGCAACCAAGGCGATGCTTACAATCCGATCGACTCAACCGACGAACAAAGTGCTCGTCCTGACTTCGCCATGCTCATCTATCCTTGGCGATTGGCAGACGCCAAAACTGGCGACCTCATGCCGGCAATTCAGTTGTCTCAAAATTCCCCTCCAACGTTCATCGTGCACACCCATGACGATCAGTCGTCATCTCTGGGAGCCGCCGGAGTCTACATTGCCTTAAAAAAGCACAACGTGCCTGCGGAAATCCATATCTACGAGACCGGTGGTCACGGCTATGGCACGCGAGACCGACCCAAGTCTAACATCGGCACGTGGTCAGATCGCGCATTAGACTGGTTGGTCAATCGGCAGCTAGGCGACCGAACAGAGTACAAGTAAATGCTAAATGTCGGAAGCTGCCTCTTCACTGGAAACTACTCGTCCCAGGTAACGACTGGCGGCAAAGCGAAGCTGCGCCGGATTGAGCCGCTTGAGGCAGGCCTGTTTCTTTCCAAGAGAAGAGACCTGCTCATCTGTGAGCTGAACGATCTGCTCAAACTGGCAGATTCCCATATCTTTCAACAGAGCCGATCCCACACCACTCACTCCAGGCAATAGACTCAGCGGGTCTCCTCGCTGCTGCTCCCTATCAGCGACAGCACCCGAGTCAGATTTCGAGGTTAAATCATGCGCTTCTGGAGGATCCCATGACCGCCACCGCCAGTGACTTCCTACCGCGACTCGGGCACCAGAATGCCAGCGATGCAACGTTTCACGAAAGCCTTGGAAGCGCCCGTCACGGACGCGCAACGCCGCACACTGACGACTACGCAAGAAGGAAAGCTGTCGGAATGTCCAGATCCCATAGTCGTTCAAGAGACGTTCCATGTTCTCGTCAATCCCATCGATTTCCGAGAGTGAGTCTACTTCGCGTGGCTTGAATTGATACAGTGTGCCTAGCTCAGCATCTTGATAGACTTGATTTTCATCAGCAAATTCCAACGGCACGCCTTGACGTAACCGGGCAAGCGACGTCGCCGCCTCTACGCTATGGATGCTTAAAAGGGCACGCCAGAGATTCCACCCCATGTTCTTGAACTCAGGCGCTTCGGCACGCAGCGCATCGATCTGCGAATCCGTTAAGTTTTCAATCTGCTTGAAACGGTAGAATCCCAATTCATGGAGTTGCTTCTCACTTTGCGCTGTGACGCCATTCATAAGCGCAAGTTGGTCCGGTTCCTCGAGAGCCTCGGGGTAAACCACACCAAAGCACGGTGACAACTGTACCACTTCACCCGCAAAGGCTGGTGGTATTGACATCGCGAAGCCTTCCTCAGAGAATCGACGTCGCCATTCTGCCCAACGAATGCCTGCTAATTCAGGGTGACGGCTCACCAACTCCTGAATTGCGGCATCATCCCAATGAGCGATCTGTACGAAACGATATATTCCCAGGCGACGAAGGAAACTCGCCTTCATTTCGTCCACACCTTGTAAAAGCGTTAGCTGATCTACTTTCCCAGGAACACGATCATAAACCACTCCAAGATGAGGACAGTGTTGTATAGACTCACCAGCGAATGCCGTCGGTGTCATCAAGCGTTGTCCATTACGGAAATAAGCACGCCAGTGCCCCCAAGCGAACCCATCAAAGCGATCATCCATCTTACGCCAAGCCTCGAGTTGGGTGTCAGAAAGCTGGGCAATTTGCTCATAGCGATAAAGGCCCATGGCATTCATCGCCTGACCGGAAGCTGAATCGATTCCTTTCAATCGACAGAGATTATCTGACTGCGCTGGCGCCTCGCCATAGACAAAGCCAAGCTTTAGAGAAAGTTTGAGAGTCTCTCCAGTCAGCGTCTCTGGCATCTCGATTGCCCCGCGATGGGTTCGGAAATACGCCCGCCACGACTTCCAATCGACCGCCCTCAAACGATCGTCGAGCTCACCAAGCTGATTCACTTCGGCATCACCAAAGCAAGCAAGTTGGCTATAACGATAGATACCTAATTGATACAAACACTCAGCGGCCTGAGTGCTAACACCTTGAAGTTGCGTGAAATCATCAGACTCACAAGGAGGACTAACATAGACAACTCCGAGTTGCGGAGAGATCTGAACAGGCTCGCCTTCGAATTCGGAGGGCACTTCAATCGTCTCATCCGAAGATCTCAAACGCTCTCTCCACGCCCTCCAATCAACCTCCCCGGCAGCAGGAGCAGCTTTCTTCCAATGTTCAATCTGATTATCGCTTAAATGCACCACTTGGCGATAGCGATAGAGCCCCTCACGATTCAACTGCTCAGCCGCACTCGCGCTAACACCATACAACAAAGTGAAATCATCGACTTCATTCGGCGCCCTTCCATAAACAACACCAAGATTAGGTGACACTTGAACTGGCTCACCTTCAAATTCAGTAGGCACTTCGATCTTTGCTCCTGAAGAAGCGAGCTGATCACGCCAACCCTTCCAATCAAATCCTGGCACAGACGCTGTCTGTTTCTGCCAGTTCCCAATCTGATGATCACTTAGCTGAGCAATTTGCTCATAGCGATAGAGCCCGCTACCATTCCATTTCCGAACCGCAGACGAATCCGCACCTTGCAACAAGGAAAGATCGTCCTGGTTCGCCGGCTTACGCGTGTATATTAGGCCGAGCTTTGGCGAAAGGGCCACTTCCGCACCTTCGAAGCCACCCGGCAATTCCAAGCGCCCTCCAGATTTCTTGATCTTGTGACGCCAATAGCTCCAGTCGATTTCCTGCAGCAACGGTGCTTCATTCTCCAACGCGGCAATCTCTTCATCCGACCATTCTGCAATCTGGCCAAACTGATAGATGCCCAGCCCGTGGAGTGCTGAAACTTGTTCCGCCCCCAATCCCTCAATGAGCGTAAGTCGATCAGTTTTCTTTGGGCGCGAAGCGAAGACCCATCCAAGGTAAGGAGACCATTTCACAGCCTCGCCTTTCAAGGTGGCGGGCGGCGTGAGGCTCTCAGAGCCTTGGAAACGCTTGCGCCAAGCATGCCAAGGTAGTTTCGCGAACGCGGGATCCTGCTTTTCCCATGCACCAATCTGAGCATCGTTTAGCTGAGCGACCTGAGCATAGCGATAGATCCCGCTTCGGTTCAAACTCTTGCCAAGAGAAGGATAGACTCCGTGAAGTTGTGATAGGTCGTCTGCCTTAGTAGGGGGCTCACGGAATAGAGGCCCCAACGTGGGCGATACCTCCACCGGTTGACCTTGAAGCGATTCCGGAATCCTAGGAATACCATCTGAGGACTTAAAATAGGTACGCCACTGTGACCACTCAGGCCCTTCAAGCTTCAGATCATGAGCCTGCAAGGCATTCAGTTCTTCATCCTTAAGATGCGCAATCTGTTTGAACTTGTGTATCCCAAGTTTGCCCAACAACTCCCCGCCCTCCGGCGTCAGACCTGCAAGCGTAGAGAAATCGTCTGCATCCTTTGGCTTTCGATTGTAGACCCAACCGAACTTAGAACTAAGTGTCATATCTTCCCCCACAAAGTGGGACGGCAAGACCGGAGCGGGGATCGCTCTCGGTTTCACTAGCATCGGAACGTTCTCCTTTGGCGATGCAGGAGCAATCTCCATATCCCCCCACTCGGGTTTAAGGCGAGCCACCTTCCTTGGCTTTAGAGCCAGAGGCCTCTCGTCAAGAACTAGCTCCTGATCCAACACAGACTCTACTTCCGCCAGCGGTTTTGAAGCCAACGACTGCTTCTCGGGAACCTGATTCTTCTCTATCACCGGATTAACCTCAGCCAGTTTAGCTTTTGAACTGGGCTGCTCATCAGCTTTCTCTCGCGCTGCCTCCTCACCATCAGACCCGCCAACCTCAGTAACTTCCACCAACCGACTCTGGCGGGCTCGCAGGCGATCACGCCAGAATGTCCAATGGACCTCTCTAAGCTTAGGATCCTCACTCTGCAAAGCGCGGATATTCCCGTCAGACAACTCACTGATCTGAGCAAACTGATAAATCCCTAAAGCATTCAACTTCCTCTGTAGGTTGTCGTCCACGCCGCGCAATGTCGTGAGGTCGTCTCGGTGTTCAGGAGGAAAGCGATACCCTTTTCCGAATGGCTCTTCATCCGGGATGGCCAGCTCTTCAAGTTGATCCTTTAGAAGCGAAGCAGCCTCGAGACCAGAATCTCCTTCCTGCTTGATCGGTTCATTCGCAGCGGGAGCGCCGCTACGAGCAGGCATCGGAACTGCTCGTTCCAGATCGCGGAGCCCTTCTCTCACCTGGCGCTGCAAGGCCACCACTTCCAACAAGAGGTTGCGCTCACGAAGAATGCCTTTCCGGAAACGCCTTACCCAAGGTCCCCACAGAAGCCAAGCAAACCAAAGACCAAGCAAAAATGACAGCAGCGCAAGCCAAACCTTCCAAGGCAAGCAGATCGTTTCCCAAAGATACGTAAGCGTCTTCCACATAACTCTAGACGCTCTTCTTCAGCAGAGCTCGCTCTTTTTCTAACAATTCAACAGCATACTCTACACGCATTGCCTTCGCTCTCCGGGATCTCCAGAGGAATCCTCCAACGATTAGCCCGAGGATAAAAAAGAGCACCCCCCAGAACAGCGCTAAGGAAAAAGCATGTGTCAGGTAATAAAACATACCGCCACTATATAAAGTATCCATTATTATTGGTGCAATGTTAGCCTGATACCATTAATCCCTCAAATGAATCTCAACACCTCGTTCACTTCCTAAATCTTGGTCTGGCCTCACCTCATTGGCGGCGTCGAGACTATCCACCTCGATACGATTCGCCGTTACACCTAGCTTAACTAGCTCTCTCTTAATACTTTCAGCGCGGCGAAGACTCAAACTCTTGTTATCGGCCGCGTTTCTTCCAGATTCAGCGTAGCCCGCAACGACAATCACGCCTTCATAGTCAGCATCGGTTAGAAGACCATGAACTTGAGTTACCTTCCGAAGCTCCTCGAAATTCGCAATCTCCTGGTTCGTCCCGAAGTAAACCGACAATCGAGCTAAACTAGCCTTGAGCTGTGCCTCTCTTTCCTCCTCCATACCAACCTCCTCTTGTTGATCAGCCCGTGCAGATTCGACTGACTCTAGAGAGCTAAGAAGAACCCCTTCCAAATGGGCCCGAATCAATGGGTTCGATATGCCAAGAACGACGATGCCAGCAGGCCCTTCAGAGAAGCCGCCCTCTTCACCTTCTCTCATTGACAGAAAAGCCCGAATGCGGCTTGGAAACGCCTCCGATGTGTAACTTGCAAGCTCTGGCACCACGCCAAGCTCGTCATTCCAAACAACTTCCGGTGCCGCCTGCCGGGCAGCCAGCATCGCCTGGGCTCGGATCTCAGCACTTCCAACACTGCCCCGCAAAAAGCCCTCCTCGCGTTTACCCCCATGTTTCGTGACCACACAATGCACTCCTTCTAAGGCAGTTGAGCTTATCGTCAGATGGTTCTCAAGTGTCCGACCATGAAGGAGGAGCTCGACTTGTTCCTCAATTCGATCCTTAATTGCTGACGATGAAACCTCGCCTCGCATGACAAACTTCTCCATAGACCACTCGAAGAATCCTTGCTCCGCTTCCTTGATAAACAACGCACCAAAGCTTGCGATCAATCGAGCATCCGGCACTGGGCAAGAACGCTCTGACACTTCCAGATCATTGACAACTGTGCGAACCACAGGCATTTGATAGACAATCTCAGAGACTCGCCTCTTTAGCACATCGTTAGGCACTCGCCCTCTCAATAGCACCTCACTCCCTTTTCGTTCAAAGAAGACCGTGGATGGCAAGGATGGAAGCACTGGCTCTACTTCTTCAAGGAAGTCGATCACACGTCCAGCCCTAAGCCTGCCTGAAATCTCTCGAACGATCTGACGTTTGCGTCCCTTCTCCACATTACCCGAGAGCACGAGATCGAGATGATCAACACGAGTGGACAAATTCGACATGTACTTCTGTGATATCTCAGCTGTATTAAGATCCGCTAACAACTCTCGCTCGATCCTGAGGTCGCCATCACAGCACGTTCGCGAAACCCAAGCGAAGATTCCGACGATGGCGATAAAGAGAAGAACAACAACGGCTTTCATGACAACAGGCCCTATCATCGGTGCTTACCAGATTCTAGAGACGGTCGAAATTATGGGACCAATCGGAGAACGCACAAGAACACATCCAGAAAGAGTATTTAGTATCCTCAAACTGTCTTCGAGGCTTTAACAGTTCCCAAAGCGCAAGGAATCAGGCCCCTGGTTAGACGTGCCAATAGTGGGCCTAGCTGGTCGACGCCCGAGCACGCTTGCAAGCGTGCTCGGGCGTCGAACCTGAAGCATGGTCAGAGCGGCCCTCCTGCTTCTCTTGCTCCACGCAACGGTGCTCTCAATAGTGAGTGGTGCTCCCGCTTGGAAAGCAGACGTCCTCCCTTTCTTTGAGAACTATTGCTACGACTGCCACGGTGACGGCACGGAGAAAGGCGACCTTTCCCTGGATGGCTACCTCACGGAAGCCTCCGTTCTTAAGGACATCAAGGTCTGGGATACGATCAAGTATCAGGTGGAGAACTGGGTGATGCCGCCACCGAATAAAGCACAGCCAACACCGACAGAGCGTAAAATGGTCGCCACCTACTTGGAGAATCTGCTCTACCCCTGCGACTGCGACATTCCTGATCCTGGCCGCACTACCATCAATCGACTCAATCGCGAACAATACGATGCGCGACCTCGTCGGCATCGATGTCAGACCCGCAGACATTTTCCCAGCAGATGATTCAGGCTATGGCTTTGACAACATCGGCGACGTGCTCACGATTCCGCCCATCCTCATGGAACGGTATCTTATCGGAGCTGATAAGGTCCTCGATGAAGCGATCTTCACGGGGCCACCAGAGTCAATCACTAGGATCCACGATGCTTTAGTCATGATGGGAGGTAAACGCTCCGGACAAACCGCACGTGTGTTAGATAAGCTTGGAACAGTAAAAGTGAGGCACCAGTTTAGACATCAAGGCGACTATAAGATCCGGGTGCGCTTGGGAATGGATAGATCGTCGAACGAGGGACTGAAAACGACGCTCTCCCTCGACAAGAAGGTCGTCCACACGGCATCCGTGACCGCTAGCAAGCTTCGCCCAGAAGCGATTGAGACCACCGTGACGGCAAAAAAGGGAGTTCGGAGGTGATCATAACTCTCAAAGGGAATCCCGGTAGGAATCGGCTCTTTGTGACGCCAATCGAGATAGAAGGACCATTCCAACCAAAGGCCGATCGGCTACCGCCGTCGCACACCGCCATCTTTGGCAAAGTTCCTGGCAACCGTGATCTCAGAACAGCGAAACGTACCATTCGGAGATTCGGTAATCGCGCATTCCGTCGCCCTATCAAGCCTGATGAAGTCAAGCGGTTGGTAAAGTTCGTTCAGCTCAGTCTGAACCGCGGCGACGGCTTCGAGATGGCAATCAAACAAGCACTCAGAGCTATGCTCGTTTCGCCACACTTTCTGTTTCGAATCGAATGGCAGCCCGAGCCTAACAATCCCAAACGTGTTGAAGCCGTCACTGAATACGCTCTCGCTTCCCGTCTGTCTTACTTTCTATGGAGCAGCATGCCGGACAACGAGTTGCTGTCGCTCGCTTTCAAAGGTGAACTCCGCAAGCAACTCAAGCCACAAATCATGCGCATGCTGGCTGATCCAAAAGCGAACGAGCTTGCACGCAACTTCGGCGGTCAGTGGCTTGAGACCCGCAACCTACAGGTTCACGAAGCAAATGGGGAGAAGTTTCCTGAATTTACCCCCAAATTGCGAGACGCCATGGCTCACGAGACGGAGGAGTTCTTTCTACACGTCATGCGTAAGAATCGGCCAGTGACCGAGTTTTTGACTGCAGACCACACCTTCGTCAACGAACCACTGGAAAAATATTACGATTTGAAGGGAGTCTCCGGACAGGATTTCCAACGTGTTTCTCTAGCAGGCACTCCGAGGCGCGGCGTGCTCACTCACGCCAGCGTACTCACGGTGACCTCCGATCCCACGCGCACGTCACCGGTGAAACGCGGCAAGTAGATACTAGACAATCTGTTAGGCACCTCACCACCTCCTCCTCCACCGAACGTCCCCGAGCTAGAAGAGAATGACTAAGCCGAACTTAAGGGCAGCTTGCAAGCACGAATGGAGAAATACAGAGATGTTCCTGGGTGCGCGTCATGCCATCGCTTAATGGATCCGTTAGGCTTTGGCCTTGAGCACTTCGGCCCACTCGGCACCTGGCGAGACAAAGATGGCGCCTATTCCATCGAGGCAACGGGCGAGCTTGTTTCTGGGCAGCAGTTCGAGGGTTCAGATGAACTCATTGGCATCCTCGATACCAAGAAGCGTGATCTCTATTACAAATGCCTGGCTCACAAACTACTCACCTACGCTCTTGGACGAGGCCTCGTATACTACGATCGCTGCGCAGTCGATGAGATTCAGGGTAAATTGGGGAAAGACAGCCGCTTCAACACCCTGGTAATGGCGATTGTGGAGAGCATCCCGTTTCAGAAACGTCGGGCGATGGATATGTCGAGCCAGATCGAAGCAAGCGGTAGCCCTTGTCATCATTTCGAACCTGAACGGTCCTAAGACCTTGAGAAAGACTTCCCTAGACCGTCGCCGATTCCTCCGCGGGCTCGGCTCAACCTTCCCTTGAATCCCTCGGCGCAGGCCCCAGGGCGGCCACCGGAGCCCGCCCGGTGCGACTCGGGTTCGTCTACCTTCTTAACGGCGTGAATGTGGATCAGTGGGAGCCGAAAGGCGGTTGCTCCAATCTTAAGCTATCTCAGACACTGGAACCACTGGCACCAGTTCAGGATTACATTCAAGTGCTCAGCGGCCTTAAGCACGACAAAGCCCGCGCCAATGGCGATGGGGGGAGGCGATCATGCTAGAGCTAATGCAACCTTCCTCACCGGCGCTCAAGCACGCAAGACTGCTGGAGCGGATGTCGAAGTCGGGATCTCCGTCGATCAGATCGCCGCTGATCACGTAGGCAACCTAACAAGGCTGCCATCGTTAGAGTTGACTTGCGACAAACCGCGACGGGCAGGCAGCTGCGATTCGGGCTATAGCTGTACCTATCAATACAATATTTCCTGGAAATCGGAAACCACGCCAATGACACCGGAGCGCAATCCGCGTGAGGCTTTCGACAGATTGTTCAGCAACCGAATTCGTGGTGAAGTCGCCACCAATCGCGCTGCGCGCGACTTCTACAACAAGAGCATTCTCGACTTTGTCACCGAGGACACTCGCAACCTGCGCAGGTATCTGGGACGCACCGATCAGGGCAAGTTGGACGATTACCTGGACACCGTCCGCGGGATTGAAAAACGAATCGAAACGGCAGAGAAGTTTGCTCTACAGACCCCTGACATGGACCGCCCACGAGGTTCCCAGATGATTATACCGAACACCTGCGCCTCATGTATGACATCATGGCGGTCGCCTTCCAGACAGACACAACACGAATTAGCACGTTCCTTCCATCCCATAATGGCTACAATCGGTCCTTCAATGAAGTAGGTGTGAAAGAAGGCCATCCCAGCCTCTCACATCACCAGAACAACGAAAATAAGCTTGAGCAAATCGGCAAGATCAGTCAGTTCTACGTGGATCAGTTCAGCTATTTCATCCAGAAACTAGCAGACACGCCAGATGGTGATGTAAGCTTGTTGGATAACTCCATGATCGTCTTTGGTGGTGGCATTAGTGATCCCAATCGCCACAGCCACAGCGACTTGCCGGTCGTTCTGGCTGCCCGTGGTGGAGGCTACCTCACACCAGGCAAGCGGCAGGTCTATAAAGATGATCCCATGTGCAATCTCTACGTCAGCCTTCTCCAAGGCCTGGGCGTGGAGACCAAACGCTTCGGTGACTGCACTGGCACTCTACGCGGTATCTAGCAGTTCGCATCTCGACAAGATCGAGAAACGTTCCATGATTAAGCCATGAAACAAACAACCGCAATTCGACTCTTCCTGGTCGGGCTTCCCATCGGTCTTGTGCTGACCACTGCGGTCTCCATGGTCTGGCACTTTAACAAGCCGAAAGAAGACGGTGCGCCCAAGGTCTACACGACTCTAGCCGATGAAATATCGGCCCAGGCCGTCTCAAGTTACGTGAGTAACCTTTCAAAAGTGATCGGTGAACGCCATTCTTCGAAACCAGGAACACTAGACCGTACCGCGAACTATCTAGAGTCCACATTGGGCACACGAAACCTAGGCTACGATGTGAAACGACAGGTCTACGACGTCGGGGGACAACCAGCGAGAAACCTTTGGGTCGAGATTCCCGGAGGGAAGCGCCTTAACGAAGTGGTCGTTGTCGTGGCTCACTATGATGCCCCGCTTGGCAGCCGCGGCGAGAATAACAATGCAAGTGGTGTTGCCGCCCTGCTCGCGATGGCCGAAAACTTCGCTCGCGAGAAGCCTATTCTCAGCATGCGTCTAGCGTTTCTAACACACAGCACTGCCCCCCACCTGAACACGAACGATTCCGGCTCCGCACGTTACGCTCAGCTATTGGAACGACGAGGAGAACAAATTCGCACTGTCTTCTGCCTTGATGGGATAGGAGCTTTTCCAGCCACCGGACTGACCACTACCGCACTCACCGAGCCCTTTCTCCCTAACAAGGGCCCATTCCTCAGTCTTCTTGCCAACCGCTCATCTGCCTCCGTCCTCGCCCTCAGTTTTGACTGTCTCGCACCTCTTCTTAGGTTCACGTGTCATCAGGCTGTCGTGCCCGAGAACTCACAGAGCTTTCTCGATGAGTCTACCGCAGGCGCCTTCCAATCCGCCGGCTTTCCTACACTCCTCATCCGAGGAAGCGGCCGCTTGGGCAAAGATGAGCTTGCTGTAGACACCACCACGCTAGCAGAGACCACCCGTGCGATCTCAACACTGATTCGAGTCCTGGCAAATCCGTAGCCACCGAAAAACAGAGAGCCCCGACAAGAAGGATCTCTGCCATTGGCAATTATTTAATGCCAGCGTCGTTAAGCTTCGTTCCGTCCTTTAAAAGTCAACTCGGCCACGCCTGATTTGTCGAGTTCGCCAAGGCCTTTCTCGATCATCTTATCATACTGAGCCTTTGTCGCATCATTCAAAGGCAGATTCAGACCGACATCTTCAGCCAGTGATTGCGCAATGCCAGAGTCCTTTGACGCGTGTGCGGCAGAGAACCAGCACTCATGATCACGATCTTCCATGTCTTCAGCGTCCGTTTCCAAAACCCGGGAGTTGGCTCCTGTTTGTGAAAAGACTTCCTGGAGCATTTTGAGATCTAATCCTAACGCATCGCCTAGACCTAAACCCTCGGCCAACCCAGCCGTATTGATGTTCATGACCATATTGACGAGAGCCTTCACTTTGGCCGCCGAACCGATCTCGCCGGTGTAGCGCATATTGACACTCAACTCGTCGAGCAGTGGCTTGCTGCTGTTAAATGCGCCTTCATCACCGGCGACCATGAGGTAGAGCGTTCCTTCGCGCGCTTGGCTAATGCTGGAAGCCATGCACCCTTCCAAGTATTCAGCGCCCACTTCCTTAGACTTCGCTGCAAGATCAATGTGAGTCTTCGGGCGAATCGTAGCGCAATTGATGAATGCTTTTCCAGAAGCCCCTTCGAGTAAGTTATCACCATCATTGGTAAAGATGTCGTACATGGCCTGATCATCCGAAACGACCGTGATAATTACATCCGCCGCGGCAGTGACTTCAGCTAACGTACTGCAGGCCTTGGCTCCGAGTTCGTCGGCGACCGCTTTAGACAATTCCGCGCTGACATCAGACACAGCGGAGATCGTGTAGCCCTGATCTTTTAAATGGCGCGCCATGTTCGAGCCCATGCGACCAATCCCAACAAATGCGATTCTCTTATCTTTCATAAAGCGTCTGATCGTAGGGACTCCCAAGAGGAAAGCAACGGAGAATTGGGCGTGTGATTGACTCCCTGGCCATGGCGGCTTCATGATTCATGGATGGTCTCCGCATCTTCTCCGATTCCCACAGGGCTCGTACTTGATCCGATCTTCGCCGAACACGATCCCGGGCCAGGGCACGTGGAGCAGGTGGCTCGCTACACAGCTATCACGGCATCTCTCACCCAGAGCGGACTAGCATCCTCATTAACGCAAATTCCCACCCGTGGAGTTACGGATGAAGAACTTGGGCTCGTGCATACGCCCGCCTACATCCTCAAAGCAGCAAAGGAGATTAAAGAGGGGGCGCGTCAGTTGAGCACAGGTGACACGACTGTCTGCAAGGCGAGCCTCAAAGTGGCCCGACGCGCGGCCGGTAGTGTCTGTGCTGCCATTGACGCCATCTTTGAGGGCACCATTCAACGAGCATTCTGTGCTCTTCGTCCTCCCGGGCACCACGCCACGCCAGATCGCGGAATGGGCTTCTGCATCTTCAACAGTGCCGCCCTCGCGGCACGTTATGCACAAGAGCACCACGACATCGAGCGGGTTGCCATAGTCGATTGGGACGTGCACCACGGCAACGGGACACAAGATATCTTCTACGAAGACCCAAGCGTCCATTTCTTCAGCACCCATCAATCGCCGCTCTACCCGGGCACGGGGGCCGTTCAGGAGACTGGCCGAGGAGATGGCAAGGGCACCACCTTAAACAGGCCCTTCGCCGCGATGAGCGGAATGACGGAAATCGGTGGGGCTTTCTCCAACGAGTGGACAGCAACCATGGCTAATTTCAAACCTCAGCTCGTCGTAATCTCTGCCGGATTTGACTCACGTATCGATGATCCCCTGGGAGCCTTTACACTAACAGACCAGAATTTCGCTACCCTTACTCAAACTGTAATCAATGTCGCCAACGAGCACGCGGAGGGAAGAATCATCTCTTGCCTAGAAGGAGGATACAATGTCAGTGGGCTTGCTTCTGCCGTTCAGGCGCACATTCAGGCGCTTCAGAAGTAGTATCCGCTACATCGGCATCATGGATCACTTCACGTAGTTTCTCATAAAGTTGAGACAGTGAATATGGTTTTTGCAGGAATGGAATCTTGCGGTCCATCGCCTTGTCTAACAAAGCACGAGCATCAGTATAGCCACTACTGAGCAGGGGTTTCAACGAAGGATCTTTTTCCAGCACAATCTCCAGGATCTCCATGCCCGTACCGTCTGGCAGGACCGCATCGGTGAAAACCATATCGAACCTACCATCGTTCTCATCATAGGCCTCTATTGCGGCTTTGAAGGAAGCAGCAGGAGTGACTATGAATCCCGCCTTCTTAAGAGCCTGCTGAACGAAAGCGAGCACACTAGGCTCATCTTCGACCAGAAGTACCCGATCCACACCCTTGCGATCTTCCAAAGAACCCACCAGCGACGTCCCCTTCCGCTCAGGGGCACACACGACTTTGTCAGAGGGCAGGAAAACTTCAAAAGTAGAGCCCTTTCCAAGCTTACTGTCAACCGTGATCCATCCCCCATGCTGATCGATGATGCCGAGCACAACCGAGAGGCCAAGCCCAGTTCCATCGTGTCCCTTCGTCGTATAAAACGGATCAAAGATCCGATCCCGGAGCTCCTTGCTCATCCCGCACCCTTGATCCTTGACCGTAACCTTGACATAGTTGCCTAACGGGCGATCGGGATCGCCCTTCTCCAGGCTGACATTCGAAGTGGTCAGTTGGATCTCCCCCCCTTCAGGCATCGCATGTCGTGCATTGACGCACAAATTCATGATCACTTGTTCCAACTGTCCACGATCCGCCTCCACCCCCCAAAGTTCCTTTTCAAGTTCGTGTTTCAAGACAATGTCCTCACCGAGGATGCGCTGTAACATGTTTTTCAAATGGACGACCGTATCATTAAGATTGATGCGATCCTTCTGCAGAATCTGTTTTCGCGAAAATGCGAGAAGTTGCTTAGTCAATGAAGCAGCGCTTTCAGCTGCCTTCCGGATCTCCATCAACTCGCCACGATGATCCGCGGAAAGCCCACTGTTCTGGAGGATAGTATCACTGTAACCAATGATCGGCACCAACATGTTATTGAAGTCGTGTGCAATACCGCCCGAAAGCTTGCCAATGGCCTCCAACTTCTGAGATTGATTGAGAGACTCGACCAACTCCAGTCGCTGCTTCTCGCTCTGTCTACGCTTCAGGAGGTTATGAATAATCTCGGACAGCACCACCATGATACGCACATCATGCACACTGAACTCAAGTGGCTCATCACTGACAAACGAGATCATTCCCCAAGTTCTACCATCCTTATCGTATCCTAGCGGCAATGCCAGGACACCTTCCATCTCGATATCTTGCAAAACTTTCAGCGTCTCAGGCGAAGTTTCTTTTAGATCAGCGCTGCTTTGAACGAGGACGTGACCGTGAGATTGAAGCTGATCTTCAATCCAGGGCAGATCACTCCAGTAGAGCGATTCCAACTCTTGCTGGTAGACACCAACCTCACCTTCCATGTTGTGGATCGGCTGGTTGAGGATCGACTCCGATTCTTCTTGAGTCACAATGAAGCGCTTTATCTTAAGGAAATCAGCCAGGTTCTGGAGCACCTCGCAAACGGCTTCTTCCAGACGCTCAGGATCACACTTGGTCAGATTAACACAAGAGCTTGAGATCAAGCTCTCCAGATCAATACGAGCACTCAATGCAGCCGTCCTCTCATCAACCAGCTCCTCCAGGTGACGCTGATACTTGATCAATTGTTTGGCCTTCGCCTTCTTCTCCGTAATATCACGGAAAGTAAGGATGGCGCCTAACACCACACCATTCGCATTGCGAATCAACGACCCTGAATCTTCAATACAACGCCCCGCATTCTCACGCGAGACAAGCACTGTGTTGTCTGCCAGTGGCACATGCTCTTGCTTTTCGAGAGCCCCCAGCGCCGGATTCATCGCATGCTGACCTTGCTCATCGAGTGAGTGATACACATCAACCACAGCAGTTCCCTCGGCTTCTGACATTGACCACCCCGTCAGTATTTCAGCGACAGGATTCATGAAAACAATCTGCCCAGTATTGTCTGTCGCGATGACGCCATCCCCCACACACCTTAGAGTAGCATAGAACCACTCACGCCCTGCGGAAAGCTGCTGATAGAGACGCTGCTTGTTTATCGCAATCTCTACCGTGCTAAGCAGGGCTACCTCCTCGAAGGGCTTGATCACATACCCTAACGGATCTGTCTCCTTAGCACGCTCGATGACTTTAGACTGCGAGTACGCAGTTAGGTAAACAACCGAGCCCCCAAAGCGTTCCTTGATAATATGGGCAGTATCGACACCATCCCTCTCTCCCTGGATGACAATATCCATGAGAATCAGGTCCGGACGATGCTCATCCGCAAGACCTAACGCACGTTCGCTATCGTTCGCAATGCCAACAACATCGTAGCCACTCTCCTCCAAACACTGCGCGATATCTTCTGCCACAATTCGTTCGTCTTCGACGATGAGAACTCGTTTACTCATAGCTTAATCACATTCTGTTCGTGTAAACAGTTTCCTTAAATTGAATATCGGCCGTTGTGCCGTCTCCGTTGCGGAACTCCACCGCCCCATTCAGTTGGTCGACCAACATTTCGACTAGGCTCATACCCAACGATGAGCGTCGCTCGCCGGGGACCGGCATCTTTTTCATACCGACACCGTTGTCCGAGACTCTCAACTGGTAGGCACTCTCCCCCGTGGGGCTGACTTTGATAGCAATCCTTCCCTTACGACCATCGTTAAAAGCATACTTGAGCGAGTTTGACACCAGCTCATTGATGATCAGACCACAAGGCCTTGCGGTATCTAGCGGCAGCAGCACATCATCGATGTCCACATCAAGATCAGGCTGCTCCTCGCTCGTATGCATGCGGAGAAGTTGTCCAGACAGTGTATCGACATAGCTTTTGAAGTCTACCGTAGATAAACTGTTGGACTGATAGAGCTTCTCGTGAAGTAATCCCATCGATCGAATGCGCAACTCGCTTTCTTTCAACATTCCCTTCATCTCGTCTGTGCTCGCCTTACGCGCTTGCATTCGAAGAAGACTTGAGAGGATCTGAAGATTGTTCTGCACTCGATGGTGAATTTCTTTCGGAAGAATCTCCTGCTCTCGCAATTGCCCCTCTTTCGCCATCGCTTCTTTCTCGGTAGATCGAGATTGCTGAAGATCAGAAACCATTCGATTCATGGTATCGCCTAGGATACCTAACTCTGTATTAGAATGCAAATTCACACGAGATTCGAGGTCTCCCGACGCCACGTGACTAGCAAAAGTCTTTAATTCGCTAATCGGACGCGTTAGTCGATTGGCAAAAAGGAAAGACATGAGCACACCAATCAGTAGGCCTGGCCCAGCAAGATCTAACACGATTTGCAGCAGGCTACGAAGGCCTGCATGGTAATTATCCATTGAGAGTCCGATGTGAAGCCATCCGAGTTGTCCTGCTACCTGAACAGGTTGAGATCCATGGAAGACTTGACCATTAACAAGCTCACCCGCCTGCACGCGACCTGAAGGCTGCTCCATTGCTGCTGGCAAATCGCTCTCGGTAACTGCACCAGCGTAGAGTGAATCCACAGCGAGGAGAAGAGAACCGGCACTTTCCTGCAAATGCGAAAGAAGGACCTCTCTCTCGTGCATTATGAATCTAAGGCCAAATGCTGTTAGCGTAAGAATCGTAACGAACGCAGAGTATACAGCGGTACGGAGTAAGAGACTTCCCCAAAGACTTTCACTTCGGCTAGGACCCGAACTACCCATCAATTTCCAATATTTTCATAACAGCAATAATTTCCATGTAATTGCCGCCAAAGCAATTGTCAAGACAACGTGAAAACTGCTTATATTTCTGCTCGGTATTAGTTAACTATTCGGATAGATTAACGATCTGCTCACCTCAGCCTGAGTTAATTTACTGGCGGCCACATAATTACCCCCATCCAGCACCACATCTGGACCTCCCTAGATGGAAGCTTCCACTTGGGAAATCACCTGATCTGGCTCATGATGCCCCTAGATGTCTCAGGTCGAAGATCCCATACCCCTCATCATTCGCTCCTCTCCCCGGGCCCTTCTGGGTCAGTTTGCCGTCCCCTCAATCTCACTATTGGTGACGTTTCTCATTGGCATCTACCTCCTTCTTCAAGAGCATACTACTAATGGAGGTAAGTTCTTGCTCGTCATCGCCTTTCTAGCGACGCTGGTGGTAACCACTCGGATGCTGATCGCTTGGCTGAGAATACGACACACGGAGTACGCCGTGTATCCAAATCAGGTCCAAGAATCCTCCTACCTTCTAAAAATACTCGGCGCACGAAACAACACAGTCAAGCTCAACGAGATCAAACAACTCCACTGCTACAGCAATGGCTGGTTAGACGTCTGGTTCTTCAATTGCGGCAAGATCCAGATGGTCACTTCGGGAGACCAAGTCGACTTCATCATGGAAAATGTCTTTGACCCCATGAAGCTTAAGGATCAGCTGGAATTGCGGCTCTTTGGCGAGATCGCCGAGAACGCTCCAGGTCTCCGTGCCAGCCCCGGAAGCCCTGCCTAGTTCTGGGTTGCGCCTTTACAAATTCACTAATGCCCCTTTTCATCAATAGGTTCTAGACTCATGAAATCTCTCCTCTACATCACGTTTTCGGTCCTCGCCCTCTTCAGCGTGAGCTGTGAAACCAACAAAAGCTACAAGAAAAAGAAGGCGAACAGTGGCCTCTCCACGGGCTATCCCACCCCAGGGTTCGACTCAAGCTACTACGTCAAGGCTTACCGGCCGACCAACCCTGCAAATGTCAGGGTCAAAGTTAGCACGTCAAACCAATCCGTTTACGTCATGGAAGGCAACAAGCCCCTCATGGTCTTGGCGTGCACCGTCGGAAAAGCATCGTCACCGACTCCAAAGGGCCATCTCAGGATCAGAAGTAAGCAGAAGTACCGCCGCCGCCAATCGCAGCCTGGCCGCGGTTATCCCATGGGCTACTGGTGCGAATTCAAGTCTGCAGCTTATGGCATTCACGCAGGATGGGTTCACAATGCGCCTCGCTCGGCGGGTTGCATCCGCTTGCACTTCAACGCCGCTCCCAAGTTCTTCAATTTGGTCCGCGTGGGCACACCACTTCACATTGCAACCGTCCACCCAGAGGACGCGACCATCGGTCAAAACATCCTGCGTCCACGCGATGCGGCGGCACCAGAGTTCCCACCAAGTATTCAGAACACAAACGAGGTCTTTCACATCTACAAGGGTCCGCTCTTCGACGATTAACACCCCCGTTAAACAACCTTTAAATCCTTACAAACAACGATGTCTCCCACGACTCCACCTCTTCGCCGAAAGCGCGTCAATGTTCGTACGCCTGAGGTCATGGATCGCGTGAAAGCCGAAGTGGAAACCCACTACCGGAGCCACATTGTTGAGAAATTGCGCAAAAAGGGTGGTGTTCTCACAATCGGAAACACCACCCTACGCCTGGCGAAACAGTTTGGCTTTTGCTATGGCGTCGAGCGAGCAATTGACCTTGCCTACGCCTCACGCCGGGTTTTTCCAGACCAGAATATCTACCTCATCGGCGAGATCATCCACAACCCCGAGGTGAACCGCCAGCTGGTCGAAATGGGCATCCGCAATCTCGTCGGGCCCGATGCCGATGCCTCCGTGGACGAACTCACCCCAGAAGACGTGGTCATCGTCCCCGCTTTCGGAGCTGAAGCCGAGCTCATCGCGAACATCAAAAATAGCGGGTGCCAGATCGTGGATACCACCTGCGGCGATGTCATGAGCGTTTGGAAACGCGTCCGCGGATATGCTCGCAAGAACTTCACTTCCATCATTCACGGCAAAGCCTCACATGAGGAAACACGAGCCACCGCTTCCCGTGCGACCAATGTCGAAGGCGGTCACTACCTGGTCATCCTTACCCTTGATGACACTGATTACGTCTGCGACTACATTCGCAATGGCGGTGACAGCAGCGCCTTCCTCGAGCGATTCAAAGGGGGCTACTCAGACGGGTTCGATCCTGACACACACCTCTATCAAGTAGGTGTGGCCAATCAGACGACAATGCTCAAGTCTGAGACAGAGGAGCTCCAACGTCGCGTTGCCGCTGCCGTGCGCGAACGGGATGGGAACGAGAACACCGAGAACTTCGAATACTTCGACACGATTTGCGGCGCGACTCAGGAGCGTCAAGACGCGCTCTTCGAAATGCTTGAGCGCCCGATGGACATCCTATTAGTCGTTGGCGGATACAACAGTTCGAACACCACCCATTTGGTAGAGATTGGTGAACGCCAACTTCCCACTTTTTTCATTCGCGATGCGGAATGTCTCTGTTCGTTCAAGGAGATCGTTCATTTTGACCTCCACAAGAGTGAGGAGGTCACCTCCATTTACACAGAAAGTCTACTTGGCGAAGGACCTGTAACGATTGGTATTACTGCGGGAGCTTCTTGCCCAAACAATCTTATCGAGGCCACTATCATCCAGGCCTTCGAATTGCGCGGTATTTCACGGGATGATATCCTAGAATCCTAACAAAGATCTGGAATCATCCGCTAACCACGATGGCAAACGCATTGTGGTTGTGAATGGATTCGAAATTCTCTCCTTCAATGCAGTAAGAATTCACACCTTTCATATCCTGAATCTTGAGCGCTACATTCCGCACAAGATCCTCGACAAAGACCGGATTGTCATAGGCACGTTCGGTCACTTGCTTCTCATCTGGACGCTTTAGCACGCTGTAAAGCTCCGAACTCCCACAGGTCTCCACGGCCTCAATCAAAACACGGGCGGATGGCAAGGCATCAGCTTTTCCCTCCACAGTAAGTATAATCACCCCACGCTGGTTGTGAGCGCCACGCACGCTGATATTGCGAGAGCATGGACACAACGTCGTCACCGGCACTCTCAAAGTGAGCTTGGTCGTGGTCGCCTCCCCATTGCGTTCACCTTCCAAAGTTAAAGCATAATCCAGTTTTCCAGCGCTCTTAGTCACTGGCGCTTCCTTCGTAAGGAAGAATGGGAAATCAATGAGAACAGTCGCGCCACGGGACTCCAGCCGCTCAATCATGACGTCAAGCAGCTTAGGCAAAGTGGGGACGGAAACGCCATCTGCGTGCTCCGAGAGAATCGATACGAACCGGCTCATGTGCGTACCACGAACATCTGCCGAAAGCGCCACTGACATGGCAACTGTCGCTACGGTCGCTTGAGCAACAGCCTCGCCATCCGTGAATAGTATCGGATGACTAAGATCACGGATTCCAACCCTTTTTATCGGGACCCGCCGCTCATCGGGTTGGTTCTGGGTATCTTCGAGCTTTGACATGAGAAGAATAGCCTAAAAGGGGAAGTGCAGC
>Ga0213868_10000746_pt1 | contig 31362 bp, 53 predicted proteins | sample PICome_9_FD_160087 | JGI IMG/M metagenome (GOLD analysis project Ga0213868, IMG submission 160087) | Coastal seawater microbial communities near Pivers Island, North Carolina, United States - PICO127 | ecosystem: Environmental > Aquatic > Marine > Coastal | place: USA: North Carolina... | reverse complement strand
GATATTAATGCCTTCATAGAAGTCCATTAAGTAATCACGTTCACGAGTACGCTCGTCTTCGATGTATTTTAACTGCTCTTGCAGTGCGCCTAATAGTGCGCCTTCTGATTGATCGGATATTGTTAGCATAGTCTACCTTTAAAAGAAATCGATGACACCAGCGTGTCTGTTTTTCATTGGAAATAAGTTGGTTAATAAAAATCTAAGCGCATCGCACGCATGATCAAACTTACCATCTTTCTTTGGTTCATGGCGCAGTGTTTGGTCATCACGATGCTCTGGATAGTGATAATTCTCGTAGGATTCAATACTTTTCTTGCATTTTGGGTTAATAAAGAAATGTGGCTCACCATTTGCATCTTCAAACCATCTACGCACGTGCGATACTCCAGAAACTACATTTCTTGTCACTGCATCACGTTTTATGCTGACTCGCAAACCATGATTGGCAAATACTTGCAAATCACTAATTCCAGACTGCAAATTTGTGCCACTTCCTGCTGGATCACCCCATATGCCAGTATATTCATAACCTAATGAGTTTAGCTTCTGCGCAAACTCTTCTGTGCGTGTGTTTTGCAGGTTTACCTCATCTATTTGATGTATATCAGCAAAATTCTTCTCGCGGTTGTGGATTTGGACGATATTTGCATGTGCATGACGATAGCCAAAATCTAGGCCAACATATACTGGTTTGGATGGATCGTATTTTACGTCTGCTCTGATTTGTGTATCTCTGTTTAATGGATATACTTTCCCACTATAGGATTGAAATTCGCAGAGAATCTCCTGTAAATATGTCTCTTTTGTCAAGGTGCGCTTTAATTCTTCGTGGTCATCCTTGAAATATGGTGATAGTGTACTAGGAAATCTCCAGGACTCCCAATCTGGATGCTCTGGTTTGTTGCCAAAGTCGTAAAGTTTGTGCAGGTAGTTGAACCCACGCGGTGTGGAGCAGAATAATGCCCATCCTTGTCTATCTGATAGTGTTGGTCTTAAATACATTTCAAATACATTTCTAGATATAAGCGCGGCCTCATCAATAACTAGCCAGTCCACACCTTCTCCAATCAAAGATTCCTGATTCTCTGCTGACTTCACAGATAACTCAGAATTGAGTCCAGCTAACTTCATATAATATAAGTCACCTGAAATCTCTTTCTTGGATTCAAGCGGTAACTGCAACTGAGTCATTACCACTCGCTTCACCTCACGAGCAATCTTATTTGCCAGCGCATAATTAGGACCTACGATCCAACCACGAGTATTCGGTGTTAGTAACCAAGGCAGTATCTCATGCGCTGCCATAAAACTTTTTCCAGAACGTCTACCCATTAGGCAGACACGAAATCTCGCTTTACTGTTATGAACTGCCAACTGCTGTGGAGTCGGGTCGTATCCCAAGATCCTCCAGAGCTTGTGCTTGTTCACTATTTGTTTTATCAACTGGGTTCTCCTCAAATCCACACTCTTGGAGTACGGATTGCAGGTTTGTAGTCATGTCAACGGCAGTCTTATCACTCATACCTAAATAGTTCTTCGCCATGAATATCTGCATTGCAATGGAGTTATTCTCCATCGCAGATGTCCACATCGCTCTGCGCAGTTTGAACTTCATGTCCTCACGACCTGCTTCATACTGCTCCTTGAACTCTCTACGTATATATGCTTCACTAACCTCGAAGTATTTGCCTATATCCATGTACTTACACCCAAATGATGCGAGCATTCTTACTTTATCTGGATCAACTTTCTTTTTCTTCATCGCTATTAGTCTTTTCGATGACATCACCGATTTTCTTTAATGTTCTGCGCCAGTATTCTTTAACGCTGGATTCTGTTATTTGCATCTCCACTGCAATATCCACAAAAGTGTGACCTAATGTGCGTTGCTTAAACACACGTAGCTCCTGCGGAGACATCAAATCATAAAACTTATGCGCAGCAAGTTGGAGATTACGCAGTTCTGGTTCAATCATACCACTTCGGAAAACTAACATGCGTAGGTGGTAGCGATCTGCGCGGTTGATAGCATGTAGCCATTTATCAGTATTTTCGTCTGTTAAGTTAGACCAAACTTCTTCCATATGTGAAATTAAGCATAGAGTGTTGACAAAAACGAAAAGAAAAAATTTAAGACGCGGTAAGTGGCGAAAATGAGGTTTTGCCTTGGTGCATCCGTTCCAATTATACATAATAGATGTTATGCGAAATTATTTGTAACTGTAACTCTAGATATTGTTACACTTAGTTTTTTTAGCACAAAAAAGAATTTAAAACATTGACTTTTTTATCAGTTCGTTTAATTTCTTTTTAATTTTGTTTGGTGTGATAAATTTTATTTCATTAAGTGTTGACACGCTTTAATTAATTAACTACATTTAACCGCGGAATGAGAGCCGCATTAAATAAAAAGAGAAACTAAAGAGAGGTAATAAATGAAGAAACTAAGAACCATACAAGTAAAAAAATTAAGCGCAACCAATACCCAAGGCACGCGCATTAAATTAACCGATACGTTTTACAACGGTAGAAATTCAGAACGTAAAACAACCGTAACAATACCATACAACTACGCATTAAACGGTGCAATTGATCACGGCTTAGAATTTTGCAAAGAGTGTAATATAAATATATTTGGCTATTCATATAATACAAGAAATTACACTTATAGTTTATTAACTACTGATTTTAAAACTGAACTAAAAAAGAGAGGTAACAAATGATATTAACAAACACAAACAGCAAAATAAAAAAGACCGCTAAATTAAATAACGTACGCTTATTCGAGTTTAATTTACCCGCGGTAAGTACCTGTCCATTTGCGGACACGTGCAAAGAAATTTGCTACGCGGATAAAGGGACGTTTAAATATCCAGTAGTCCAGGCAAAATATCACAGTAATTATGAACTAACCAAAAATAAAGATCTTTTCATTAAAGTAGTTCAAAACGAGTTAATAAAAAAACATATTGAATATGTCCGCATACATTCCAGCGGTGATTTTTATAACTTAAAATATCTTAAAGCATGGTTAGAAATTGCGCGCGGCAATCCAAACGTAATTTTTTATGGATATACAAAAAGCGTTCCTTTATTCAAAAAAGTAGATCTACCGCAAAATTTTATTTTTTGCTTTTCTACTGGCGGCAAGGCGGACCACTTAATAAAAGACACTGATAAAAAAGCCGTAATTTTTAACAGCTTAGAAGAGTTAAAAAAAGCGCGCTTCACTGATTGCAGCGTTAACGACATGAAAATGATCACTACAAATAAAGTAGGCTTAGTCTTACATTAAACAAAAAAAGAGAGGTAACAAATGAATAAAGAAAAAAAATACATATTAAATTTAATGATTTTATCAGATGATTTTAATTTATTAAAAGATAAAAAAGAGACTTTAAAAGAATATGACCAAAAAAAACAGGAAGCCTTTAAAAGTTTAGCAAGTTTAATAATATCTTTAAATTTAAATACTAATTAAAAAGAGAGGTAACAAATGAATAAACACAAACAATATAATAAAGTAATAAAAGATACTAATAAATTTTTAAATAAAAAAAAGTGGTTGAATTTTGATGTTTTTTGCATTGTTTACGGTGTTTTGTATTCTGTGTTTGAAATGGTGTATTTTTTAGCGCCTAATAAAAAAGAAGCTAAAAGAGCCATTATTGCAGCTTTAAAAAATTATGAGTCTGAAAATGAATAAACTATTTGAATTAATGGACCTATTTTTTGTTTTATGGATCTTTATTGTAATAATGCGTTTATGTATGAAATTTTAATATACTTCATAATAGCGTTAATATTTGTTTATTCAATGGACAACTAGAACACTATAAAACAAACTAAAAAGAGCCGTATTTATACGGCTTTTTTTTTGGTCTAACATGAACCAAGCAAAACAATTTAACGAGCTTTAAAGCCTAAATTTAGAGCTTTTAAACTATAATCAATTATAAGTATTAAACGCCGTTTAAATACTATCATAATTCAAAACATTGACTAAATAACGTTAGATATTTACATGCTTTTTTACATCTCATAACTTGTATTTTTAATCCTATTATACATAATATAAATTATATGAAATTTTTATTTCGATTTATTTTTTGCGCATTTTTACGCGCTTTTTGGCATTATTTGGTGCTTATTATATTATATGCTCAGGGTTATTATATTATACTGGCGTGGTTATTTTTTTTTCTTCAGCATTCTGTTCCGCCACGCCAATTTGTCACGACTCAACATTCCAATCCAGCACCGATCTAAATTGCAAACTCGTGTGTCTTCATACCACTCAATCACCATGCCACAGCGCAGTCCATCACTAGCCATAAATGCCCATTCGCAGGATTTATCCTTTTTCTCCGATAATGGACATTTTTCAGCGTAAATCACTAGCGTGTCTAGAAAGCGGAATATAAAGAAAATGAAGAATATCTCTCTCTCTTGTACATACAAGCACGATTTATATTCCGTTCCAAAAACACCAAACGGAATTTGAAATTCCGCATATTCTTCATATTCCGCTTCTCCACACCACGGCTATTCCTGGAATCCATCCAATTCACTCTCAAGTTTTCTATAGTTTCCATGAGATACCTTCATAATTAAACCTTGATTTTCCATCCGATCTAACCAATTGTAAACAGCAGTATTACTCTTCAATCCAGCCACCGCTTCCAGCGCAGAAGCAAATGCATTCATATTAAAATTATGACCATCTGTCACAACTGCTTTCAATACTTTTTCTTCTATCGACTCCGCAGGATCGGTATACCAAAACATCTCATTCTTTGGAAGTGGCTTCAAATATTCAAAGTGTAGAAAGCCATCTGGATCATTCACCATTTTAATCCCAACTGGCACACCATGAAGATCATTGTGACTGCGCACCTTCGTGATTTTCATTACCTTTAATCCAGGCATCCGATTACTACTCGCCAACTGCACAATCCCATCCAGATGATTTGTATATGCACTACCACCTAACATATGACTAACATCCAAAGGACTCGCTTCACCGAGCTTCTTATGATGACTCACCACCACAATGGCCACATTATGCTTGTTCTTCAAATTCACCATCTTACGTAGCAAATGCATCACATCTTCATTTTTACTTACATTCTTATTGGTACTAGTATATAGATTGTCCACCACCAGCACATCACGTGGTTCAAAGGTCAGGTTACTATCTATTTGATCCCATTTATCCGTAAATACATCAATCTGCCCACTACTCAAAATACTGCAATTCTCCTCAAATAAATGAGCTTCCTTTGGATACTGATCTAAAACATATCCTGCGGTGCGTTCCAACAGCACACGGAATCCTTCATCTTTCAATTCAAACTGCACGTGCATCACCTTACGTGGCTTTGGAATACGAAAGTTAAGAAACGGCACTCCCATCGCAAGGCACGCCGACAACTGCATACTCATCACCGACTTCCCCACATTCGTACCACCTGCCAATCCCATTAAGTCTTTCTCAAAAAACATACTTTCAATGATCGGCTCTGGCATCTTAGTAAACGTCTGCGCAAATTGACTAGGACTAAACCTGCGCATCCCACCTAAATCTTCAGGCTTATCCCCAAATCGAACACACGATCCAATCAATTCATCCATCGTATGTCCATCGTGAAACCAATCCGTAAGATCGTAGCGGTCCGCCTTATCTTTCCACTGCATAAGATACAATTCAACACCAGTGCCAAAAAGCCGTTTCGCTAGTTTTTTTGCGCCTTCCTCGCCTTTTTCATCGTTATCATACACAATGTATACCTTATTATATTGAGATGGCAAGGTTACTTCAGCAGGCAGCGCACCTGCACCAGACGTAAAAGTCAGCGCAGGTACGCCATTGCAGTAAGCGGTGATGACATCTTTCTCACCTTCGCAGATGAGTAGGTATTCATTGGAGAGATGCGGAGTCTCAAACACCTTACACTTTGCATCACCGAACTGCGCTCCTTTATGATACTTTACATGATTATCTGTAATCTGAAATACGAGTTGAGCTTTCTTTTTCTCATCTCTGCGTACACCAACTGGCATATAGATACATTGTTTATTCCAGGGAAGGTCCAATTCCTGGATCACCAAATCCCAATGTGCAATAAACAGTGAACGTGCCTCTGCGTAGCCACTCTTTTCTACTTCTTTACTGGCAACTTTTGGTGTGGTATTCTTTAAATTATATTCTATCTTGGCGGTTTTATCGGATTCTCCAACAAAATCCCAATGTCCTAAACACTTATGACAATACGCATAATCCGCATTAATCTGCACTGTGCCTTGGATGCGACTTGCTTTATCATCGCACTTTGGGCAGTATGCTCGTGTTCCGTTATTGGTTATTTTGGAGAATACGTCACTAGGCAACATTAGAGTTTGCTACGCAAAGAATACAGCGCACAACAATGCCTGAATACCTGCGCACCAATATCGAGCTTTTCACGACTAATGACATGCTTATGAAACTTTCCATCTTCCTTACCAAACCTCATAATAACACCATAAGCGATCTTCGCTTTTGGCTGCGCAGCTTCAAACATCATCGTATATGCTCCTAACTGCACTATCATTTCTGGATATGGTCCACCTTTCGAGGTCTTCCAGTCCACTAATACAAGATCATCATCAATTTTACCAATGCAATCGACTGTTCCACCGACACGTAATTCCTCGTTTACTAAGGCAAATTCATTTTTTAATGCTTTAAAATTGGCTTTATCGTACCAATTCCTAAATCCTATAAATGCTTTTAGTGCCTGCTCTTCCTGGTTTGGTGTGTAATCTCGTGTATCGACATCAAACCCATCCAAATAACCTTGAATCATTAAATGGCATAATGTACCAATATGTCCTGCCTCACGCATTACTTCATCCGCATCATCGCCTTGCGCTGTGATTCTTTTTGCCCACGCTATCAATGTATTCTTATTCCAGCCAAGCTGATTATTAATTACTGTAGTTACACTGGCAGCGCGTTTGCCGTCCTTTAATACATAGTTTTGACCATGTAGTTTTGTTCTACTCATATTCTCTCCTTATGGTTCTTCTTAGTTCATCGATAATTAAAAAGCCAATTGCAAGTGCGAGCATCCAAAAGAATACTCCTAAACCTAACACTAGCACATTCGCAATCCATTCTGCTATATCGAACATTATCATTTTAGACTCCTATTATTAAATACACCTGACATGGCTGTGTCAACCAAAGCCAACTTAGGATTCATCCTCTTGTTCCACATTTTTGTCAGGTGTACATCTTTCACAAATCTTTCTTTTCTTCTTATACGATGGAAAATTATCATAATATTCAATACGATGATGCCATTTTGTTTTTGTCACTTCCCAACATGTCTTGCAACTAGTACAAAAGTAAATATACTTATCTGCAAGAGTAGCATCTAAATTCTTTTTCGTGTTACTTACGACCTCATTTTCAATCGAACTTAGCTTGATAAAGTAATCATCCATTGCAATCCGCCTTTACCTGCATTGTTATATCACGTTCTTGATTATTTACATACTTTGCTGCAAATAATACACTACTATTCTTGCGTTTTTTCATATGTGCTTTCATATCCTCAATAAACTCCGCATAATTACTTCCCCAGATAATATCATCTGTCCACTCACCATTTTCATCATCATAATCAATACTACCTGCATATTTTATTTTTAAGTCACTCATTAGCTAAAATCAGGAAACTGCTCATATGAATAGAACCATTTCCTGCCCTTTGTTTGATTATTCTTACCTGTCGTTAATGCTAAACTAATTGCATGAGTATTCTCGTATGGTACATATGCAATTATATTTTTAGGCTCATAGTATACTGCAATTACATCTACTCTGTTGGTATCTTTATACTTTGTAGTATCGACTTCTACGGCTGTACCTCTGCGTAATTTTGTAATACACTTTATCTGTACACGCTTAATAGCATAGGTTGATGTCTCTACTATCATATCTACCTGCGTAACATCTACTTCTGGTAGATATACATTATAACCTTTAGAGAGAAGGTCTTGACGTATCGCCAGTTCACCTATCTTGCCTTTGGTCATACTATGCATACTGATCTAACTCGCTCATTGGACGTAGCTGATCTGCCTGCAATGTAAACTTATTACCATAGCCAAGGTCCATTATATTATCCTGCGTTAAAAAATCTATGGATGGTATCCAGCCTTCTAGGATAAACTTAGGAGAATCATCACGCACTAATATAAATACGTCACAATCTGTATGTTGCTTTTTTAATTTGGCTTGCAGGTAACCACTTTTAAACTTGGTGGTCTTTACATCGATTCTGATGTTATTATATATTAAGTCATAACCACTATAATGAGGACCTATGACCATATCTGGATAGGTATTATATTTCTTACAAACGGCTAATTCACCGCTGACACCACGTAAATCTATTTCTAAACTACGTGGTCCGTTGGAAATCATTCCATTTGCTTGGTTCTGATCCATTTTTGCTTTCGCTAGTGCTTTTGCTAGTCTTAATTCCATTTGGCTTAGTATTATGTGCATGTGTACTTTCCTTATCCATTGCAGCATATAAAACCATATAATTAACTACGTCTAAGCACCTTTGGTATGTGGTTTCATCGCTGTGAGTTTTTCCTGTTTTTGCATCGTTGCATATTGCATCGACATGTTTTAAGACATATACCATTAGTGCCTGCTTTGAAGTAATTCCAAGCCGTTCCGCAACATGCTTAAAATTATAAAATTTATCTTCATTACTAATCGTATACTCAATAGACTTATTATCACTAATCTTTGAGGCTTCCGCAAACATGTCCTCTCTAAACTTATTATATTCTTCGTATATCATTCGCTCTCCCAGTTTACTAGTTCTCTTAATGCAGTGATTGTAGCCTGCATACTTTGAATTTCTGCATCAATCACTACAACTGCTTTTTCTAAAGATCCGTAATCTTTTTTATATTTTGCAATTACTTCCTGTTGATAGGAACTCCAGCAAAACTCTTGATCTTCTACTTCTTCTATATTCGTAAATAAACTCATACTGCCTCTCTTTTTTTTGTTTTGTTATCTATAGTTCTCAACACCTCATCACATACTTCAATCGCTATGTCCATACGTAAATCTGCATCTGCTAATGTTTTTCTTAACACTTTTTCTATCGCATCACCTACTGTCTCTACTAAAGCTGCGCGTGGACTTGGTTTCATTGGATGTGGCATTCTCTCTCCTAATTAAAGTTAAGCGGAATCACGACTATCACGATCTTTAGACACGCCATTTTCTTGGTTATGGGTTTCTACGATTCCGCTTTTAAATAAGTTCTTCATCCATTCATGCTTTACGATCCATAGCCAAGGTTTACGATCCTGTCGAACCATAACTACATCTGCATTCTTGAATGATAAAAAATCTGCAATCTTTTTTCTGCGTTTTACCTGCACTAAAATTGTAAGGTCACCTTTGGTAGCCTTTACATCTATATCGCTCTTCTCACCAAAGCTACGACCATCACTGCCCCATGATCGCTCGGCTGTGAAGCCGAGGTCGCGGAGCAATTCAACGACCTCAACTTCACCTTGGTAGCCTTTACGTGATGCTTTAGACGGCATTAAAAAGGCAACTCGTCTTCAGCTTCCGCAGTAGGTGTCACATCAAATACCTTATCAGGTTCGTATGTCTTCTTAAATGAAGAATATGACTCCTCTGCTTCTTTGTTTAATGGTGCTTTAGGACATGGTGTTACTGTATAAGTAGTATCCATTCCATCACCATTTTTAGTGACAATCACATCATAGTCTTTGAGGTTGCCCCACTCACTATTGCGATCTAACTCTGTAAGTTGCTTCTGGACAGTACTTTGTGTAATATCGAGAACCTTGACTGAATTAGCACTATAAACTGGAATCTGCCAAAAATGTTTTGGCTTTTCTCCTGCTGGTGCATCACCTGCATTCTTAATCCGTACTGGCGTTTTATCATCTTGCCAATATTGATAGCCTAAAACTGGTTTATCCAATATACGGAATCTATTTTCACCTTTGACAAATTTCATAAAACTACTTTCGCCTGCACTTGGCACGCTGTAAGTCGCTTCTAAAAGTCCACTCATCGTTACTCCTTTATTGTATTGTAGTTATATCCTTTGCGATCAATGAGAGCCACAATAGATGTATATGTTTCTTTATCTATAGTTGCTCGTACACCAATATCTGATTTCCAGACTTTTCGCGCTCCAGGAATGTATGTTTGGGATTCACCCAACAGTTTACGCACTTCCTGCGCAAACTTAATTCTTTCTTCTTTATTTTTTATATGAATCGTTAGGAACATGGACAGCACCTAATGGCGAAAAGAGAGAGAGAGAGTAGAAGTGGAAACGCCACGTCAAACAGCACTGTCCAAATATGAAATAAACTTACCAAGGAAATTCTATAAATTCTATTTTAATACCTAATACACGAGCAATACGAACTTTATGCTCGTGACGAAACTTTCGTTTGCCTCGCATCATTAGTGAAAGCATAGATTTATCTAGAGCGATTTCACGCGCTAATTGGTTTTGACTAAAACCACACTCTCTCATATGTTGTTCTAAAGGCTTCATAAGTGTTGACAGATATTAAAACCATTGTCAACACTATGCAAGTATTATTTACAAATTAAAATTCTTCTTCAATTCTAGTGCCTACAGTGTACACGTCAGGTGCTACCTGTTGCATATCTAAACTATTTTGTGCAAATCTAGCAAACAAATGTTCGGATTCTGCATTCGCACCAGTAGATGTATTATCTAAACTAAATATGAATGGCCTACTCGGACCATCTACCATATTCCACACATCAGAAATCACACTATCATTGCCATGCTGATATACTGGATACTCATTTGGTAATAAGTCTGAATCCTGCAAATAACTATACGTTAAATCGTATGCCTGCCTACCACCATAAACATTTTGTCCATATGTACCAAGTGTAAATGGACTTTTAGATGTACTAGATGCAGTTCTTCCAAAACTAGTTGCAGTAGCATAACGCTGTCCACCTGAGGACTCTGCTACATTCACTTTATCATATACAATAGACCTAGTAAGGTTTAGGTCTGGTGAAAAAGGCATATCAAAGTATTCACCGATCATTATACTACCTACGATAAAATCTGTAGTACCATCCCATGAAGTATCGCCTTCAAATTGTATCGCCCAATAACGCAAATCCTGCTCATCAAACGTAAGCACAGTTGTGCCATCTGATGCAGGTGTCACTGTGACTGTTTTATTAGAATCAGAAGCAGCTATTGTATCTGCGTTGACAATCTCTGTAGCATTCACACTACTCCAATTTATATCAGCAGTATCTGCGTTTCCACCATCTAAAGCGGTAATATCACTTGCTTCATTACCTGCAAATATCTTAAAACGTCCACCTGAACTATTTAAATTATGATTTAAAATTGCAATATAATTCTGTTTATAACTAGCAGTTGTAAAACTAAAATTAGTTAATACGTGCTTAGAAGTATTTGCAGAAGTATCAAATGTCACTTGATTTAGTGGTCGAAGATCAAATAACTCACCTGCGCTACCTGTTTGTACCGCAAGTGTATTTACTATATCTGATTTTACGATACCAGGTGATGCTCCTCTTGCTCTATGATAACTAATTAAGTCTGGATAAAATCTTGGTGTTTTTATAGTTTGGTTAGCCACTAGCCTACCTCTCTTGCTGTTATGCTTACCTTACCTGGTGAGCGTTTTGTTTCTACAATCATAAAATATTTACTGGTACTAAAATCAGTGCCAAACATCTCTACTGGCATATCTGTGAATGTGACTATATCACCAGTTTCTAGTTGGCATCCTTTTGCTGGATTGACTACATCGCACTGTACTAATACTTTTATATCACCAATAATGTTGTTATAATAGGAATACCAATCTGCATTGCAATCTGATGCTGCGGATGTTGGTAAATCTCCAACATGCATATCTAAGTTTTGTTGCTTTATGCCTTCTTTATCACCGAGGTTATATTTAGCTCTAGAGACTATATTGGTTGCAGTCACTGATTGATAATACCTACTACTTTCTGCTGGATGCAACCTGTTAGATAATTCCATTTTAGTAATTACTTCACTTAATCCAGTAGTGCTAAGATTTATATTATTTAAATCAGATTGTGTTAAATTTAATGTAGCTGATAATTCGCTAGATTGCTTTACGTGAATATATTTTAATATGCCATTATTATCTATTTTATAACAAAAACCAAATTCGTATGCTAACTGATCTAATTTATCTTTTAATAAAGCTGGTTCTAATTGCCAGTAACGTATTTTCCAATTATCAATATCTGCATCATTTGCCGTGTTCCTTGTTCTATCCGTGTTTAATGAATCATAATTCACTGGAGTTGTGCTAGGTATTCCACCAAATCTCATTAATAAATCTCTGTGTGCATCGTGTCCGTGTTTAATTGCTCCGTTATCCCAAGATGCAGGTAATCCTGCGCCACCACTATATAAATATTTCATATTTGATAATCTCGTGACATCTTCTTGATCGCTGTCATGTATATCAATCACTGCTCTTAATTTTACTCCATATATTTTTAGAGTATGTGCAGAAAATGGATTGTTACCAGCTCCAGATGTACCAAGTGAAGTAAATTGCATTTGAAATTCAGTTGGAGCATCTGTGTTGGTAATATCATAAACATCTTCATTTCCATTGCCCGATGTTTGTATGATAGCAGCATCTTCGTCATAAACTGAGTTACTAGACAATGTACTTCCGTTTTTAAATATATCTACATCATATGCTTGGTAACCAGCTACGGATGTATCCGAATCATCGCGTTCTGCTTTAATTTGCACTCTAATTCCATGTATTTGGCTATCTGTAAAATTTTTAGTAAAGGATTTGCTTTGTATATAAGCAATATCTCCAACACTATTTATATCTGCACTAGCAAATGTAGTGAGATCATAATCTCCATTTAATTTTCTAACAAATGCATTTTCCATATTACTAATCATAGATACTCCCCATTGATTTTCACCAACAGATGGTATAATTAATCCATGTGCAAAATACGAAATAGGTGTTTTAAGAACATTTACATTAGACTCACTCACAGTTGCTTCTTGCACTGTATAAACACCAGGTTGTTGGGTTACAACAAGAAAATAATCATCTAAATGTAAATGAATATAGTTTTTATCACCACTAGAATAAGATTGAGGCATTAAAACATCAAATGTTCCATCATGTGTCGTTGAACCAGATGTTGCGCTACCTTGAGAAACATTTAATAATGGTACTGGAAATACATTACCATACACAGCTTGTATTGGAGTAGTGGTTAAATCAACAAAATCGTACTCCCCATAAACAGTTGGCTCATATATTCCTTTTACACTGTGTTTGGTTTGTGGAAAAGATATTTTATCCCAAGGACGATGTGAATTAATTTGTAATGATAATTTTTGATTTTGATCAATTTTTACATCGACTAATCGACCAGTAAAAATGCGTTGACAATCAGCTAAAGAATTTGATCCGTTAAACTGCGCATAAACGCGAACTTCTTTATTTAAATAGTTATTTGTACCATTAAAGATTCTTTTATATAAATCAATACCATCAAAAACTACATTAGCGACATTTAAAGAAATATTACTTGTAGTAGATTGTCCAGCAGTTATGTCAATAGAATCACGTACACTCACATTTTTATTTAGCACTGCACCAGTATAAAAATTATTATCTACTGTCGCATCGCTATTAGCAATTCCAAAACTATGAATAAATTCATCAAAACCACCAACTGACCATGTAGCATCTGTAATAGTACCACTATTAGAATTACTACTACTATCCAATACTGTTGATCCTGTACCTTCATCTAGTTTCCAGTAACCAACTAAATTTGATGCAGTGCTATCAATGGTTCTGTTATAGTAGTGAGCAATTTCTGCTGCGCTTCGTGCATCACTCCACACTCTTACATGTGCTAATTCGCCATCAAATCCATTACTATTAGCAAAGTTATTTCCAATGCTCATATTTGCACTACTACTTGTACCATCACTTGGAGCATTGCTTGCAGTTTCTGTTTCTACTAAAACACCATTCTTATAAAATAACGCAGTACCACTTGCATCATCTCGGACTACTGCAACATGAATCCATGTGTTCGTAGTTAAATCAAAATCAGAAGTAGTATTGGATTCATTTGAGCCACTTCCATACTCATAAAATAATTGTAGCTCTGCACTACCTGGCATATTTACGTTAAAAGATACGTTATCTTCTGCATCTTCTCCAGAACCAGCAGATAATTGAATTATAACACCACTATTTACGGCATCTGCTTTCATCCAAAATTCTATCGTAAACTCAGTATAACTTTGGAGTATGTCACCAAAGTCTATTCGATCACCAGTACCATCAAACTCTAAACAATTGTTATTATCAGCACTAAATTGAAATAGCCAATTCTCATTGACGTTGGATTCTGATGGCGCATTACTTAATGCCATTCTATGCTAGTCCTTGATTACTAACTTTTTGTATTTCTGGAATTAAATTATCTCGAACAAACTCATCATTGCCAATCATGTTTCCTGAAATATTGATAGTAACACCACCTGCGTTGCCAGTTCTATTCATATTGGCTAGATTCTGTACTCCAATATTTTGTACTGCGGATCTTTTCATTATAAACTCACCTGCCTGTGCTAAAATAGGTACGTTATCTTCACCTTGAACTTGACCACCATTTGCAAAGCGTTGGATTCCATTTTGCTTTATTAATCCGCCTGTGTGAGCAGTAAACGCTGCTCCAAGTCCTAAAACTGCTCCTGCAAATGGATTTGCAACTCCAACTAAACTTGCAGCAGTTTTCAAAAACAAACTTAATACTTGATCGCTATCCATTGTGCCATTTTTTAATTCCCCCATAGCACTTGAAACTGTATTTAATGATCTAGCCATTTGATCATTAGTTTTAATTAATTCTTTTCCAGACATAATAGATTCCATTTTTGCTCCAATTAGTCTATCAAGAGCCATAAATTCTTTATTTTCTGCTTCAGTCAATTCTTCAGTTGTTGACATACTAAAAATACCTTGAGTAGCAAGCTCTCTATCAATTTTAATTTTTCCTTTTAACGCACCACTTAAATTTGCTTCTGCTTGAAAAATCATTTGAGCAATTCTTATTCTTTTTTCATCAACATCATTATTTTGCATTGTTAATAACACTGTTTCTGCCATTATATCGTTAATTCTTTTTTGCGCATCTGCACTAATTCCAAGATTAATAGTTGTAGTTTGTAAACTACTAACATATTGTTGTTGTCTTTGAGCTAATTGCGCTGTGCTATTACTTAATGTTTGTGTTGCAGTGTTTAAACTTGAAAAAGCATTTTTAGCTTGTAAATATTTATCTAAACCAAAAGCTAATCCTGCCGCAGTTAATGCAATACCTAAAGATTTTAAATTAAATGTTAATAAACCAACAGTTGCTTTAAAAATAAGTGCTTTATTATTGACTAAGACAAAAGCAGTTGCCATAGCTGTAATTGCTGTTGTTATTTGCGCTAATCTCTGTATATTGAGTTCTCGAAAAAAAGTTTCTATAGAATTTGCTGCTTTTGTTAATGATGGTAACATAATATTACCAATACTAGCAGCAAAGCGAGTAACTGCATCATTCATATTAGATACTGCACCTGAAAAAGTTTTTGATAATCGATCAGAGCTACCTTGAATACCAGCAACTGGATCGACCATTGCACTAATTAAGGCTTTACGAAATTCAGGAAGCGTAATTTTACTTAAATCTTGAATACCTTGAGAATCTTTAATTAACTGTAGTATGCCTCTCTCGCGCAAAATGTCGGCCGCACCTGCACCTCCAGCGAAAGCACGACCAAGCGCACTAGCAGCTTCTGTTGCAGTAGTACCCATGAATGCTGCTAAGTCAGTTACTGCACCTAGCGTTGCTTCTGAGTCTACTCCAAATGCTTCTAACTGCGCACCTGCGTTTACAACATCTTGCAATGCAAATGGAGTAGTTGCCGCTACTTGATTAAAAGTTTCAAACGCTTGTTTTGCTGCTTCCGTACTTCCTGTTAAGCCTACTAATCGAGTTTGTACATCTTGAAATCCAGATGCTGCTTGCACAAACTTATTCATTGCAGCTACAGCACCACCTACGGCAAAACTATATACTAAAATTTTATTTCTTAAACTACCTAGATTTGCAATTAATCCTTTGCTTTGTCCTCGCATTCTCTCTGTAGTGCGATTGTACTTTCTACTATTTGTATCTAAATCTTTTATATCTTTTGTCGCACGTGAAAAACCTTTCGTGCGTACTTCAATAATAAACTTTTTTTCAGCCATTTTTTTTCTTCATATCTTCAGATTGTAATGCATTAAATTCTTCATCTATAGCTGAAAAGATGACTAAGCGATGATAATCTGCGTTATCTATCGTTGTAGCCAGTGGTAAGTTAAATCTCTTCATAGCCATATACTCCTCAAGCGCAAATACAGTCTCAGGTGTTAGAAAGTACGTAGAGTCAGCACAGAATACCAATGAGTAATATAACGCAGCACCAAGCGTAAATTTTCCATCACTATCTTGTTCTACGATACGACCAATCTCTTCCCATAGTTCATCTTCTGTATATGTGATGTTTTTCTTGAGCGTAGGAGACTGCGCAGTGTATGGAAAAGCTAAGTTGCGTGTGGGTTGGTTCTTATAACTCATCCACACGGCAACTCGGTGCATGATTACTTTTTTTTGTTTGGTTCTTTGTATGCGTTATAAATAGCCATCAACACTTCATCAATTGAATTATCATCTAGTTTACCTAACTGCTTTTCTGGATCGGTAAATGAATAGTTTAATATCCAATCTAGTACATTCAAAAACTGCGCAGTATCTACCACGCCTTTATCTGTAATAGCACCTACTTCAAGTTTATGCAGTTCTCTGCGTGACTTGAAACTAATGTCAGGTACATCAAATGTACCATGGTCTGTTTTTACTTTCATGTTTCATCCTACGATGAAAACGGCGTGTATTAAGCGATCGTGATTGAAATTATATTTCCTGCTTCGTTAGCTCCAAAAGCTCTAAAAGGTATTGTCTGTAGTAAGAAATCACTTACTTCAGGCTTTGAATTGTCAATCATTACTGTTGGTAATGATATGGTTAAACCACTTGCTTCTGCAATTGAAAGCGCAATACCTGTACTATCTCCTTTAATATGAGCTATTAAGTCATGTATAGAGTCATCACGTTTTGCAGTAATAGAACCTGTGACTTCATAAGGACCTGTTTGCACGTAACCAAATGGCTTATAATCAGCTGTATTCTGATGATGTACTCTTGCAAGTGGTCTTGATATAGTGATTTCAAAGTTATTCAATACTAATGGTTCAGCATCTAATGTAGAGGCACTTAAATCAAAAATATTTTTTGGTGCATCTTCATCTACAGTAGTTGAAGATGGTGTAAGAGCAGTTTCAGTAGGTTGATAGGCACTAATAAAAGTAGTTTCTACTACCATTTCACCACCATTTGTGCCTACATCTTCTCGGATAACCATTTGAGTAGCCATACATCCTGCCATAACCACATCATCATTTGGAGTAGATTCTGAAGAATCAGAACCTGCATTAGGATATAAAAGCGTAACTTGATTTGCGTTGGAAACACCATCTTTCATTGAGCCAGTGGTACTTGCACTAGTAAGTTCGGATGCACTTGCTCCATCACCAAAAAGAGCTAAACAGCTTTTTAATACTGCTGTTGGAGTTCCTCGCATTGTTAAAGTAACTTCATAAATTTGTGTGTCTGGTCTATGATGTCCTTGTGATTCTACTTGACCATAAATACCACTGCGTGATGGTGCAACATCAATTGGTGCGCTTGCATGTTCAATGTTGTAATCCACTACTTGTAATTCGTTCCATGTATCATCTGCTGCGTGTGCAGTACCTAATGCTTTAGCACCACTGCCCATAATTACCTTTATGTCACCTCTCGGTTGAAAATTAGTTGCCATTACTTATCTTCCTTTTTTGCTTTTTTTGGTTCTGCGCTTTCTAGATACTTTTCAAGTGGTTTAGGCACAGATGTGATTTCTACTGATTCGCCATTTATAAGACGATTATGTTTTGCAGGACTATCAAATCCATTAAAGTTTTCACTATCTTTTAAGTCAAAATATGATTTCTTTGCTTTGTAAATCATCCTATTATCTCCATTGCTGATACTACAGCAGTCATATTAGCGCGTAATAAGTCTGTATTATCATCATCACGCTCATATATAGTGTTGTCGATGACAGCATTGTAAAATTGCCTCGTACCTGACACGCTATAGTTTCTGTTATTGTAAATAAGTCTTTTCATACGCTCCGCTACTAACGATACCTGCCTAAAACTCTCCTTTGTGTAATTACCTGCGAAATCCACTTGGTAACTGATAAGGATTGTATAATCTCGCACCATTCCTGTATTAATTTGCTCGTTAAGATCATCTGACACAGGCTGTAATAAAAAACTTTGATTAGATTGATGTTCATCGTAAAAAATCTGAATCCCAAATTCATCAGCAATGATACTATGTAAATTATCAATGACTCGTTCATAGATGACATTGTTAAATGATATAGCCATTATCTATAAATCTGTCCACTGCGCACAGTTCCTATTTGAATTTCATCGGATTGAAAGGTTACACTCCATTCATCATTTAATGTATAAACGCCTGCTTGAAAGCGTATTGATGCGCCATATGCTAGTGGTTGATAGTCACCATTCATTACTTCTGCATCTACAGATTTATGTCTTTTTAGTCCTGTATCATCTTTTGTAAATACATCGTACTTCACTGTACTTGCAGTACCAGGTGTGAATGTACCTGCGGTACTAATCACTACTCGTACTTCATCATAATCTGTGCTAGGCGGACCATACATCTTTACATCTTCAATGTAGCCAGTGCTACTGCCGTTTACACTAATCTCACGAATAACGCCAGATTCTGAACGAAAACTAGTTTCATTCCACATCACGTAATCACGTGACTTTAATTTTGTGAGCATACCTTCATCACCTAATACCTGCTCTTGAAGTTCTGCTGCTTTCTCTGGATCTTGGCTACGCACTAAATCTGCGCAGGCTAATAACGCATTGCATCGTATTATAATAAAGTCATATGGTCGATCTGATGCGCCTTGATAATTACTATTACCACGCTTATAGATAGGTCTATTTAAATAACTGCGCATATGATCCGCTTGCTCTTTTACCACGCGGTTTTTTAAATCTTCCCAATCTTGTCCTGCTTCACATACACTAGAATTAAATGCACTAACAGAACTAGATGCTAGAAATACGTCCACGTAATCTGCGGATTCGTTATATTTAAATTCGTTATCTGCATCTGGCGTATCATTAACTTTTGTTAATTCTAAACCATCTTTGTATAAATTTTCTATATATCCAGTATTATGTAATCTATAAAGATTTGTAGATGGATTTGTCCAATTTGACATTAGTACACGCTTACGATCATAGCGATCTATATCACTAAGAATTGCCTGTAAATCAGTTGTTATATTGCAGAATGCTGTTAAGTAACTCATGCTTGTGCTATCTCATTAGTTATGCTACTAGTAGGTAAAATGGTGACATTAGGTATATCAGTGCAGATAATTATTGCAATCATTGCTCCTAAAATCACATCCATATCCATTCTCGGATCTTCTAATTGACGTGTTAGCTCTTGTAACTCGTGCATTGTATCAATTAATCTATCTATTTTCTCTGTTTCATCCATATTTCTGTACTATCTCGCAAAACTTCTCTGGAGTACCTTTGCCTTTTGCAGTGTTATAGTATGTTTTCCATTGATTTGCTTGATCTTCTAATGTTTTTGGTAGTTTTTTTGGTATTCTACGTAGGTGTAATCTACAAAAAACTATTTGAGCTGCAAGGTTCGTAGTTAAAATATATTCCCAATCCTTTTCAACTGGCGCAGTAAAATGTGACCAATCTAAATAACATGCCTTTGCAACTTTCTTCATTAGTTCTTCTCGATACTGAAGATAGTTTTCTATTATATCTACCGCTACCCAAGGTTCACATTGATAGACACCACGTGCAGGTCCTTTAATTTGCTCAATATAAATATACTTTGACTCCACTAATCCAATATTATAAATAAACTCTGCTGCTTCAGGAGAATATAAATCTATCTTCTGTAAGACACGTTTAATGAGTTTTTTTATTTGGTCTGGATTGATCATTTGCGCTTCATACCTTTTTTCATTTTCTTCTTTTTAACTTTTACTTTCTTGGACTTCTTCTTCTTTCCATAATGATACGGCATTATCTTGCTCTCCTTACTTTCTTGGCAGTTCTTTTAGAATAACTAGCTTTCTGCTTACCTTGTTTACTAGCAGCTCTTTTAAGCCTATTCTCATATGCCTTTTGTGATTTCGTTAAATTCTTACGTACACTAGCAGGTAAATATCTACCTCGCTTTCTGCGTGGTTTCTTTTCATCACCTTTTGTGACGTAACCCCAATCTTGCTTTGTCCATCTCTTTAAACTTTTTTGTGATTTTTTTAGTGCCATTATTTATATCCACCGCCTGCTTTCTTATATGCTCTTGCTAGCATCTGCGCTTTCCTTGCACTCCATTGACCTGCTCTTCCACCTTTGTTACCTGCTTTAATTCGATAAAAGATTCGTTTACGTAACGATGGTTTGGTGTAGTTACCTGCTTTATTTACAGATGATTTCTTTCTCATTTGCCCACCTTTCTCATTGCACTAGAATGAGATTGACCAAAGGTTGATCCTTTGCGCATTGCAGATACCATAGATTTAAGATGTTTTGCAGTATGATGTCTTGCATGTCTACGCATTGCAGATACTTGTCGTTTACTTAATCCTGTAACGCTAATACCTTTTACTTTCATTACCACTTTACCTTATTTGACCAGAACTTTGCTGAGAACTTATTGGTTGTTCTTCCATGTCTCGCATAGTATGCTCGTCTTCGTGCTTGTTGCGATTTACTTTTTGGATTCTTACCTGCGCCACGTACACCTTGCTGCCCAAATCTAACTACCTTATATCTACCGCCACTAGATGCCATCACTACATGTGACTTTGTTTTGTGACTTGGTGTACGTTTTGGTTTATTCACTCCGCGCAGACCTAATCTACGCATTGTTGCTTTGACTCTTGCAGGTACTGCCATTACTTACCTTTAATTAAACCGATAGTAATAGATTGAATTACTTCTACTAACTCCTTAAACATTTTACCTTCTTTTTCTTCTTTTACAAAAGGTATGTTTATTTTATCATTTAGTAGTTGTGCTAACTTATCTGAAAAAGCATTTGATCCTATATGACCAATTGCTTCATTTTGCATTTTATCAGCTTGTTCTTCCGCTAGTTTTACTAGCATTGATTTTATATCCATTATATGAACCTCATTATTATATTTACTATGATTGGGAATGTGACTAATGCAACACCACCCCAAGTCTGTATTTTAGCGATAGCAATATCGTGCCGATCTACTTTGCCATTTAACTGGCTTAAATGTTTTTCAATTCTATTAAGCGTAGAATAAATATTCTTTAATCGTTCATCATGCCTAGTTAATACTCTGATTAAATCTTGATCATCCATGTCTTCCATTCCCATTCATACGGCTCATAATACCATCCATTCTTGATAACTGTTTTTCTAAATCGCTAATAGCTTCCATCGTCTGTTCATATCGTCTGTCTCGTACAGCATCGCTATCATTCCATCTATTAATTAATTTGATAATCATTCCTTCCATATTATTGATTGACTCTGACTGACCTTTATTCTCTACTTCTAAATTTTTTAAAGACTCCGCTTGAGCTTCTGATTTTTTAGACAAATTCATTACTAAATATATGAGTAGTGCAGCACATACTCCTATCATTCCTGCTTCGCCATATATAGCCATCATATCCATTTACTTCTTCCGCTTTTTCCAACTCATTGGATTTAAATTAATTTTTAATTCTTTTTCATAAAAAGAAATTTTTTCTTCTAATTCTTGCCTCTTCGACTCTTCTTCCATTGTATGCTTTGCCAGTAAATCTTTAATTGTTGTCTCCGCACTAATAAGTTCAGTTTCAAGCCTAGCAATCCGATTTTCCATACGCACACCATAATAGCTAATACCAGCAACAAAACATAATATTTGAAATAGCCACTTAATATTAAGATGTATAGAAAAATTGTCATCGATAACATCAGCGCGATAACTTCTAGCAGTTTTTTCACTCATTTCTTCCTTACTATTTCCCATCTACTATGTGTAAAACACCACATATCTCTATCAAATCGAACATTGTCTGAATAAAAATGCAGTGTAGAATCTTGATCCATTACCTCGACAAATGTATACATAGAGTCGTTTAAATTTGGTTCAAAACCAAGCACGGACCAACCATTGGAACAACTACTCGCTATAAACATACTTGATACTAATACTATAAGACGTACTAACAACTTCAAAATCTCCGTTTTCTAATTTCTTAATTACTTTATTCATAATACCATCCACCATGCTATTGCAGTTTCTACCACTATATCAGACATTGTATTGTATGCCCATGCACGCTTTGTCTTATAAGGCTGGTAGTTCTCGATTATCCATTCAAATATTTCCCAGGCGATACCAAGTGTCAAAACACCTAAAACGCACCATAAATCGCTAAACCCACACCATTGAAAGATTTTGCAAAAGAATGCGCCTGCTGCGAGGTGATAACTAGTCCAACCATCCAGTTGCCCAGTCTTGTATTGCCATGCTACTAACTTTGCTAAAGGATTATTCATCTATCTACCACCTGGTTATTTATTATTTTATGAATCATATAGTCGATGCGCCCATGTCCATTATTATGCTTATCTGCACAGGCAGAGACATATGCATTTTCAATAGTTTTAAATGAATCGCTTTTTTGTACGATTTCACCATCTACCATTAAAAAGTAATCTTTGGAGTTTGGATACTGAATTGTTATATAAGATCCATCTACCATTTTAATGATTTTTTCCATATTCGGTTTCGTATTCTTGTGAATAACTACATCGTGACCTTGAGCGCATCTCCTTACAATCATTACTCTGCTTCTTCCTCAGAGTTTAATGATTCTCTAAGCATATTAATAAACGCTTCTTTACCAACAGCTAGTTGGTCAGCGATAAACTGATTACTATTCTGTTTGTTCTGAATATCGTTAATATGATTCACCATCATTTTTTGCTCGTCAGTCATATCCTCTATGATATACTCTTTATCATCTAGGTTCAAGACTGGCTTCTTTTCTTTTTTTGCCATTATTGACTCCTTGTTTGTTAAGATTTACTTGCTTCGTATGCTTCTTTTACTGCATCTGTCCATAAAGCACCAGCTAGTGCCTGTAATTCAGTAGACTCACCACTTACATCCATATCAGGTGTAAATACTTTTCTATGATATGAAAATGACAATTCTTTTCCATCTTCTATAATTGAAGTTTTAGTGCGCATATTAATATGTTTATACTCTGTTCTAACTTCGTAATCGTCTGATACTACTTTGCTTAAAGCCATTTTAACTCCTTGTTATTCATTCCACTTAATTATCCAATTAAGCCGTTATAAAACTAATACTAACATATACAGTCGTTGATGTTGTTGGTACTGGGTCTCCACTTAAATCAAAAGTTTTTAAATTTGCTGAGGCTGAATTATTATCAAATTGAAAAGTTCCAGTCCCATTGTCTCCACTCGCAAATCCAATCATTCTAGCTAGTCCAGCTCCTCTGTCTGCATTATCAGTTTTACTATTATTACTAGTAAAAGGTAGATTAATTGAAAACGAACCTGAAGGACTACTTATTGCACTTACTGCAAACTCACCTTGAACATGACAAACTTGTCCAATCTTTGTGTATGCTAGTCTGTTTTGCGCCCCAGCAACAGTTGCAGTTCCACTACCCATTGTAATCGCAACATCATAATCACCTTCCTCATAATCATCTAAAGTATTGGCATCTGAACTTGGAACTTGAGTACCCGGGAAAGTAATTTGACCACCATCAAGGTATAAATCTCCACCTGACCTAATTCTAGCTTTAATACTATTACCGCCAGTACCACCAACTCTGAATTGAATTTGTTCATTATTATGACTGTAGACTATTTTACCTGCGTCTACACTATCTCTGAATACAATAGCTTGCTCACTTGTCTGTCCGGGTGCTATATAGACATCAGTTACACTAGAATTTCCAAGAGTTACTGAGTTATCTGCTACACCAGTTGCACCTTGACCTACTACTATTTGGTTTGTTGAGCCTGAAGCACTTACATCTGCACCATCACCAATAATTGTGTTAGATGAACCAGTTGTAATTGCATCTCCAGCCAACTTTCCAAAGACTGTATTAGATGTACCACTATCATTATTAGATAGTGAGATTCGTGAATTTTCATCAATTATCATTGATGGGTCACCTAAAGCAGTTTGTGGTGTCATGCTCGATGAACTATTATTTACATAAAACTGGAGTCTACTATTGTAATTACCAGCAGAATTATATCTATTGGTAAATATTCCAGCTTGTACAGAATTATCATCTGTAAAAATCATTCCAGTTAGTAAGTCTGTTCCTGTTGCACTCCCATAATCTCTGTTGATTTCTAATGCACTAATAAATTCACTAGCAGATGATTCAGCTTTAGTTATTTTTACATTACCAACAAATGTTGAGCTACTGTCTCCTCTAATTGTAAGAGCGTTTACAGAACCACCTCTTACTTGGAATAATAATTGACTACTACTTGTACCTCCACTTTTAACTAAAGCTCCATAACCAGTTGAAGATGTGTTATCAATTCTAGCTCCCCACTCAGAACCAGCAGAACCTTTTACTCCTAATAATTCACCAGCATTAAAGTCTGATGATATTGCTACTTTACCAGCAAATGTTGCGTTTTGGTCATCTCCACCTAAAGTTAGAGTTGCTCCAACTGTACTCATTACATCTGTAGTAGTATTATCTTGAGTAAAAAATTCTAATTTTGTAGGAGCATCCACATTGCTACTAGCACTTTGAAAGTTGTCTGTTGCAGTAGCTACAATTTTAGCACCTATGTCAATGCCACTTGCAGTAGCGTCATCAGCACCAAATTGAATTGTTCCTAAAACATCATTATTCACTATTTCTGTATCTGTGGTTTTAAAACTTAAAAATCCACCACCAGCTTTTTCTAGCTCAAGCTGATAGTCTGGAGATGTAGTTCCGATACCTACGTTGCCACCATTAAAATAAGAAACACCATTTGAGTATAATTGAACTTTAGTAGTTTCACTAGCATCAACTAAACTGAGGTATCCATCACCATCAGCATCTAATCTTAAATCAATTCTTTTATTATTAGAATCAGCACTATCTAATATTTCCAACCCAGTGTTAGCACCTCTTCCAGCACTAACAGATAGTTTAGAAGTTGGAGATGCAGTTCCTATACCTACATTTCCTGAACCAGTAATTCTCATTGCCTCAGAAGCAGTATTACTATTCTCTGTTACAAAAGCTAGTGAAGATGTTTGAGATGCTTCTCTAATACCTACAATTCTAGCAACTCCTCTTCCACTAGAAGCACTTACTTGAAAATTTAATTGTGCAAAAGAATTAGCTGATGTACTATCATTAGATACTGTTATAGTTGAGCCAACACCAGCTTGACCATCATCTGTAGACCCATTAAATGCTGAACTTTCATTTCTAGTTATCATTAAAGCAGATGGTATATCCGTAACTCCTATACCTACATTACCTGAACCATCTATTCTCATTCTTTCAGAACCATTTACTTCAAATTTAATTTCAGCATCGTTCATTATTTGGATTCTACTTGATGTAGCATCATCTCCAATAACTAACCCACCACTTCCACCAGCTATATATATAAATCCATTAGAATGAGGAGTGATTGCTGATGCTACTATTGAATCGTTTGTCCCACCAAATATTAATCTTTCATTTGTAGTTATATCTCCAGCAAATGTAGAATTGCCTTCGTGAGTAACAGTTAGTTTATCCGAACCATCTTTGCTTAAAGTAAGTAGATTGCCAGTTCCATCGCCTTGTACATGAAGTACATTTCCAGTTGAACTAGCATTATCAGAACGAATAGAAACAACTGATTGAGTATCTACACCAGTATGAATTGCATTTGTATAAAAATAACCAGTGGCAGTTGTAGCACTAGCAGTCCCATCCACTTGAAATGTTCTACTTGGCGTAGAATTTATACCTACTCGTGAATTAGTAGTATCTACAACAAATACATCTCCACCATCATCATTCTTGCGAACTAATAAGGCTTCTGTATTGGTTACGTCAATTACTTGTGTACCTTGAACTATCTCATCAAAGCTAAGTGAACCACCTCCATCAACCTGGAGATCACCATTAATTACCAAATCGCCAGTGATTGTTCCACCAGATGATATTTGTGCTGATGTAGTGCTAATTAAATTTTTAAATGATGCCATAATAAGCTCCTATGCTAAAACAATGCGAACTGTGGACGTTGCACCTTTACCAAGTAAGTGTAAATAAACAGCACTACCAACACCATGCGGAATATTCAATTCATAGATAGTGTCTCCGCCTGCTAAATACAGGCTATTTGAAGCGTTTATCATATCACTTGCAGATGAACTAAAGCCATAGTAAACATCGCTACTAGGCTGTAATATAATGCTATGTATAGCACTTACATCTAAATTATATTCTGTTCCTGTGGTTACGGATTGTGCAGATTGCACAGAATGATTTGCGGCACTAGAAATATTAAGTGACTCAACAACTGAATGTTTTGAAAGATCAGCCATCTTGTTTCTCCTTTATGAATGCCTTACCGAGCGTAGCTACTCTCATGGGCATTTCGGTTATTTAATCTACAATACCTTGCTCTCGTAAACTTGAGTCAGATATTGACTTACTATGTATGATTGGACTTGCGATTAACTTACGTACCTTGTTGCCTTTGCATCTAGGACAAGTAATTTCCTCATCCTTTGACCATACCATTTCCCATATATACTTGCATGGATGACAAAAGAAATCGTTAGTCCTCATTTCTTTTTCTTTTTCAATATAGATTTTTTCTTTGGTTTTTTTACTTCACCATTCTCATTACAAGGCTCACAACCATCTTTGAGATAGGCATCAATTTGTTCCTTACTAATTGAATCTTGTTTTCCAAATACTGATCCATCTTTTCTTTTAAAATATAACATAATTATTCCTTTTATACTGGGCAGGTCTAGTAGAAGACCTGCCCATTTAACCTTACGGATTATTGAAGTTTACAACTCCAAGTGAAGTACTAGAAGCACCATGTGATAAGGATGCTCCAAATAGCACGTCCGCAACAACGGAAGTAGCTAAGTGGTCAATATCATAAGCACTCTGCACTCTAGGCTGTAACTGCATAGCCATGTAAACAGATTCTTTCTTGAATACACTTGCAGTTTCATCACCAGTACCACCATCATCATCCCAATCTGTTGAGATAAATGTTGGCATTCCATAGATCATGCCTACTCCACCAGATACGTTAGGATTCTGCTCATCACCTCTACGAGATGAATCATAGAAATCCTGAAGTCCTAATAATCCCATGTACGCAGCAGGAGAAGCATATAAGTATGTTTCACCATCAGCATAATCAAAGCCTGCATCAAGCAGTTTTTGCAAACCACTACGTAATAACGCAGAGGTTATGGTATTATCACTTGCTAAAGTAACATCGTTACCAGTTGCAGACTGTAGAACATCTACTGCAAGGTAGTTTTCTACTTTCTTTGCAAGAGCATAACCCATAGACTGAGCATATGCACCAAAAAGATTTGCAGATTCTTGTACACGTACAATATCTTCAATTCTCTTTGCTTCGTAATGATGTTGATCGACAGTTACAGTAACTGAACTATCAGTATTTGCACTATAAGTAACCGCTGATCCTGCACTTTTTGCAGCAGCAGTTTCTTCAGTAACCTTTGGGATGTTTAACACATCTCCACCACCACTCATCTCCGATGAGAAATCCATCACTTGATTACGCAACTGAAACTTACGTTCCGCATAATCTAGGATTGCATCTCTCCACAGCTCTGGGATAAACGCGGCAGCAGTTGTTGTAGTAACATTAGCCATTTTATTTTCCTATTGACTTTTGCGTTTATAGGATTCCAATATATTATTCCAGTTCATACGCCGATCACTATCTTTTATCTTTTTTAATTCCACATTATTATCATTGAGTGGCGCACTAGGAGCATTGGAAACCGCAACGCGTTGAGTTTTCAATTTATTTACAACAGCACGAAGTGCATTCAGTGGTAATGCACCAAATGTTTCATGCTCTTCTTCTGGTATCTCACTAAGAAGCTCCGCACGTAGATCAGCTTCCTGTTCTTGTGCAGCAGTCACAATAGGTTCGAGTTCAGCGAGCTTTGCAGCACGCTCCTCGGCAAGAGACTTCCATTGCTCCTGTTCCTCTAATTGTGAAATACGTGTTTCCTCGACTTCTTTGCGAATTTTAGCAAGCTCTTGCTCGGCAACTTGTGCGCGACCTCGATATTTCTTGCTTTCCGCGATAAGTGTTCCAACTTCGAGTTGTTGGATCTTCTCTGTTTGTTCTTGCACTTCAGGATCAACTGTAGGTGCTGGTACTTTCTGTACAACTTGTTCTTGTTCTTCGGACATTCTGTCCTCCTATATGTTTACTTTAACGTGTGTCTTGCTCATACGTGATAGGTTCTTGCCAATAATATTGGCGAAGTCTTTGACGATACCTTCTTCTACTTCATCGCCTAATTCTTGATTTTCTGCAATGGAACGCTTTCGCATTTTACCTTCACCTTCATTGTGATTAAATAGCTTTGTTCCTTGCTTATTTTTCTTAATACCATATAAAAATTGTATTTCTTGATTCTTTTTTACTAAGGTGCGTTGCACTTGAAATGCTTTTAACATCTTGCCAGTATCTTTTAACGTAACAGGTTGTTTCTGCCCACCTTTCTTACGCTTTGCATAACTATCAGAATAGTCTTTGAATGGACTATTATCAAATCCTTTACCACTAGCAATCTGACTTTTATGGTTGTCAACAGCATTCTTTGCCATCTCTTTAACATCCGCATTACGAAACTTTAATATGTCTGGTAAATTAAACATTAATAGGATACCAGTAATGTCTGCAACGGATGCCACCGCCATGTTCAAAACCATCGGACTTTACTGCTCTAATCTCATCTATTGTTAATGGATCATTGGCTAAAAATGTTCTGCATACAGGACGATTCTTCTCATCGTCTGGTCCGACATACTCATATAATGTATCTTCTGGTAGGTCCATCGCCATAACGGACACTACGGATCTTCTATAATCACCAAGCATAGTACCAATTACGTTTTCCACACGTGGCACATTGGTTTTAATCGATGCTCGTATTGAATCTTTTAATAAATCACCTCGTAATCCACTAGAAAGACCTGAAGCCATCGCATTTTGCATTGTATTTGCTACAGAACGTGTCACGCCTTCAATTCCTTGTCTTTGTAAATTCTGGAGAGCCAGGAGTTGTACTTCGGACGTAACCCCAAACATCGGCAAATCACTAAGAATAGTTTCCGTTGTAGCCATGAAGGTGTTGATGGAGGTAGAAAAGCGTAAATCTTCAATAAAATAGGACGTAAAGTCAATCGCAGCGATAATACCCAAGATTTCTGCTGTTGATAAACCACCTTCTTCCAATTCTTCAATATCCGATTGAAATCCATCCAATGCGCTTTCAATATTGCTTTCATAACTATTAATTGCTTGGTCTATCGTTGCCATTAGAAGCTAAGATGTTTAATAAACGATTTTGAGTGGGTTCTGGCTTCTCTGATTCCACTTGCTGTTCTTCAAAACGAGCTAAGTCCTCTGGTGAGGCATCTGGGTTATGATATTGAAACCAGTCCATAGGTGTTGCTAAATTACGTGAGAAACGCCAATCCCATAGCATAATTTCTGCTTCAGGTGTTAATGCGTAGTTTGGTTCGAGGAAGTCAACACTATATTCTGTTCCTACGTTGCGATTTGCCTCTACCTGAATAATACGACTATCTACTTCAAATCTTTTATGTTCCCAAGGTCTCCAAGTATCTTCTGTCATTGCAGAACGCTCGTCCATGTTTTCCATCTCTACAATACTAAGACTTGCAGCACTTGGTGCGTTTCCTGAGTCATCACGTGCGTATTTTGCACGTATATGATTGTTATTTAGTGTTGTCTCCACTAAGAATCGTGTAGAATCAATAATTTGATTTAAATTACCACCACTGGAAGTCACACCAAAGTTTGCCTGCTCTGGCAAATATAAAATCTTATCTGTTCCAATACTAATACGTGATGGATCATCCACACCACTAATGTATTTAATACCAAGGCAACCATATCGTATTGCTAGGTTTAACTCTAATAATGCAACATTTACCGCAAGATCGGTTTGAGCAACGTCCATTGCGTTGCCTACATGATAATCACGCATTGGTGGATACCTGTGGCAAAAGGTAACTGGCAAGATTCCATACGGATTAATATCTGAATCATTAATACTAATAACCTTACCTTCTTCATCCACTAAGAAATGTCTTCCTGGTATCCCATAACGCTCTTCTGTCCACACAGCATACACCGCTTGCTCTACACGTGCGTTGCCTTGATTTTCAATTGGATACATAACACCAAATGGCTTATCTCTGGAATCACCAGCTAAAAATAATGGAGTGAAATGGGAAAGGATTTCATATTCTACCTTTTGGTTTACTTCATTCCATTTACTGCGAAATGCCATATTACCTAATAAAAATGTAAGTCGCTCCAACATCCTGCGTTGCGCATTTAAACTATGTTTATCAATGAAGTCCATATACTCATCGCTTGTACGCATACGTGGTGGCCGTTTGTAAGTCATTGCACGTAAAGAACACACACGCCTCGTTAAGTTATTTTGAGGCGTTACGGCTTGGCGCAGTGTCTCTGCACCAAAATACTCACTCACATAATGATCGATATTAATGCCTTCATAGAAGTCCATTAAGTAATCACGTTCACGAGTACGCTCGTCTTCGATGTATTTTAACTGCTCTTGCAGTGCGCCTAATAGTGCGCCTTCTGATTGATCGGATATTGTTAGA